>CEWG01100924.1_pt1 | contig 48554 bp, 55 predicted proteins | sample 361411 | NCBI WGS metagenome assembly CEWG01 (sample SAMEA2622173, study PRJEB7988) | marine metagenome | biome: marine biome (ENVO:00000447); feature: surface water layer (ENVO:00002042); material: "saline water (ENVO:00002010), including plankton (ENVO:xxxxxxxx)" | depth 5 m | reverse complement strand
TGTTAATTTTTATAAATGGATTAATATATCATTCATTAGATGTGAGTAATATAGGTAATCAAAAAAATTTACCTTTTGTTAATTTTTTAAAATATTATGATTTATTTACAAATTTTATAATTACATTACATGGTCTTTATTATTATCCATTTACTTTAAAATATGCAATAATAGGTCTTCTAATTTATATTATTGAAGTATTGTGTGTAAAATATACAAATTTACCTTATTATTATACTGATATTTTACATCTTATTTTTCATATAATAGCAGCTTATTCCTTAATACTAACATTATAAAAATTGAATATTGTATTAAATACAATATATTTAATTATAATAATATGAATATGGAAGATAATGGGTATAAATATTTATTTGGATATTATTCAAATGAAGAAAAAATTTGGTACGTTCAACCAAGAAGATTTATTCTTTTAAAAGATAAAAATAAAAATATAATTCTTGGACAATTTATACAATCAAATTGGTTTAATAAAATTTATATTAAAAATAAATCTGCATTCTTTGTAATACTTAAAGTTGAAAAAGAAATTTCCAGTCAAACAATAGAAAAAGATATGAATGGTTTAAAAAATCCATTTCCAACTTTATATGATGTTCCTCCATATGTATCAAGATATTCTTATTTTAATTTACCATGGCAATTAATGAATCAATGTGCTGAAGAATTAAAAGAAAAAGATGGGTTTAATTTTACAATAAGGGCATTTAATAATCCATACGATAAATTAATTTTAAGTGTTAGAAATACTATTGATGATATATTTAATAATATGCGTAATAGTGTAAATAATTTTGATGGTATTGATAACGAAAATCAAAAAATTATGATTACACTACCAAGTTTTGAAATTCCAATCCATTAAATAATATAAAAATTGAATTTAAAAAAATTTTTATATTAATAAGTAATAGCAAAATGCGATTTATAGTCTATGACACAGAAACTACTGGATTGCCAAAATATAGAAAAGCACATCCTTCAAAAAGTGATTTGTATCCTTATATTTGTCAAATGAGTTGGCTTGTATATGATGATAAAACTGATAAATTACATACAAGAGATTATATAATTAAATTACCAGAGGGTGTAACTATCCCCGAAGAATGCACAAAGATTCATGGAATTACAAATGAAAAAATGATGACAGAGGGAGTTGAAATAAGTAAAGTATTGGATGAATTTACAAGAGATTGGATGAAATGTCAAATATTAGTGGCACATAATATAGATTTTGATAATCGAATTATTCAAGCTGAATATCACAGAAATCAGCCTATTAATTGGTTAGGAAGACACCGAAAGATTGAATACTGTACTATGTTATATGGAAAAAAATTTACAAATATTCAAGTTCCAAGTAAATTTAATTCTGGAACATATCAAAAAGCTCCAAAACTAATTGAACTTCATAAAGAATTATTTAAAACAGAACCATCAAATTTGCACAATTCACTGATTGATGTATTAGCTTGCTTCAGATGTTTCTATAAAATGGTATATAATGAAGATATTGTAAATGAAACAAAACATAAGGAATTTTATAATTATTATAATGAAAAATGCGGTCTTTGAAAACTTCAAACAATATAGAAAGTTATAATCATATAGAATATGATTATAATTTTTTTTTATTTTTTTTATAAAGGTAAAGGTAAATTTCTCTCCAAAAAAATTTTAAGGGAGTAAATTTCAAGAGTAAAAAATATAATATCGTTGAGGTTTTAATAATATTATATGGATGTTTATGGAAATTATCTTTTTTTACGTGATTTTTTTCCTTTCTTTTTTTTTCTTTTCTTTTTTTTTCTTTTTGTTTTTCGTCTTCCACCAGCGTCTGCACTAAGTTCTTCTCTATTACCTGATTTTCGTTTTGCATACACAATCCCATCCCAACCATATTCATTTCCTTCATATAATATATGCTCTTCCTTGCCACCATCTTTTTGATGTAGAAATGTTAATTTAAAGTAACCAGGTTGATGATCAGACATTTTTTCAAATTTAACATGAGTCATATTTTCTGACATTGGATGGTTATTAGTGTCATCTACAAAATCCTTACTAAATCTAACATCATATGTTTTTCCGAATTCGATATCATCAAACTTGATATAATTTCCACCTTTTTGTTTTCTTCTTCTTCGTGATTTTTTTCTTTTATTTTTTTTACTTTTCTTTTTTTTAGTTTTTCGTCTTCCACCCATACGTTTTGTTTTTGTTCTATTACTATAAAATTGTGCTGTTCTTGAGTTTTTCATAGGTGCTATAGTAATAAGAAAATTAGTGAAACCTTTTTGACAATGGTCAGCACTAACCATATCACCAACTTCCATATGTGCTTCATTTAATGGAATACTTCGTTCATAAGAATTCCAATCTGGAATAATATCTGTCCAACCTTTGATTCTTTTTGGAGGATTAAGCCATCTAACTTTATCAGCAGATGCAATTGGTGTTATATTAATTTTATGAACATGAAACAAAAAATATTTTTTTTTAGAGTTTAAGATAGAAAGTAATTGAGTACGTAAAAAAAGACCATCATGAATATTTAATGCCTTACCATTTATAAATTGATATATTTCTCTATTTTCTTTATCAAATACAATATCATCCTCAGTAATATCAAGTGATTCATTAATAGTATCACTGCATTGATATTTAGTGTGATTAAAATAATTATTAGTTGTAAGTAAATTTTTTAAATAATCTTTTGGGATTGATACAGCATTATAAGGTTCTGTATCACGTTGTATTATAATATTATCTTGAGGGTCACCGTCTTCGTCCTTATCCTTTAATAGTTCTGTTATTGGTGTGTCACCTAGATACACATCATATGCTTTTCTGGGTTTATTTGTTTTGTTTTTTTTATTATATTCAAATAATAGATATTTTGCCGCAGGTTGACGAGAGGGATGATTTCTTTGAGCTTTTTGTATTTTTTTTTTCAGTTCAAACGCTTCACTCACTTTGTGCATCATAGCAGGAGGATTTGCTAAGGAAGAAGGAAGAGGAACAGCAGCAGCAGAAGCAACAGCAGCATCAGCGTCTGCAAGTCGTTGAGCTCTTTCTCTTGCTGTCTCAGGCACTGGATTAGCGGCATCAACGCGAGCAATACCATCAAGGAACCGTTGATTGCTCCCGAGTGTCTGTGCAACGTTACGACGTCCCTCAAAAGTATTCAACGCCTCCCTTGCAGCAATTGCCTGCGGGTTAAGTCTTCGATTAGCACGACGCACAGATACGCGGCTGGAGGGATTTAAACTCATTCCACGTGGTTGATCTCTAATTGGTCTTCTAACACTTGGAGGACCGCGAAGAGCTCTCTCGTTACTTGATGGTCGAGAGTCAGGAGAGGAGGGCTCGGAGCGAATAGAGGATTGGGAATTAGTAACAGGTTGTGTTAATTCAAATGCAGGATCATCATTTGATTCCTGAGATGAAAGTATTCTTGCCTGAGACATAGGAGAACTATTAGTAAAACCAGGAGAAGAAAATGGACTTAGAGGAGGACTATCAGGAGGATTTACTCTTATCACACCGTTACAAGAGCTACATGTAGCTATAGTTTGTCCTGAGCCTACATCTGTTCTATACATAAATATCGCATTTTGTCGACCACATAAAGGGCAATTTGTTAATCTTCTATCAACCATAATTAATATATATATATTATCTATATTAATTATTTCTTGCGTCTTTTGGTTTTACTAAAAGAAGATTTTCTTCGTCGTTTTGATTTTCTTCGTCGTTTTGATTTTCTTCTTCTTTTAGTTTTACTTCTTCGTCGTTTAGTTTTTCTTCTTCTTCGTTTAGTTTTTCTTCTTTTACCTCCTTCGCTCCAACTCGAATTTCGTCTTAGTTTGTGCGCAACCCATTCTGCTGGTCCCTTTTTATTACTTGTATGACCGTAGTCACCAAACCTATCTATATCATCCAAGTTTTCCTCAGCAGCATATGTTCCTGGACGTATCAAAGGTCGAGATGGATATAATAAATCTTTTACACGTTGGCTCTTAGTATCACGGGGCAACCCTTTTGCCAAGTTTCGTGCTCTTACTCCCCTCTGTACAGCTTGCAATTTAGTTGCTGCATTATATTGTCTTTTTCTTCTTTCTCTTCTTCGTCTATCTTCAGCTTCAATTCTCGCCCTCCTATCCAGACCCGTAGGAGTGATTGGTATTGGTATTGGAGGTGATGATCTCCCTCGTCTCATCGAATCAGCATACTCCTCAAAACTAAACCCAGGAGGTAAATTAGGGTCCGATGATGAGGATAATGATGATAGCGATGAATACGAACGTATAGTAGATTTGGACTCAGCTGATGGATTAGGTAACGGTTTTAAAATTTTTGAATTAGATTTTTTTTGTTTTTTGGGTTTAGTTGAAGCTTGTCCTCCGCCTTTTTTCATATATATAAAATATATATATAAAATAATTAATTTGTTTATAAATTATGAACCGCACATTAAACAATCTTCTTCATCATCTTCTAAATTATTATTTTTATCAGGCTCAATAGTAAATTGTTGAGGAGCAGCCTTAGCCTTTGTCCTTAAATAATAAATGCCAGTTTTCAATCCTTTTTTCCAAGCATAAAAATGCATAGCAGTTAATTTATTATAAGTAGGTTCTTTCATCCAAAGATTGGTGCTTTGACTTTGACAAATAAACGCGCCTCTATCAGCCGCCATTTCTAAAATATGTTTCATAGGAATTTCCCATACAATTTTATATTTTTCCTTTAATGCTTTTGGAATTCCTACAACATCTTGAACAGAACCACTATGTTTTATAATTTGATTTTTAATACTATCAGTCCATAAACCTAATTCAATTAACTCTTTTAATAAAAATTTATTAATACAAACAAATTCTCCAGCAATAGTTCGTCTTACATAAATATTACTTGTAAAAGGTTCAAAACATTCATTATTTCCAAGAATTTGACTTGTAGAAGCGGTAGGCATAGGAGCGAGCAATAAAGAATTTCTAATACCGTGTGTTTTAATATTATTTTTGAGAAGATTCCAATCATACCTATCAGTTGGTGTAACATTCCACATATCAAATTGTAAAATACCTTGACTGGCAGGAGAACCTTGAAAGGTAGAATAGGGTTCTTTTTCCTTAGCTATTTCCATACTCATTTCTAAAGCAGCATGATACATAGTTTCAAAAACAAGTTTATTAATATTTTTAGCATCATCTGAATGAAAAGGAATATCCATCATAGCCAATGCATCAGCAAGTCCTTGAACACCAATACCTATAGGTCTATGGCGCATATTAGATCTTTTGGTTTTATCAGTAGGATAAAAATTAATATCAATAACATTATTAAGATTATTTGTTACAACTTTTGTTACTTTATGAAGTAATTCATAATCAAATGTATTTCTTAGTAAATTAAGAGTAGCAAAATATCCTCCAATTAGTTTATCACCGTGATATAATATTGGAAGTGTTTCAACATTATGAGTTTTTTTAAATTCGTCAAAATCATCTGCATTTATATTAATTTGTTTAAATTCGATAGATTTACGTTTAAGTAAAGCTTTAAGTAAATCACACCATTTGCAGTCATTTTTAGTATAAATAGTAATTTCATCTGTGAAAGGAGATTGAGTATCCTTAACAAATTTACTAAGAGCAATAGAAGCTAAATTACAAACAGCAGTTTCATTATCATCACTATATTCAATAATTTCAGTACACAAATTACTTGATTTAATAGTTCCAATATTTTTTTGATTAGATTTTTTATTACAAGCATCTTTATAAAGCATATAAGGAGTTCCTGTTTCAATTTGACTGTCAAGAATTTTAAACCATAAATCTCTGGCTTTCATTGTTTTATTTCCTTTACCTTCAGCTTCATATCTTTGATATAATGTATCAAATTCATCACCATAAACATCACTAAGTCCAGGACATTTATCTGGACACATAAGAGTCCAATCACCATTTTCACTAATTCTTTTCATAAAAAGGTCAGGTATCCATAAAGCGTAAAATAGGTCTCTTGCTCTGGCTTCTTCATCTCCATGATTTTTCTTCATTTCAAGAAATTCTTCTATATCACCGTGCCAAGGTTCAAGATAAATAGCAAATGAACCGGCTCTTTTTCCGCCCCCTTGATCAACATATCTTGCAGTATTATTAAATACTCTTAACATAGGAACAATACCATTGGAAGTTCCATTTGTTCCACGAATATGAGAGCCAGCGCATCTGATATTATGAATATGTAATCCAATACCTCCAGCCCATTTGGAAATAGCGGCACAGTCTCCCAGAGTATTATAAATTCCTCTAATACTATCACTTTCCATAGCAATTAAATAACATGAACTTAATTGTGGTCTGGGAGTACCAGCATTAAAAAGAGTAGGAGTAGCATGAGTAAAATATTTTTGACTCATAAAATCATAGGTTTCTCTTACTTTATCAATTTGTCCATTATGAATACAAATAGCAACTCTCATCCACATATGCTGAGGTCGTTCAATAATTTTACCATTTATTTTTAATAAGTAAGCTCTTTCAAGTGTTTTAAATCCAAAATAATCAATAAGATAATCTCTTTTATAATCAATCATATTTTCATATTCAGTATGATTTTTTCTAATAAGTCTAATTTGATTATCAGATAAAATAGAACTTTGATTTTCATGAATATCTTTAAATTGGTATAATTTTTCACATATTTGTAAGAAATTTTCATCTGTATTTTTATGACAATTAGAAATTAAAATTTTACTTGCTAATATTCCATAATCAGGGTGTGTAGTAGCTAATGAAGCGCATTGTTGTGCAGTTAATTCGTCAATAAGTGTTGTAGGAATTTCATCATAAAGTCTATCAATAATTTTTTTAGCTAATGAAGTAAAATTAATACTTAAACCATCTCCTAAACTTTTAATTCTATTTAAAATTTTATCGAACGATATGCTTTCTTTGGTTCCATTACGTTTAGTGACTGTATCTTCTTGATGCATAATATGTATTATAATATTGTTATAATATTTTAAATAGTTTGTTTGAAATATTATAATTAAGTTAATTAATTATAATATAATATTATTTTATAATGAATATTTTAAATATATTAATAAGTGTGGGTATGATTTTAGGTGTATTTTTTGTAATATCGGGATATAAAGAGGATTTTACGGTAATGAATTTAGAAACAAAACTAAACCCGCAAAAAATAGAAAATCCGCCAAATTTCAAATTAAATAAAGATATATGTAAAACAAAAAAAGATTGCAATCCAGGATTTGATTGTAGAAGAGTAGGATTTTATTGCTCATTAATAGGTTAATTATCAGGAAAATCAATTGATTCTGTTCTTACTTTAATAACAATATTTTGTTGTTTATCTATTTTAGGACTTAAATTAGAATCCATAAATAATATTTTAGTATCAGTTTGTAGTTTAGTTAATGAATTAGGTGTTAATTTTTTTTTTGTTTTTGTTCTTTTTTTGGGTTTTCTATGTTCAAATCCAGTTTCTCTTTCTTTTAAAATAGTATTCCAAAGTTCCTTAAATTCCGGATAAACAGCTTTAAACCATTTTTTATTTCTTGGAACAAGAACACAAGAATAATCTTCTAAATACCAATAACAGTTAGTAACCCAAGTCATATGTGAATTTTTTTCCATAATATTATCATACCATTTATCAAATTCTTGTTTTGAAATATCTACAGGAGAATATTCATAATATGGTTTTTCATTATAATAGAATTGAATAATAATACCTTTTCGTTTTCCATTAGCAGTTCTTGTAAATGTATCACCATCATTATTAAAAGCTTCTTCATTTTCATAATCTTTATAAACAGTTTCTAAGAAATCACATTCATCTAAGTCCCAAACTTCCATTTGTAATTGCATTTGAATCCAATATTCTTTTTTGGGTGTACCGGTTAATTTTCTTGAAATAGGATTTTTAACTTCAACTAATCTTCCATATAATGGATTATCTTCTTTAATATTAATACCATCGGGAGAAGCTCTTAAAAATTTATATTTTTCATGTTTGATACAACCAAATTCTCCAACTTCAGTATTAAAATCAAATTCGTAATGCATTATAGAGAGAGGTTCATACTTATGACCATTATGAAAAGCACTATGAATATTAACAGATTGTTTTTTACTCATATCAATATCTTTACATTTACCATAAATTAAATTATTTTTAGCAGATTGTGTATCAATCGCTTTCCATATGTCACTTGCAGATAAGCCTTGTTTTCTAAATTCAAACCATTCTTTAGTTTGTTGTTCAGGTTGTTCAACATTCTCATATTTTTTTAATAATTTTTTAATTTTATTTTTGTCATTTTTTTGAACAATACAGGTTCCGGAATAAGACCTAAAAGAATTATTTTTATGGAAATATATTTGAATAGCATCAAATATATGATGTTCTAAATCAAATTCTGTGTCTAAATTATCAAATATATGACTGTAAGTATCTATAATAGTTTGATGTAAAGATTCGAAAAGTAGTGTTTCAAAATCATATTCTTTATATAATTTTATATTTTGATTGATAAAATCATCAATAAAATATAATATACTTTCTTTAAATTCCTCAATATCTTTATCAGTATAGCTATTTTCTTGAACAATTAATTTATGTTGAATATCAGTCAATTGTTGTAAATCATTCCAATGTGTAATCATTTCGTAATATATATAGTTTTATTTGTTTAAATTAGTATCAATTTTGTTTTTTTTGATTTTCTTTTTGATTTTTTTTTTGATTTTTTTAGGTGCTAATGATTTAAGAGTAGAAGTTTTTTTATCATTGCGTTTAAGAGTAAATTTATTGGTGGTTTTATTAAATATCAATGATGTAATTGATTTAATTGTGTTTGTTTCAATATCATAGACAACATCTTTTTGTCTTTGTAATTTTTTTCTTTCCAAACATTTTAATAAATAACTTTTTAATTCCTTAGTTTGTTGTTCATTTAATTTTTTTTCTTGACTATATGTCATTACATATTGACTTATTTTTTTTAATTTACTTGCTTTACTTAATTTACTCCAAGGTTTATTTTTATTAGATTCTTTTTCATTTCTTAAAAATATTTCAATATTTTCAGTATTAGGAGTAGATTCATATATTTTAGAATTATGATTTAAAAGCATAGTTTGATATTTTATATTTTGTAGTTCTTGACATACATCACTCATATATATATATATTTTGATTTAATTCTATACTATTTTTTATAAGATTAAATAATATATGAAAAAAATAATAATAAATGGAAAAAGAAATATAGATGGTTTATCAAATAAAAAAAATAAAAAAAGAAAGATAACAGAAAATATAGTAAATAAAAAGGTATTTGATAAAATTTCACAGATAGAATATTTAAATAAACTATTTTTGGAAGAATATTATGATGGAATTGATTTCTTAAAACGAGAAGTGGAGAGAAAATTAAATGGATACAAAAATCAGGATATTAAAAAAAAAATTTTAGATGAAAATAAAATCATAAAATATGAAGAATGTTTAGAAAAGTTAGTAATATCAAAATTAAAATGTTATTATTGTAAAAATGATTGTTTATTAGCATATGAAAATGTTAGAGAAGAAACACAATGGACGTTGGATAGATTAGATAACTCTATAGGACATAATAAAGATAATGTAGTTATTTGCTGTTTAAAATGTAATTTAAAAAGAAGAACTTTAGATGATAAAAAATTTAAATTTACAAAACAAATGCGAATAGTTAAAACATTTTAATATTGATTTTATATATATGAGTGGATATGTTCCAAAAAGAGTATCAAGCACAAGAACGGCAATGGGCACAACCGATCAAAGACCTGAAAATTCTGGTTCAGTAATGTTAGGATTAATGGGAAGTGTAGGAAGACCATCGAGTGCTTGGAGAGCAATTAGAAGAAGAAGTTATGTAAGTCTTAATAAGAAAAAATGTGTTCAAGGTGATTCAAGCGAATGTTCTAATTTTACTATTAATATTTCCGGTATTTAATATATATTTATTTATAATATAAATATATATGTCTAAGGCTATAAATAGTATATTACCAACGACAGGAAATGCTGATTTCCTTGTGACACCAGAAGATTACTTAGTCGAAATACATGAAATGGGTGTTTGCAATACAAATCCAATTAAAGGAGCAAGCAATGCTTTAAAACAATGGGATAAAACCGGAAATGAAATTTTGTATAAAAAATCAAAAAATGGAAACCCTTTAGTTCTAAATGTAGGACCAGGAAAAAGAAAGATAGATGTAGTTTTAAAACAACCAACTTTAGGTAATTATAAATATAATTATATTTTGCTTAAAAAATCTATAAAAATAAAAGTAACAGGTGAATTTCAGAGCGGGGAAAAATTCTTTTCAAGAAATAATGCTAAATCATCAAAAAATAAAAAATCTAATCGTTATGGTCAATTTACAGAAAATATTGTTAATTTTAATTTTAATAATAAAGCATGGGATGTTGATGATAATGACAATGTTGTTCCAGGTTCTTCATCATACTTTTATGATGCAACAAATAAAGTAGAAGGATTACTTTTGGACATAAATAAAACTAAATCAACTATTAGTTCATCAACTCAGTTTATTTTAGCTGTTTATGATAGCACAGCTTCTCCATTACGAATTAGACAAAATGGAAAAATGAATTTAATTTTTTCAACAACTGATTCTGCAACAATGTCTTGTAGCGATTGGTCTCAGGTAGGAAATGAAGAAGTTTTAGATACAACAAGTATTGTGAATGTAGTAAATTCAGGTGGAAATAAATATTTATTTAATAATGGAAGTAGTTATAGATCTTCCTTAAAGTATATTTTACCTGTTGGTACTTATACTTTAAAAAATGTCCCTATAGGACATCCTATAGCTTTATTAAATGATGGACAAACAGGCGAAATTTCTTATAGTTTAGTTAATGATGTAAATTCACCTATAGTTATTAAGGTAAGTGGAGGACAAACAAACGAATCAAATGGTGATTATTATGAATTTAAGGATAAAGATGATAATGCAATTAACATAGGTAATGGGTCATTTAAATTTATGAGAGGTAGAACTTACAAATTCCAGGCAAATAACATAAGTTCAAGTCATCCCTTTAAAATTTATATGAGTGGTGCTTTTCAAAATGATAACAATAGCAATAATGGTGGTATATCAGGTTCAACCGATAGTATAACTATAACCATACCGTCTAATCACAGCACAACAGCAGGAGATTTATATTATCAATGCAGTGTTCATAGTGGTATGAAAAAAAATCTATCATTATATTATCTTGCTGTAACCGGTTCAACTAATAATGCTTCTTACGATTTTTATTATGGAGATGTAAAAGTAACAGTAAGCAGTAATTTTAATAAAGTAAGTTTATGGTGTTATCATCATGGTTATATGGGTGGTGAAAATTTATTTGAATATCCTCCACCAAAAGAAGATTTACTGACAACAAGTATAGTGAATGTAGTAAATTCAGGTGGAAATAAATATGTATTTAATAATGGAAGTTCGTATGATTCATCACTTAGATATCTATTAGCGAATGGAACTTACACTTTAAAAAATGTCCCTAAAGCGCATCCTATAGCTTTAATAAATAATGGAAAAACAGCACAAATTTCTTATAGTTTAATTAATGATGAAAATTCACCAATAGTTATTAAGGTAAGTGGTGGAAATACAAATGAATCAAATGGCGATTATTATGAATTTAAAGATAAAGATGACAATACAATTAATATAGGTAATGGGTCATTTTTATTTATGAGAGGTAGAACTTACAAATTCCAAGCAAATAACATAAGTTCAAGTCATCCATTTAAAATATATATGAGCTCCGCTTTTCAAAATGATAATAATGATAGTAATTCTGGTATATCTGGTTCAACTGATAGTATAACCATAACTATACCATCTAATCACAGCACAACCGCAGGAGATTTATATTATCAATGCGGTAATCATAGTGGTATGAAAAAAAATCTATCATTATATTATCTTGCTGTAAATGGTAATTCTTATGATTTTTATTATGGAGATGTAACAGTAACAGTAAGCGGTAATTTTGATAAAGTAAGTGTGTATTGTTATCATCACGGTTATATGGGTGGTGAAAATTTATTCGAGTATGATACAGATGGTGAACAACCATTAATACAATTTAATAGTTTGCCTCCAAAATACTCTACAGTTTCAGTTTAAAAGATTCGTGCCATAAATTGATCTATGTTTAAGATTTTTAATAGATTTCATAAACATAATTTTTTCTTGTTTTTTTTTCCAGTAATCTCTCCATTTTCTTTGAAATTTTTCTATTCCAAAGTGTTTAATACCAAATAATCTATCATGATATGTATAACCAGCAGTAATGATACCTAATTCATATTGATACGGACAACCTTCCATCCAATCTTCAACCCAGGGCATATCTTCTGATATATTAAAAGGATCTTGGTCGTCGTATAAGATATCGTCTTCAGAATCATATAACGGTTCATCATCCCAATATATTAAATTTTTTTTTTTCATTGAATTAATAACTTCTTGTGATTCATCAGCATCATGTCCATTTGATTCAGTCCATTTTCCAAATATAGCTACACGTGTATTAATAGTAACTCTTTTTACTTCTGGATTATCTGTATTAATTCTATGCGTCATAATATAAATAATATTTTTGAGATATTATTTATATCAATTTTAAACAAAAATAGTTCCAATAAAACATATGTATACATTATCAGGCATACTATACATTTTATAGTCAAATTTGATAGATTTTTTAAATGCTTTTTCTTGATAACGAATTGTATTTATTTTATAAAACCATTCACCACTTTTAACAATAATTAAATTATCATCATCTTTAACTAATTCATCAACTGCGTTTAATCGTGTTATAATGCTTGTAAAAAATATATTATTATACGGATTATATCCATCAATAAAAAATTGTTCATAATTATCGTTGAATTTTCTCAATGCATTGTAATATTGAATATTCATACTTATTTTTATAATTGAATGTAAATTTATGGAAAATACGCAGATACATTTGAACCGTATAATTTTGGATGTTTTGCAATATTATTACATAATTTTGTAACGTAATTTTCATTATCGATAATATATACGGGTGCTAAAGGTTTTTGTAAAGAAAAAATACATTTTAGTAAATATTTTGTAAAATTAGTTTTACAAATCATAATACTTTTTGATAAAAAAACATTATTTTGTATTTTTTTCCTTTTTTTTAATTTTTTAATAAATAAAACTATCTTTTTGATATATTTAGTTGTTTTTAATCCTCTACCCTCCGAAGTAAATATAAAAGTATAAGGAGTATTTCGTTTATCATATGATTCCCATTTTTGTGTGAATTCATTAAAAGCTTGGTCATTTATATTATCCAGTTTTAGATTAATACGAATATCTGGAAACAAAGTATCATTAAATTCTGCAAACATATATATATATTTTTATTAAGATAATTGAATTTTTTCTGCAATAATAATTTTATTTTTTTTATATTTATGAAAATATAAATATCCAATAGCTACTTTTCTTCTCCAAACATTTCTATGAATATTCCATTTATTTCTTTGAAATTTCATATATTTATTATAAATTTGTTTATTAGTATCTAAACCATCAGAGAGCGTTTCGGTCCATATTTTAAAATCTTTTTTTTTATTTTTATCATTGAGAATAGTTTTTTTTAAAGCTTTAATTTTTGAAACAATTTCTTTATCTGCATCTTTTTTTTTCGAATATCTTACAGCTTCTTTATAATAATTTTCCCATAATCTTTTTTCAGCATATCCCGAGGAATTAGCTTCTTGAAAAGCAATTTTATAATTTATACCGGTATTTTGACATAAAGGACAAGTATTATGGTCAGTTCTAAACCAATGCATTATACAGTTCGTATGAAACTTATGCCCACATTCTGGTAATTCATAAACATTATCTATTAAATCTTCATGACAAATAACACATTTGTCAAAATCAGTAATTGAAACCATCTATAATATTATATAAATGCGTCTTTATTTCAAAAAATAAAAATAAATATTATTTAAATGAATAAAAGAGTAAAGTTTTCCAAATATGTAGTAAAAAAATGGGAATCAAAAAATAGTGAAAAATATGAAAAAACAGAAAGAAAAAAAGAAATAATAGATATGAGAGAAAAGAATATTGAGGAAGAATTGATTTATAAACATGAACAAATGCATAATAATAAGAAAGAGTTATCAAATCAACGAATGGCAAGTAGAGATATGATAATTCAGGGATTAATAAATCCTTATTTATTTGATAACAATTATGTAACAGATATAAATAATCAAGATAAATTTTTAAGACCTCAAGATAGTAATTATAAACAGAAGATTCAATAACTATTTAAAGATTAAAGAGGAAATAACAATATATGACTCATCAATTAACAACACAGAACGGGTTATTACTAAGTAAATTATTAGAATTTTATAAAAAGGATGGAAACATGGAAAAAATATTACCGATTATAAATGGTGAATCAAATATATCATTGAGATTGATAGATTGGTTTGCTACAAACTATTCAAAAAAGTATTATACAGTATATCCTTTAACGCAAAAAAACGGCGAAGAAAAAAGATTTAAAGTGTATATTGATTACAAATTAAAGTTAAAAGCTTATTCTAAAAGAAGATTCGATCCTTTTTGTAGATGGGAAAGAATAACTATACCTTATGAGAACGATTGTTATATACAAACAACAATAGGTCAATTAAATTTTTTTAGATGGGCTTTAGAAAACAAAATTATAAATTACATAGAACAGAATTTAATTCAAATTAATAATGATATGAATAAACGCAATAGTACTGCAAAAAATAGAAAAGAGAAATCAACAACTAAGACAAGAAAAAAAAGAGAAGAACTTTCAATATCTGCGTCAAAAAGTATTAAAAAAGAACAAGTTGAAATAGTTGTGGATTTTAAGTAAATTAATTTTATATATAAAGTATATATGAAATTATTAATTTTAGGATTAATTGCAATATTATTAGTATTAATTAAAATTTATTATATAAATAAGGAAGGATTAGAAAATAAAGAAAAAATAGTAGAAGAAGAGATAGATTTAAATAAAAGTCAGGCAAGAAATTATGGTATTTTGGCAAGTGTCACAGGAGAAGAAAAAATAAAAGACGGTGTTGAGTGGATAGATGTAGTAAAGAAAACAGATGGAAATATAACCTTTAAAGGAAAACCGGTTGAAAAACAAATCCAAAGTACATCAGATGACATAGATATAAGAGCATGTAATGGTATGAATGCAGGTCAAGCAGAGGATGCTTGTAGTCAATTAGACCAACCTAATAATAAATGTGGTTATTGTGCAGAAACAAAGAAATTTTCATTTGCAACTTTAGATGGTAAGAATACAGCAGTAGATGTAGATTGTAATCCAAGAAAATGGACAATGGATGCAGGTAAATGTTCAGAATTAAGAGATAAAGAAATATGTGATGCGGTAAAAACCTGTGGAGATTTATATGGTGAAGCAGAAAAATTATGTGCTTGGTGTCCAACAACAGGAAAAGCATTACCTATGAAAAATATTGATGGTAAGCTTGTAACAAAATATGATACAGATGTTTGTCCGGCATCAGGAGGATTTAGTGGAAATTTATTATCAAAAGAAAAATGTGGTGCATTTTTAAAGGAACATCCGTGTATTACACCATATCATGCTTCAGGTCCTCATTCTGGAGATTGTCTGAAAAAATTATGGAATAATGCATGTACTCCACCAGGTCTTGAAAGATTAGCTAAACTTGATAATAAAGATGTAAATACATATGTTGATGCTATGGGTAAAGCGTATGGCTCAGATGGAATTGCAGGTATAAAATCTTATTCGGAAATAGGTGCTCTTGTGCAAAATTTCGAAAAGGGAACAAGAGATTCAGATTATAATGTAGCCAAATCAAACAGCGAAATATGTTATGGTAAAAGTAATTTAGACCCATGTGATACATTATATGATAAAAATGGTATTCCCCATAGCGAATGTTTAAAACAAAAATATTTGGAAGTTGGGTGTACTACAGAAGGAACAGGATATGCAGCATTAAATGGTGGAAATTTAGCAAATCATATAGAAGAAGTAAATACATATAATTCAGCACAATTTACAAGAGATTCAAAGACTGGTAATATAACTTATAGAAAGGGAAATAAAAAAGCAACAAAAGAATCATATTTAAAAAATTTATCAAGTTTAGAAAGTTTAACAATAAATGCAGAAGATTACAAAACTCGTAAAATAACGTCAAAAATATGTTATGGTAAAGAACCACCTCCCCCACCCCCAATAAAAAAAGGAGATACAGTAATAGCAAATGTTCTTGGAAGAAAATATGAGGGTATTGCTGTAGATGAAGGAACAATTGGTGGAGTAAAAAGAGCAAAAGTAATGTGGTATCAATATTCTAATTTTGATGGAAAAAATGTAGTAAAACGTGAATCACAAACAGAAAAAGAAAAGAATGTATTTGGTTGGCCTGATGTTGCACCAATAAATAGACTTGCTACTTTAAATAGAGGAAATATTATAGGTTCAGGAGGATGGATAAATACAAAAAAATTAAAATTAAAGAAAAGTTGCTCCGATAATACATCGAGTTGTAATAAGACATGTAAAGATATAATAAGAGATATATTATTGAAGTATCCAAGACCATTAGATTGTGTTCAAAGTAGTTGGAGTGCATGGAGTAGATGTTCGACATATCCAAAAGATTGTGGTGGTGGAGAAACGAAAAGAACAAGAACAGTTAAATTTCCACCTCAATTTAATGGAAAACCATGTGGTCCTTCAGAACAAAAAAAGCCTTGTAATATGAAACCCTGCTTAAATAAAAACTTTAAACCACCTGATGTATTACCATTACAAAACAATAAAGTAGGTCCTCCATTTCGTGAAAATTTTAAAATAATGGAAGGAATGAATCTTAGAGATGTTAATGACCCATCACATAAAAGTTCAAGAAGTAAATTAGGTAAGTGCCAAGGAGATTGTGATGGAGATAAACAATGTAAGCCAGGATTAAAATGTTTTGAACGATCTGGATATACAAAAGTTCCAGGATGTGAAGGACGAGGAAAAAGAGATTGGGATTATTGTACAGATGCAGATTTAATTAATGACCCGAAACCTGAACCTCCTGGTTGGGCAAGAGGAAAGGGAAAAAGAGGAGGTGGTTACAAAGAAACTAAATTTAGAGGACCTCTTACATTTACAAAAGGAGGATATACTTGTCAAAATTGGATGGACAATAGGAAACCCCATCATTCTTCAGTGCATATGATTCCAAGAAAATGTGTAACAGGAAGATATTCAAAAACACGTCCTTGCACAAGATGGATGAGTATATGGGGTTGGTGTGGTTCTTCATATTGGCATAGATGGAGGGGAACAAATTGTGGAAAATGGTGGAAACATGCCAGAAGACACGGATTAGGAAATCATAATTATTGTAGAAATCCATATGTTGGTAGACCTCATTCAAATGCTTGGTGTTATACAACAGATAGACGCAAAAGATGGGACAATTGTTAAATTTTATCTTTTTATAATTTAAATGGATAAAATTTATAAAGATTTTGGTTGGGTATTAATTTATATTTGTACTTTTGGATTAAGTGATTTTTATGTAAGAAATTATATAAAAACAAGTAAGGATTTTATTTTGTATTACATTTTTATAGGATTTTTAGGATTTATGGCAATTTTTAGATAATAAAAAAAATAACATATTAATATAAATATGATTTTTGAAATAATATTATTCATTACATTTGCTTATTTTATGATGATAGGCTATAAGAAAAATGGTATCAAGGGAATAATGGCAGTTTTAATAACATATGGTATAATTTATTTAATAAGTGTTACCAGTGAAACAATAATAAGTTATATATTATTGTGCGTAGTTATGTATTTTTATTATTCAAATGAAAATATTGAAGATTTTTTCCTTAAATCTTTAGTTTTATTTTCAACATTATTTTTAGTAGGTTATTGGAGAATGACAGATAAAGAAGGTATGAGTGTAACAGCAAGAGGAGGGACAAAATATATGGGTAAAAAAACAGTATTAGATTGTCAAAATACATGTCAAAGAGAAAAAAAGTGTAAATATATACAAACACCTGCAGGTTCATCAAAGAAATATGATAAAGTAGATTGTTATATAGATATTTTAGGAACAGGACAAGACCCAGTAAAAACAGGAAGATTTGATATTTGGAAAAATAAACTTTTTAAAAGACCTAATCCTTGCGATGAGAAAAAAAGGAGATTAAGAGGAAGAGACGGTAAGATAGGGTCTGATTACAGAGGATGTGTAAATTGGACAAAAAGAGGAATGCCTTGTCAAAAATGGACATCACAAAGACCACACAGACATTCAAGATATCCTACAAATAGAGCATTCAGAAATAAAGGCTTAGGAAATCATAATTATTGTAGAAATCCTGATGGAGAGTCACGTGGTATATGGTGTTATACAACACTTAGTAAAAAACGTTGGGATTATTGTTAAATAAATTTAAGAAACTTAGGAAGAAAATAATAACAAAATAAATAACAAATTTAATATATATAATAAATATATATATGAAAGTTTATCATTTAGGATTAATAATATTAGGAGTAATAATAATATTTACAATAATAAGTTCATATAAGGATATTTCTGTGAATGCATATAATAATATAGAAACATTAACGACAGATATAGAACAGATAAAAAAAAATAGAAAAGAAAGGGTAATTAAAAGTGCCCAATTATGGAAACATAGATTATATCCAAGAATGAAAGGAACGGATGGACGTGATATGAAAATGTTAGTGAAAGAAGGATTTAAGGAAGGAAAATTAAAAGAGAAAAATCCAACAGCAGAAGCGGTAAATAATGAAGTACAAAATAATATACAACAATGTCAATTGATAAATTCATCAGGAGATTGTACTTTATTAGCTACAAATGAGTGTGGTTATTGTGTAAGTACAGATACGATAGCAGCAGGTGATGAAAAAAAACCTTTTGTTCATGCTTGTATAACATCAAAATGGAAAAGTGGTCAGCCAGAAGACGGGGAATGGTTGGGACCAAATATGAAAGATAGCAAAGGTAGAGGAGTAGATTATTATTGTCAAAAGAAAAAAGAACAAAAAATATGTGCAAGTATGCCACAAAATTGTGGTGGTGGAGGAACTAAGGATGGTGTTAAATGTGCATGGTGTCCAGCAACAGGAAAGCAAATTCCAGCAAAACAGGGACCAGATGGAGGATTAATACCAAAATATGAGGACGATGCATGTAAATGGGTAGATGAATGGAAAAATAAGAAATATCCTACATCAAAAACGAAATTTTTAGGTTGGTCACCAAATAAGGGTGGTTATCCCAAAAGAGGTAAAATGGGTAGTGATGGTATTATGACACCGGCAAATAAACCTTATGGAGCTCCATTAGATACAGGAGAAGGAGATTGTGATAGAGACGAAGATTGTGGTTTTAATAAAGCGGGAGAACCATTAAAATGTGGTCATGATGGACGTAATTTAAAAAGAGTAATTGGACCAGATGGTAAAGAATTAAAACCGAATGCAGGTTATAAAGATTATTGTTATGATCCTAATCAATGGCCATTCAAAGGTTCTTTAATAGAACCAGGAGATTGTGAAAGATTTGGACAGATGTTTCCTTGTGTTTCTAAAAATATGAATACAGGTCCTCATAGTGATAGATGTTTGCAAGATTTATGGCAAAATGCGGGTTGCACAACAAGATTTTCAAATCCTGATGTAGGACCAGTGCAAAAAACAAGATGGAATTCTACAGGTTATAAAAATACACAAAACAGTATGTATACTTTAAGTAATGATGCATTGACATCAAAAATATATAAAAAAGCAAACGAGGAACATAAAAAATGTTATGGAACATCATTAAATCCCTGCGATAAAGTAAGAAATTTTAGTCCAAGACCTGACGAATGTTCCCAACAGTTATATAATTCAACAGGTTGTAATAAAGAAGGAAAATTAAATCCTAAAAATATAAGTGGAACAACACCTTATGTTACAAATACCTGGATACAAGGTCAAAAAGGTGGTTGGTCACAAGATCAATATAAAAATGAATTATTAAAATTAAAAAGAGAAACAAGAGCAGGTATAATTAACCCAGATATGTCTAATTTTGATAATACAGTTGATTCAAGTTTAAAATGTTTTGGAAATAAACCTAATATACCTTTTGATAAACCGTGTTGGAAAGATTTTTCATTAATAATGAAATGTGTGAATGGTGTAAAATTAATTGGTACAAATAGTGATGATAAATCATTATCTTTTGATGGTGCACCTAATTTACAAAGTTTATTAGCAGAAGGAGATAAAGCATATTGGAAAAATAATTTTAATTGGGTAAATGGTGGTAATTTTGGTAGATTTTTAATAACTCGAGAATTATATGAGAAAAAATATTTTCCATTTTGGAATTTTATTAAGGTATCAAAGGATTATTGGAAAAATAATTGGACAAGATTTGGGAATAGATTGATTAAAAGTAGGCATATTTCAAGAGGTGGTGAAAGAGTAAAAGCTAAATGGTATGGTTGGACACCAAAAAATAAATATCCATTAAAAAAGGGAGAAGGGGATTGTGACTCTGATGCAAATTGTGCTTCTGGATTAAAATGCCAACAAAATCCTACAAGTTTGCCTGGTATAGATAGTAATAATGTAATGCATTCAGGTCGTGATTTTTGTTATGATCCATTAGATGAAGAATTAGAAAAAGGAAATATGTTAAAATTTACTCAAAGTTCATCAATGAAATCTTATATAGGTATTGCAAGTAATAAAGAACAAGCAGAAAGAGAGGGTAAATTTTTTATGATGAATAATGATTTATATTTGACTAAAAAAGCCTTTGACACAGAAAACTTTCCATACTGGTCATTTTTACATGCAGCAGATATGTTTGGATATTAATAATATTTTTTAAATAACTTAATAAAGATAATTTAGTTATTTAAAATATCAAATGGGTAATACAAAATCAGTAAATAAGGTTAATTTTGAAGATGTGCAATATGCAATTAATCAATCAAATAGTTGTTTAATAATAAATACGTTAAAAAATGACGAACAATCTTGTTTGATTAAAAAAACAATACCTATTAATATTGAGGAAAAAATAATTAATGAATATTTGAATAATAAGCCTAATGTAAATATAATAGTATATGATAAAAATGCGAATGCTCCAAATCTAATGAAAAAATATGAACAATTATTAAATTTGGGTTTTATAAATGTATATATTTATCCGGGAGGACTATTTGAATGGTTATTATTACAAGATGTTTATGGAAAGGAAGATTTTCCAACATCAAGTAATGAATTAGATATTTTAAAATATAAAGGAAAATCAATGTTCACAACATATTTAATAAAAGATTTGGATTAAAAAATAGGCATTCCATTTTGTAATATATCATCAATACTTGAATTATTAAATAAATTAACAGACAAATTTTTAATAAAAATTTTTATAGTATTAAACCAACCATCAGGTATATCATTAATAAATTCTTGATTACCATTTAAAGTTAATATAGGTATATTTTCATTATTCAACCAATTTTCATGATATGTATGACAATTTTGTAAGTAAGATAAGGGTATTGTTTCACCTTTTCTATTTCTTTTTACAACTCTTTTTTCACATATTTCAGGATTTGTTTTTACATAAATAATACCTGATATAGGAATATCTTTAACAAATTCATCAAACCATTTTAGATAAATATTATATTCTATTTCTTCTATTTTATTATCATCATATAACATTTTTGCAAAAATTTCTTTATCAGTAAATATAGACCTTTCAGATATAATTATAACATTTTTATTATTTTTTAAAACATCCTTTATTTGATGTATTCTTGATATATAAGCCATCATTTGAAAAGAGAATGCATATTTTTTTTGATTTTCATAATATTTTTCAATTATATTTTTACCATTTTTATCTTTTATATTTTCCCATACTGAAACAGGTTCTTGTAAGAAGATAATTTTTATATTATCAATATTATCAAATGTTTTTTTTAATTTTTTTACTAAAGTAGATTTTCCTGAGCCAATATTGCCTTCTATTGAATAAATATAATGCATATTTTATATATTTAATTATTAATATTTAATATGATTTTACTAAAATTGAAATGATATTAAATATATAAAATTATAGATATTAATAATGGATTTATCACAACTAAAACTTACTAAAAGCGAATGGGAATATCTTGAAATTCCTGTAAATGTAAAGGAAAAAAAAATTTTAGATTTGATATATAAAGGATTTGATAATGTAAATAAAACTTTTAATGAATCAAAAAGTTTATTAGGATTTATGAAAATAACTGAAGATAGTGATGAAAATTTCCATTTGTATTTATATGAAAATTATTTCAAAAAAATTATACATAAGATAATTGAAAAATATAAATTATCCTTTGATGTAAAAAAAATTTTTAAAAATGAAAGAAAAATGAAAAAATTAAAGCAAAAAGATCTTATAAGATTAAAAAATAGTTCAAAAAAAATAGATGATTTAAAAGACTATGTATATGAATTTATATTATTACAAAATATTTCAAGATTCTTTAAAAAAAAATTATGTCCCCGAAGTTATTATACATTAACACAATTATTAAAAAATTCAGTATCAGATATAAATAAATATGTTTTAAAATTTACAGAATATATAATTGAAAATTACAAAGATAAAATAAGTAAAGTTGATTTAATAAAAAATGCATTAAATTATATTGAAAAAAATGAAACAGTATTTAAATTTAATGATATGAAATTATATCATCATCAAAAAGAGTTATTTACAGCTTGTAAAAGACTAAATTCAAAGTTAATATTATATCAAGCTCCAACAGGTACAGGAAAAACAATGTCTCCAGTAGGATTAGCAAAAAGAAAAAAGGTAATATTTACTTGTGCAGCAAAACATATTGGATTACAATTAGCAAAAGCTTGTATATCTATGGAAATTCCTATTGCGGTGGCTTTTGGTTGTAAAGATGCTGGAGATATAAGATTGCATTATTTTGCAGCAAAAGATTATGTAAAAAATAGAAGAACGGGTGCAATTTTTAGAGTAGATAACAGTAATGGCGAAAAGGTGCAATTAATAATTACAGATATTCAATCATATTTACCAGCAATGAATTATATGTTAGCATTTAATCTGGAGGAAAATATAATTTGGTATTGGGATGAACCAACAATTACATTAGATTATGAAACTCATGAATTTCATACAATATTACAAAAAAATTGGCAAAATAATGAGATACCAAATGTAGTATTATCATCAGCTACTTTACCAAATATGGATGAAATTTTACCAATGACAAAAAGTTTTAAAAATAAGTTTAAAACAAATAATGTATCAGAAATAATAAGTTATGAGTGTAAAAAATCTATTCCAATTTTAGATGCAAATGGAAACATAGTTATGCCGCATTATATTTATGAAAATTATAAAGATTTAAAAAAATGTGCAAGACATATTGAAGAAAATAAAACTATTTTAAGACATATTGATGTTAAAGAAATGGTAAAATTTATTTGTTATGTAAATAAAAAAAAATATATTAATGAAAATTATAATATTAATAATTATTTTGAATCTGTATCAGATATAACAATAATTAATTTAAAAATTTATTATTTAAGATTATTATTGTTAGTAAAAAAAAATTATAATGAAATTTATAATTATTTTCAGGAGAAAAGAAAGAAAATGTATGAATCTGTAATTAAAATTACAACAAATGACGCATATACATTAACGGATGGACCAACAATATTCTTAACAGAAGATGTAGAAAAAATGGCATTATTTTATTTAAAAGTTTCAAATATTCCAATAAAGGAATTGGATAATATAATGACGGTAATGAATAGAAATGAAAGATATATGTTAGAATTAGAAAAAGTAGAAAAAGATGAGCTACATAGAAAAGATAAATTAGGTTCTGAACAATTAGATAAAGATAAATCAAAGATAAAAACTTCTACAGATTATAAAGCAGAAGAAGAATATAGAAGAAAAGTAGCAGATTTAAAAAGTAAAATTAATAGAATTGAATTACCAAAAAAATATATTCCAAACAGTAAATTTCATATTAAATATTGGGCAGAAGATAAAGACACAAGCAATGTATTTACAAGCGATATTGATGATAACACTGTATCAGAAATTATGTATTTAAATATTAATAAAGAATGGAAAATTTTATTATTAATGGGTATAGGTGTATTTGTAAAACATCCTGATAAAAAATATATGGATATTATGAAAAAATTAGCATCAGAACAAAAATTATATTTGATTATTGCGTCATCGGATTATATTTATGGAACTAATTATCAATTTTGTCATGGATATTTAAGTAAGGATTTAAATAATATGACACAAGAAAAAATGATTCAAGCATTTGGAAGAGTAGGAAGAAGTAGTAGTCAAAGTAATTATACATTAAGAATTAGAAATAATGAATTAATTTTAAAATTATATACAAAAGACACGAATAAACCTGAAGTACGAAATATGAATATATTATTTGGATAAAAATATATTTAGAATTTTAATTTATAATAAAAATACTAATGGAACGGGTAAGTGAAAATTTTTTTTTAATAAAAAAAAAGGGAAACAAATGGAATAAAGCACAAACTGCAATATTAAAACAGAATTGTCATTATGAAATGTTTAAACCTATACCAAAAGATTATGTTGATTATGTATTATATGGGTGTTTTAATAATATAACTGGTAAATGTGAATATAAAGCACCAGATGTTGTAATGTTAAATTATGATGTATGTAATGGTAAAAGAGGTTCTCTAAGAGGATTAATTTGTATATCATTTGATGGTAAATATAAAATAAGAAAAAAAGGAAAAGCATACAAGTATTTTTATTGTGATTTAATTGGTAATAATAGTTTAAATAAAACAATTGCATCAAGAATTAAAACAAAAGATAATGTAATTGTAAAAAGCGGAAAGGATATGATTGATTATTGGATTAATTATGGTAAAAAAAGTAAGTATGATTATTTTAAATTAAGATCAATGGAAGATGTAATCGGTTTTTATTGGAAATGTGGATTTAGATTTAATTATAGAAAAAGAAACAATAATATTTATGATACAGAAAAATGGAATCTTATACTAAAAAAATTAAATGAATATAATAAATTACTAAAAAGACGTAAAGATGGTGTTAGAGAAGAAGAAAAAAAAGAATTTAGTTTATTTTTAGAAAAATATTTCAATAAATTTATGGAAGGATATTATAATATAAATTATTTAAGTAATAAAATGTACAGTGATGGAATGAAATATAGTGATACATTATCAGAGAATAGATATAATTTAAGATTTCAAGGATATGCTATGTATTATCATTTTTAAAACACCATAATTTTTTTGTATTTAATCTTTTTTTTTTATCTGTTGTCCAACTAATTTTTTTGGAACATTTTTCACAATTTTTACATATTTTCTTATTTTTTATTAAATTAATTTTTTTTAAATTTTCCTTAATAAGTATTTGTGTAAATTTACTGGACATAATAATATATATTAATGTAATAAATATTATTTTAAATCAATTTACTTTATCGTAGGCGAAGTACTAAATGAAGAGTAGCTTCTTTCTGGATATTGTAATCTGACAGCGTTCTACCGTCTTCTAATTGCTTCCCTGCGAAGATTAGACGTTGTTGGTCAGGTGGAATTCCCTCTTTATCCTGAATCTTGGATTTAACATTTTCAATAGTATCAGAGGGTTCAACATCCAAAGTAATAGTTTTTCCTGTGAGTGTCTTAACGAAAATCTGCATAATATAATATAAATTATAGGTATTTATTTAAATAGTTTAATAAATTAAAAAAGCTTCATTTGTTTTCTATAAATAAACATGATACCTGCAATGATTAATCCTACACCAGTCATCATATCAGTAGTAATTTTTTCACCAAGTAATACAACAGAAAATATAGCATTAAATATAAGCAATGCTGATTCTGCAATAGGTGTGACAAAAGAAGCATCATATTTTTCTAAAAGGTAGTAATTAGCCATGATAGCAATCATTGCAATAACACTAACAATACCTCCCCAAATAACAACATCTTTTAAAAATAACTTACTATCTTTTTTATATTTTTTTGGGAAACCATTAAAATAATAATGTTGTATAAGAAAAGGAATAGCGATAATTCCACTTATAAAATATCTTAAAAATGTGAAATAATAATGACCTAAATTATCTACAGCACCTTTTTCTAAAATGGGTTTTAATGCCCATCCACCCCCATTTAATGCAAATAAAAAGAAATCTTTCATATACATTATGTAATGATAATTATAAAATATTATAAAATAAATTTTATAATTTAATAAGTAAGAAAAATATATTAAGCTTAGTTGGAGTAAGCGAGACCTCCCATACCACTCATGACACGAAGGACATTGTAGTTAGTGGCATAGACACGGACCTTGGCGGTCTGTGTTCCACCGATAGCGGCGGCGGAGACGACAAGCTGAAGTGTGGCGTTGTCGATGCGGGAGAAGTTGCAAGTTCCAGATGGCTGGTGCTCCTCAGGGCGAAGTGCGAATGAGTAGACATTGATACCAGTGTCTGGGTTGCGTGTGTGGTGCTGGTAAGGCTGGACGAGATCGAAGTAGGTTCCTTCGCGCTCAGAGAAGCGGTCCTGTCCGTTAAGCTGAAGCTTAGCGGTTACAACAGGGTTCTCACCCCAGCAGTGCATGTTAAGGGCAGTCTCAGCGAGGACGAAGACGCCAGCGTCAGAGACACCGTTACCGGAGCCGGGCTTGGCACCACTACTGCTAACAGCAAGATGACCGCGGTCACCTACATCAGTGGGATCAGGTGTGTTAGCCTGTGCATTGGAGATATCATAGACAGCGACATCACTGAAAAGACCGTCGGTAATAGTATCCGAAGTCTGCTCAAGAGAGCCGAAGGCAAGGACGGAGTTGGGGAGAGCGTCAATGGCATCGGTGTAGTTGAATGGCTGGGCACCAAGAGCCTTGTGCATAGTCTTGCCTCCAATGAAGGAGTCACAGTAGGCGACGTGCATATCAGGCTGGACAACCCAGACAAGCTCCTTACAAGGATGATTGAAGTTGAGCTTAATCTTGTTGGAAGATGAACCGATGGACTCATCGCCAGTGAACTGAAGCTGCTCAATGAGGTACTCGTGAGGGTTCTGTGCCATGCGTCTGCGCTCGTCGGTGTCAAGGAAGACGTAATCGACGTAGAGAGAAGCGGCAACAAGAGACTTAGCGTAAGAGTTGGTAGTCTTCTGGGAGCCAGAGCTCTGTTGAAGATCCTTAACAGCGAAAAGGCACTCATCTAGAGGACGGAGCTCGATGTTAATCTTGACCTCGTGGTATTGGAGGGCAATAAGAGGAAGGGCAAGTCCTGGGTTGCGGCAGAACCAGAACTGAAGAGGAACGTAAAGAGTTGTCTCAGGGAGAGCCTTGCGAGGGGCGCAGACAGCCTCAGGGACAGAGGCGGCACCGCAAGCAGTTGCGACATCAGCGAAAGCTGGGTCGGTAAGGTAGGTAAGCTGAGTGGTCTGTCCAACCATCTTGTGGTATCCGGCCTCCTGCTCACTTGTAAGTGTAAGCTGGTTCCAGATGTGCATCCAGTCACCATACTGACGGTCGATGCGCTGTCCACCAATCTCAACCTCAACCATTGAAATCATCTGCTCTCCGGGGCAGTCAAGCCAGCGGGCATAGTTGCCGTCACCGGAAGCGGCATCAGCCTGGTTGATTTCAGGGAGTGTTACCTGAAGGTATGTTCTGTAGGCAAGGTCACCATTTCTGGAGACAGTGCACTGGACACGGCGACCGAAATCAGCCTGTCCGTTGAAAGTCTGCTCAATTGATTCCATTGCAAAGTTAGTGTGTCTGCGGTAGGTGACCTTCCAGAAAGTAATCTGAGGGTTACCTGTAAGATAGACGTCTTGTGCGCCGTAAGCTACGAGTTGCATTAATCCACCACCCATGGTTATACTATTGCTAAAGAAAAAAAAATTTTGATAAATTAATTAATTAATTTAATTAATTTAATATTATTATTTAATTTTATTAATGTCTAAATTGTCCATCATAAAGCGTTTAAGGTAAGTGTCTAAAAAAACTTCTTTTTTACCTTCGTGATTTTTAGTAAATATATATGCATTTTTCTTTTTTTTGACAGTCCAACCTTTATCTAAAGCATTGTATATTAATATCATTTTTTGCAATAATATACAATCTATTTGTTTATTTGATTCTATATTTATATCTACATCCATATATATGATTTTAAGAAAAACATACTAAAATTATTACGGATTAATGTTTTAATTTATTTTAAATTTAAAAATAAAAATTAAATAAATTATATAAATTATATAATTATGCCTAATTTTAAACCAAAGGCGAATAAAAAAATTAAAGTTAGTAAAAAATCAACAATAACATTAGATAATAAACATAATCAAAAAATGAATGAATTTAAAACTATTCAAGAAAAAACTATACCTGATTTGTTAAAAAAAAAGAAATTATTAAAAAAAAAATTAAAAAAAACAACAAATATTGAAGAAATATTGAATATTAAAGATGAAATAAAAGATATTAAAAAAAAAATAGGTAAATTAAAAATTAAAAAAGATGATTATTTATTAGAAAATTCTGAAATTATATTTAATTATTTTGAAAAAAAAAAGAAAACAAGTGAAGGTATTGATATAAATAAAAAAAAAATTTTACATTCATTTTTTAATCCAAATAAAAAAACAAATATTAATAAAGTAAATGAAACAACAAATATTGATAAATATCTTACAAATTTGGATGAAAAACACTTAAATATTAATAATTATATGATTAATTACGAAATATGTGAAAAATGTTCTGGAGAATGGATACAAGTTGATTATAAAGGATTAGTAATATGTAATGGATGTGGTGTTCAAAAACAATTTTTGGTTGAACATGAAAAACCATCATATAAGGAACCTCCTAAAGAAGTTTGTTTTTATGCTTATAAAAGAATTAATCATTTTCGTGAAATTTTGGCTCAATTTCAAGCAAAAGAAACTACTCAAATTCCTGAACAAGTTATTATTGATATTAAAGAACAAATAAAAAAAGAAAGAATTACGCTAAAACATATGACAAATAAAAAAGCAAAAGATATTTTAAAAAAATTAGGATATAATAAATATTATGAACATATACCTTTTATTAAAGATAAATTAGGTATAAGACCTCCTATTATGTCACCAGAATTAGAAGATAAATTATGTAATTTATTTATGGAAATTCAAAAACCTTATGCAAAACACTGTCCAGATGATAGAGTTAATTTCCTAAATTATTATTATGTTCTTTATAAAATGTGTGAATTATTAGATGAAAAAACATTTTTACCTTTTTTTCCTATGTTGAAAGATCCCGTAAAAAGAATAGAACAAGATGAAATTTGGAAAAAAATTTGTAAAGAATTACATTGGGAATTTGTTGCAACTATTTAATAAAAATATTATATATGAAAAAAATTTATTTACCCAAAGAAATTTGGATATTAATTTATGAATTTGAAGGTTTAGCATATAAATATATAAAAAATGTTAAACAAGAATTAGATATTTTATCATGTAATTGTATTTGTAAAATGAACGGTGAAGGTGAATATTTTGGATATAAATATAATAAAACTTCAAATGTTTGTCCTATTCATTGGGAAATATGGCAAAACTCTGTTTACTGTCTTAAAAATAATCCTATGAAACGTAAAACAATATGGTTATCTAACGGAGTATGGAGTTGGAATGATTGTTATATACCTATTTGGCTTATAAAATTAAAAAAACAAATAAATAATAAAAATTAATATTTTATAAGTAAAATATTAATTAAATATATTTACATACGGGGGAATCCAACGAGGTTAGCACCAATACCGAATCCAGCACCGCTTCTGGCAGAAACAGCCATAGCAGGAACGTATGTATCAAGGATTGAGAAGGTAGCGGCAGCGGTGAGTGCAATAAGTGCTACTTCATCAAGGTTAAGAGATTTCTTAGGAATGGCGTAGGCGGCAAGTGCAACCATAACACCTTCAACGAGATATTTTACGGCTCTGCGGACAAGTTCGCCTAAATCTATCATCTGTGCTAATTTTTGAAGCATTTATAAATAATAAAAAGAAAAAAATATATATAATAAATTAAAACTTAAAAATGAAATTAGTTAAAATAATATAATATGTCAAAAGAATCATGTGTTCATAGACTAAATCCAGATGGAAGTGAAAATACTAAGTATGTTGATTTACTTGAAGAAGATAAACCCATTTCTGGACAAAAATTTGTTTGTGTTAGTTTTGTTAGTCCTGAAAATATTTTAAAACAAAAAAATCATTTTTTTTTTCAGGAATTCCTAAAACATTATGATTTTTCCAAAAGTGTTCAAAAATTTTCTCAATTTTTAAATTTTTTAAGTTATAAATATGAATTTAGTTTTGATGATATAATGAAAGATTTTCAAGAGTATATGAAAACAGAAAATGATACATTAACAGAGACTCATGTCTCAGATGAATATAAAAATTTCTTAGATGCTAATGAAGATAGATTAGATGATGAATTTAATAAAGAATATAATTTTCAAACAAGCACACGTGGATTAAAAATTAGAGGAACCTATTCTACACAAGAAGAAGCAGAATTAAGATGTAAATTATTAAGAGAAGTTGATCCTAATCATAATGTTTATGTGGGTCCTGTTGGAATGTGGATGCCTTGGGAACCAGAAGCTTATAAAACTGGTAGAGTTGAATATTTGGAAGATGAATTAAATCAACTAATGAGTGAGAAAAATAAAAATGAGGCTGCCGCAAAACAAGAGTTCGAAAAACGTGTTGTTGAGGCAAAACGCAAAGCTATTGCAGAAAATAAAAAGATTGCTAAGAAAACTGGTAACAAATTAACTCAAAATATTAATAAAGATGGACAATTAATTGGAGTCAATAATACTATCGAAAACGCATTTAATAATAAAGATGAAGTTACGTCTGCTGATATTCGTAAGGAATTATTTGAAGGAGACTCTGTAAAAAGAGGAGGAGGAGTACAAGATGCTATTGATAGAGGATTAATAAAAACTGAAGATAATATCAAAATCACTGAGAAAAAAAATTAATTTTTAATAATTTTTTACTTAATTATTAAAAATTTACCATTTACTTTTTTTTACATTAATTGTTGGTCCTTTTTTACCCGAATTTGGGTCAAAATCCATTCCATCTTCATCATCAGAATCTAATCCTTTTGACATTTCCCAGAATTCTTTAGACCCTAATTTAAAATCTCTATGAGCACTTGCTTTATACCAAAAAATTTGGTCTACTAATTTATTAGACTTTGCATTATTTGCTACAACCAAACATTCATAATTTTCAGTACACTGGTCCATTACTTGACAAAAACTTTCAAATGTTGGAAACATACCTGCAAAATTTTCAAAAATTCTTTTACGATTAGATACATAAGGCTCTCTTAAAATAAATGTATAATCAATATTTGTTCTTAAATTAGGAGGGACTCCTAAAGGATATTGCATTGTTATAATTAACATAACTTTCCAATGTCTTCCATTCATAAAAAGCAATCTCATTAATTTCTCTCGAGCCCAACTATTATCATATAAACAATCATCTAATATTACAAATGTTCTTGGGTCAATATTTGACCTACCATATGCTTCCTTTTCCTTTTTTACCTGTTTCATTACTATTTTTTGTCTTTTCAATATATTTTCAATTATTGCTGTATTATATTCATCATGAATAAATAATTTAGGAACTAATTTACCATAAAATCCATTTCCTGCTTCTGTTCCTGATATTACTGTTCCAATTGGAATATCTTGATGATAATATAATAAATCTCTTACTAAAAAACTTTTACCTGTATCTCTTCTACCAATTAAAACAATTACTGGACCTTTATTTTCATTTGGCTTAAATGATATTGATTTCATATCAAACTTTTTTAATTCTAAATTCATATACTTAAATATTTTACTTATTTTTTAAATTTTTTTACGCAAAAATTACTTTAAATGAAATAAAAATTGTATATATAAAGTTTAATGTTTGACATATTTTATAAAAAAAATGATAATAGTCTTTTATTTAGAGATTTAGAAAAAAATGATTTCTCTAATTTACAAAACTACAATCCCCTATACTCTATTTATTTTTCTTTAGATGAACATAATTATAATAATATTAATTTAAACCATAGATATAGTATTGCTAATATCAAAAAAAAAGAATCAAATAATAAATATGTAATAGAGTGTTTCGATTCTAAGACAGATACTAAACAAAAATTTAATTCATTTTTTAAATTTTCTCCATTATTAGATCCTGTTAAATTTATGGTAGGTAAATATAAACATATTGATAAACAAATTATTAGTTCTTTACCAAGAATATCATCTAATACTTGTTGTAAAAAAGTTTTAGATTCTAATAATTCTGCTTATGTTGATAGTTTTTTTTCTTATTTATCCTCTAAACTATTAAATAATGCTGGTTTTATTCATGGATTTAATTTTTTTGGTTCTTTTTTAACAATTCAAAATCAATTTAAATTAAATATATATGACGATTTAGATTATTTATATGATTCTGATTTTTTTCATAAAAATAAAAATGATTTATTCCAAGTTGACGATATAGATGAAGATAAACTTTTGGATAGTGATACCAGAAATTATAGAAAAAAAATAAAATTAGATAAAAACAGTGATTCAATTGATATTACATGTGATACAATTGATAATCAAATATTTGAAGGTATGTTTCAAGAATTAACTACCAAAAATTTAAAATTACATAATTCTTCAATTGAAGAAGAATATTCTATTGATAAAAAAAATTCTAAAGAAAAAAGTGCTAAAAAAACTAATTCTACTTGTTCTTCTCGTTCTTCTAATACTGATATAGATGATAGTAATAATAGTAGTAGTAGTAGTAATGATTTAATTGAAAGTTTATCTAATTCACAAATTTCTGATTATTCTACTATGAATAGTGATGAAATTATTAATGGTACTATATTTAATTTTCCAGTTCAAATGATATGTATGGAAAAATTAGATGATACTTTAGATTCATTATTAGAAGATGATGAAACTGAACTTACAAATAAAGAATGGAAATCTTGTTTGTTTCAAATTATTATGATTTTAATCACTTATCAAAAAGTATTTAATTTTACACATAATGATTTGCATACAAATAATATTATGTTTATTAAAACGGATAAAACATTTATTAATTATAAATACAATAATGTTTATTATAAAATTCCTACTTATGGAAAATTATATAAAATTATAGATTTTGGCAGAGCTATATATTCTTTCAAGGGAAAAACTATCTGTAGTGATAGTTATCATCCAAAGGGAGATGCTGCTACACAATATAATTTTGAACCCTATTTCAATGAAAAAAAACCAAGACTTGAACCCAATAAAAGTTTTGATTTATGTCGTCTTGCATGTTCTCTTTTTGATTATTTTATAGAAGATATTGCTGAACAAAAAACTATAAAAAATCCTATTGCAAAATTAATTATTGAATGGACCAAGGATGATAAAGGAAGAAACATACTATATAAAAATAATGGTGAAGAAAGATATCCAGAGTTTAAATTATATAAAATGATTGTTAGAACTGTTCATAATCATTTGCCTGAAAAACAATTATCTAATTCATTATTTCATAATTTTATTTCTTCAAAGAAAAAAATTAAAAAACAAAAAGTTATTAATATAGATAAAATGGAACCTATGATTTAACAATCGTTTATAATTTATTATTTTTATATTAATATATGTCAAATGAATATATTAATTACTGGAGGAAGTGGATTTATTGGTAGTCATTTAATTAAAAAACTTTTAAAAATTTATACAGATATCCAAATTTTTTCTATTGATAATTATTTATCTGGTAGTAAAAATAATGAAATTAAAGATAAAAGAATTATATATCTTAATAATTCTTCTATAAATATTAATAAAATACCTATAGTTAATCAAGTTAAATTTGATATATTATTTCATTTTGGAGAATATTCCAGAATTTCTACCAGTTTTGAAGAACCAAATGTTGTTTTTGAAAATAATTTAACTGGAACATATCAAGTTTTAGAATTTTGTAGAAAAAATAAATGTAAATTAGTTTATTCTGGTTCCAGTTCTATTTTTGGAAATAATATGAAGGATCAACATCATTCTCCTTATTCATGGTCTAAGGCTAAAAATATTGAATTAATCAAAAATTATCATAAATGGTATCATTTACAATTTACTATTGTTTATTTTTCTAATGTTTATGGTGCAGGACAAATTAGTCAAGGTAAATATGCTACTCTTATTGGCATTTTTGAAAATCTATACAAAAAAAATAAAAAATTAACTGTTGTTAAACCTGGAACACAAAAAAGGGATTTTACACATATTGATGATACTATTGATGGTATATTAAAAGCTTCTATAGGTTATTATGGTGATGGTTATGTTATTAGAACTGGAACACAATATTCTATATTAGATGTTGCTAAAATGTTTAAAACTGATTTTGTTTTTATAGATGAACAAAGAGGTAATAGAACGCAATCTTCTGGAAGTATGGAAAATATGAAAAAATTAGGATGGAAATCTAAAATTAATTTAAAAGATTATATTAATAATATTATAAATTAAAAATCTGGATTATTTGTGAAAACCTGAGGAACTTTTGACATTAATTTCTCTCCTCCTAATTGTTCCATTACAAAATTACCCAATAATACACTTAAATATACCAATAATGTATCTCTTACTAATACTTTCAATGGTTTATTTTCTTTTAATATTAATCGCATCTCGATAAAGCGAAATATTAAATAGGCTGAAGCTACTGCTACACCAGTAACAAATGATGAACTTCCCATTTATATAATTATTTATAAATATTTATATAAATTGACGCATTATCCAAGAACCTCAATGTCTTCTAAAATTGGGTCTGGTTTTAAATTCATTTTTTTATTTAAATTATGAACATCTATTTTATCTAATTCTAAATTTGCATCATCAAATATTTTTAATCTTTCTTCTTCTTCATCATCTTCATCATCATACGCAGCTTCCTCCGCTTTACGTCTCTCATTATTTTCTTTCGATATCTTTTCTAATCTTTCTAAAGTTTTCGGTGCTTCAACTTCTGTTGTTCTATTTGTTCCCATATCTAATACTGAATCCTTATCATTAAATTTTAATCTATTCACTACTTCTTCTTTCTTTACTGGTGCTGATGGCACTGCTGTTACTACCGGCACATTTTTTTTTTCTAATTCTTCCTTTCTTTCTTTTGATATTGGTGTCTCAATTACTAAGTTTATGTTATGTTCTTTTGGTGTCTCTTCTTTTTTTGTTTTATCAATTATTCCTGCTTGTTCCTCTACAACTTTTTCTGGAGCACTTTCTAATTTTGGTTTCTCTAATTCCATTGTATCCTGATTCTTTGTTACTCCATTCTCTTCCATTTTATTTTCTAATTTTTCTGCTTCTGCTGCTTCCTCCTCCATTGCTTTCTTTACTGCCTCATCTACTGTCTTCTCTATAGTTTCCTCTATTACCTCCTCATCTACTGTCTCATCTATATAAGCTCTTAATATCTTCTCTACTGGCATATTTTCTCTTATTACTTGCAATATTGACTCCTGACACATTAATTCTGCTTCTCTCATATTTTTTTGATAATTTAAAGGTAAAATATCTTTTTCAAATAAATAAACATTACTGTATAATTTACGAGCATATGCTATATAACATTTATGAACAAATGTTGCCAATTTTGGAATATCTATGTCTATCTTTTTTTGTTTTTGTGAGACTCTAATGCTTGTTAAAATTTTTAATTGTGTTATATGAACACATGTTAATAAATCTTCTAAATAATCACATCTACTTTTTTCTATTATTCGTTTTGTTTCTATATCAATTATTGTTTCATTCCATTTTGGAACACGTGAAAGAAAATTTTGAAATGTCATTAAATATTTTTCCTCTTCATCATTATCTAAACATAATTTTATTGCTTCATCAAATATTGATTTTATACCCTCTAACATTAATGGAGTCATTATTGTTACTAAACGTGACGAATACTCACTTTTTGCCTCTGATAACACATTCACATTATAATCATCCATTTACATTTCTAATATATTTTCTAAATTTAATTTTTTCCGCATAAAATATAAATTTAATATCGCAAAAATAAATAATTTCTCATTTCTATATTCACTTCTAATTTTATCAAAATAAATTAAATATAAATATTTATCTTTTCTTGTTTTATCATTTTCTATTATTTCCAATAAATCTAAACCACTATAACCCTTATCATATATCTTTTCTACAAAATCATTACGTTTTTTTATTGTATTGTAATTTGATTTTTTATTTATTTGCTTTTGAAGCCAACTTTTTCTTTTTAACAGAAAAGAGTGCTTTATTATTTCTTTTTTATTATATTCGTGAAAACTTATTTTTTCCCCATTGATTGTTGGATAAGGTATAAAAATATTACAAAAACGAGATAATATTGGTTTTAATAATCTATTTTCATTTTCTACTAAAATAAAAAAACGCGTTGTATGACTGAATTGTTCTATACATCTTCTTAACGCTGATTGTGCATCTATTGTTAATTTATCCGCATTAAAAAGAACTATACTTTTAAATAAATTATTATTTTTATTATGTATATTTGTTTTTGCAAAAAATTTTAAATCATCTCTAATAAATCTTATTCCTTTACTATGAGCACAATTTACATACATTACATATTGATTTATCTTTTGTTTATCACTATTATAAATTTTTTGAATAAAATTATTCATTATTGTTCGCTTCCCACTCCCAGATGGTCCATAAAATATAATATGCGGGATTTTGCTTTCTTTTATAAAATAATCTAATTTCTCATAAATTTTTGTATGAACATTCAAAGACATCTAATAATTATAATTAAATTATCTCTAACTATAATTATTTAAAAAATATTTATCTTTTTCTTCTTGTTTTTCTTTTTCTTCTCTTTCTCTTTTTTTTTGTTTTTCTTCTGCCTTTTCTTTTTGTTTTTCTTCTGCGTTTTCTTCTGCGTTTTCTTGTTTTTCCGCCCATAAATGGGTTCTCTTTCATGTCTTGTCGCATATCATCTATTAGTGATCTTCGCCTCTTCTGGGCGGTAGCACCAGCACCTGTATTACTGTAATCATCAATATCACCGAGTTGTGTTTGCATTGTCTCTCTGTGTTTCCTTAGACTTTTTGCGTTTTTTGCCCGTGCCTCACGAGATAACACACTATTGCGACGAGTTTCGTATGATTTATTCCTTTTGGGCAACGGCGGCGCTGTATTACTGTAATCATCAATTTCACCGAGTTGTGTTTGCATTGTCTCTCTGTGTTTCCTTAGCCTTTCTGCGTTTTTTGCCCGTGCCTCACGAGATAACACAATATTGCGACGAGTTTTGTATGATTTATTCCTTTTGGGCAACGGCGGCGGTGGCAAAGGCTTTTTGTGCTCTGTTCCAAATAATCCTCCTAAAAATCCTGACATAATTATATATTATCTAAATATAATTATCTGCGTTTTTTGGTTTTTCTTTTTCTTCTTCTTTTGCGAGATTTTCTACGCGATTTTCTTTTTTTCTTTCTGCGTGTTTTTCTTCTGCGTTTTCTTCCACCTTTAAATAAAGATTTCGCATATCCTTCGGCACCCACCTCTGCAATACTTGGTCCAGACTCATTTTTAAACAAAGATTTCGCATATTCATCGGCACCCACCTCTGCAATACTTGGTCTTTTATAACCTGAAGCAGTTGGGCTTCCAGGCGGTGTAATTGGCTCACAATCCTCCCCATTTAAACTTAATCTCATACCTTTATTTTCACATTCTATCCTTCTTTTTTCCATATTTCTCATATTATTTGCTATTCGTTTTTGTGATTTTCTTCTCTTTTTTGCCGCTTTTCTTCTCGCTTTTTCCGCTTTTCTTCTTGCTTTTTCCTCTGGAGATCTTGAAAAGAAACTAAAAAATCCTTTTTTGGGTTCAGATTTAGTTTCTCCCCCCAAATTTCCCATCCAATTAATATCTTCAGAACCAGAATATCTTGATGCTTTCATATATATTATCTAAATATAAAATAATGAGTAACTTAAAAATATCTATTTTAGAATCAATATATTTAATTTATATGTTTTTATTTTTTAAAACAAATATAGATTTCAATGTATTTGATACACCAAAAGGTTGGTGGTTTGAACATTTAATTGGTGATTATTATGGATTAAGAATATGTCCATTTGGAAGAGTAGCAATATTTGCATTAATATTTGTATTATTAATAAGACATTTTATCAAAATTCCCAAATTATATATAAAAATAAGTTTAATTATTTCATTTATACTTTCATTAATGAATATGAACGCTGTAGTTTATTTAATTCCAATATGGTTATTAGAATATAAAAATCTTTAGATATTATATATGAGTTTAAATAATTTTGTAGATGTTTCTCCTGAACTTGAAAAATATCCACAATTCAATAAAAGATTTAAGAATTTAAGAAAATTATGGGGTATAACTGAAGATTTTTTTAAAAAAGAACTATCTAAAACAACATTTGTAGTAGGAAGTGGAAAAAGTGGAATGAAAATGTGGTTTTCTAAAACAAAATATTTTTTTGTAAAAGAAATGAATAAAGGTGATAGACATTCATTAAAGGAATTAATGGATAAATATACTAAATATATGAGTAAAAATAAAAAAACATTATTACCTAAATTTTATGGTATTTATAAAAAAGATGGAATAGTATATGTAATACAACGCAATTTAAATCCCTATAGTAGTGGTACATGGATATTTGATTTAAAAGGTTCTCATAGAAGAAGAACCGTAAAAAATCAGACAATAGAACAAATTGGTAAAGATAATAATTTTGGAGAATCAAAAATTTATATCAATAATGCAAATAAAATTAAAAAACAAATGAAAAAAGACAGTAAATTTTTAAGTGATAATAATTTGATGGATTACTCTTTGCTATTATGTATGAGAAATAAAGCAGTAAAAGAAAAAGATTGGAAAATGTGGGGAAAGGGTAAATTTTGTTGTGATATAAAAGGACCCGGACCTTCAAATAAAACACCAATAAATTTAAATATGGGTATTATAGATATTTTGCAAAAATATAATACAAGTAAATTTATTGAAAGTTTATTTAAAACAAAGCAACATTTATTGGACAGAGCTCAATCAGAAGTATCAGCAGTAAATAGTAAAGCTTATAAAAAACGTTTTGATGAGTTTATGGATGAAATTATAAAACCAAAACATAAAAAAACCAGAAAACGTAGAAACTTAAAAAAAAGAACTACAAGAAAAAAAAAATAATAATAATGTATATATGGCATATTTTTATGGAACATATTCTGCTAAAACAGATTTGGAAGGATTGAAAAAAAAAGTTGATAAAGAAAATAGAAAAAAACATAAGGACAGAATACGAAGAAGACATCAAACTGTTTATAGACCAGTAAAAACATTTAAGGGAAGAGCTTTAACTGATGAAGAACTGTATGAATATATGAGAAATGTAAAAGAATTTTATGCAAAAAAGGCTCTTCGTGAGGAGAAAAAAAGAGGTAATGAATTTAAATTACCTGAATCATATGATGATAATAAATTACAAGAAAGCAAAGAAAAATTTGGGAATAAAAAAACAAGAAAAATAAGAGGCAGACCTACAACTTATACACTTAAAACAGTCCCAGAATTACTAAAAAATAGAAGAAAAAGGGGTCCATCTGGTAAAATTTTAACAAATAAACGAGATTATAGGGAAACTCTGAAAAGGAAAAATGAAAAATATTTTGGAGGTAGAAAAACAAGAAAACGAAAAAGAAAACTCAGAAGAAAAACTCGTCGTAAAAAGCGTAGAAGAAAAAGAAAAAGATAATAATTTTATTAAATATTAAATAAAATTATTTAAGCCCAACTTTGAAGTGATTGAGTATAAGGATTATTGTTAAAGGCGGAAACCATATCTGGGTTGTTTCTTTGGCAATCAATTGCTCTTTCTCTGGTATATTTACCAGACATTTCGCCATGAGTTTGCATTGTGGGTGCTGCTTTTGGCATGTTGTTATATAATTGATTAGGTTTGGTGGCAGTATTAGAAAAAGTAGTAATATTTTGAGCTCTGGAGCCGAGACTGTGATTACCGATATTATATCTATCAACTTTACTAACAACTTCTTTATTAGGATTGGTTCTTCTACGATATTCGGAGTCATAAGTTCTGGGTTTGGTAGTTCCAGGAGCACCGGCAGCATTGGGAATGTATGAATAACTTGTGTTATCTCTATTTTGTGCGACAGGTCTTTGTTTAGCAGTAAGATAACCGTTGCTTTCGGTTCCTCCACCCATAAGCATATGTTTAGTATTTTCAGTTTGTTCTCTGATTGTAGGAGCAGGAGTATCATTAGGATTCCATACTGGTCTTTCGTGATTTCCATTGACACCTTGAACATTACCCATAGGTCTCATATTTCCAACAACATTTTGTTTTCTGGTTGGTCTAAGTAAATCAAGAATTGGTGCAGTTAAAGCACTTACAATAGAACTTGCTCCAAGAAGTTTAGTTCTTTCACTTGTGAAAGTTCTGGCATTAGGTCTGGATTTATGACCAGATTTACCGTAATCTTTATTAGTGGGTTGCCAAGCTCCTTGTTTATCAGCAACACCAAAATTTTCGGATGCTAATTGTTGTTTGTGAGATTGCCTAAATTTTCCAGGTTGATATGTGCCTTCTGCTTCTCTATCAGCAGCATTACCGAAATATTCTCTGGTAGTGGTAGTTCTATTTTCAGGTTGTAAAATAACTTTACTTCTGTTAGTTTGTGCTTTTTCTATACCAGTAGTGGTAAACCATCTTGAAGCTCCATGCTCAAATGAAGTATCTGGTCTATTTTTACTAAGTTGTGGTTCAGTTGCAATAGATTGTTGTTGCTGACCCTTTTGGAATGCGCCTAATATTTGACCGGCATAAGTAACTTTTGGATTAGTAGCAACTCTTAATTGGTCAACAGTTCTTGGTAATGTTTTTTTATTTCTTAATGGCATACCAGCATTAAATCCTCCAGTGCCTTCACTTGAAAATCCTTTTCCTAAACCTGGACCAACTTGTATTTCTTTCCAAGGTTTAACATTATTCATTTTATTTGTAATATTAGCTGTATATCTTTCTCTTACTTGGTCAGTATAAACAGGTGTTCCATATACATGAGACATATTTGCTTCTGGTTTAAATAAAGGAGAAATGCCTTCTTTTTTATTTTGTTGGCTACCGGCACCAGTATAAAGGTCAAGAACACTTTCATATCCTTTATCAGTGCTACTTTGAGTTATTTTTGACCCAAAAAAAGGCACCATATTATTATGTTCAAAATTGGATGCTGAGATAGTATTTCCAGTTAAGGATTGAATTTCTCCAACTTTATTTTCATTATTTTCTAAAGCTTTTTTATATCCAGTAGGTTGGTAAAGATTTTCATTTTTATTTTTATATCCTTGATAAGTTTGTACATTAGTTTCATTTAATAAATCATTTCTGACTTCCTTAGGATAATTAATAATAGGAGGTTTAACATAGTTATTTATTTGTGACTTAAAATTTTCTTTTTTATTATTTTTATTTGATATTATATACATGCCTCCTAATACAGCAATTGGTATAGCAATTTCAGCCATTTATATATAAGTAATATATATTTTAAAACTTGAAATATATATTTAATTATTATTTAAACAAGGTATTTTTGGAACAAAATTATCTCTTTCTAAAAGTCTTGTATTTAAATTATTATGAAATCTTAGACATGTATTTTCTTGAGGATTAAAAAATAATGGATATTCTCTATTTTGAGGTAATCCTCTATATTGCCAAGCAGGATGTGTTGCTCTTGATTCATCTGTTAAAGCATCCTTACAGGTAGGATATTCATTTTTTTGTGATATTGGAACACCAGAAAAAGGAAAATTTTTATTTTTACAATATTTATTTAATCTTCTTGTGGTTCCTTTTAAATCACTATCTATATCAATAGCTGACCCGTTAATAACAGAATGTAAATTTGCTCCCCATTTTTGCATCCTTATTTGAGGGTCATTAAAAAAACAAGGATTAGAACCATTACCAGGAACATTCATTATATATCTACCAGGACCAGTAGATTCCTGTAATTTTTTTATTGTTCTACTTTCATCATAATTAAATCTTGTAAATGCCATTTATATTAATAATATATATTATTATTTAAAAAATGAGTAATAATTAAAATATAATGAAAAATCCTACAATTTGCTTAAATATGATAGTTAAAGATGAAGCTGATATAATAATTGGAACATTAGAAAATTTAACAGAAAAAATAAATTTTTCTTATTGGGTTATTTGTGATACAGGTTCAAGTGATAATACTGCAGAATTAATAGAAAATTATTTTAAAGAAAAAAATATAAAAGGTGAATTACATCATATTCCTTGGCAGGATTTTGCTTATAATAGAACAGAAGGTTTAAAGATAGCCAAAGGTAAAACAGATTTTGTTTTAATATTTGATGCAGATGATAGAATAGAAGGAACAATAGATTTATCAAATTTAGAAAAGGGTTCCGGATATCATTTACAATTTGGCACTGGTGTATCTTGGAAAAGATTATGTTTAGTCGATAATCATTTAAATTGGTATTATTCAGGAGTAATGCATGAAATAATAGGTTGTAAAGATCCTAAGGTAGAAAGAGCATTGCCTGGTGATTACTATGTAAATACAAATGTAGTAGTAAGTGCAAGAAATAAAAAGGGTCAGGGAAAATTTTTAGAAGATGCAAAAATATTAGCAAAAGCCTGGGAGAAAAAAGATATTTTACAACCAAGATATGCTTTTTATGCCGGAGAATGTTATAGATTTTCAGGAAAGGAGAATTGGGATGAATCTATGAAATGGTATACCCGATCAGCAAATGGTGAAAATACCTGGGAACAAGAAAGATATTGGAGTTGTTATCAATTAGGTAATATGCATAGTGATAGAGGAGAAAACGAAAAAGCTTGGTATTGGTGGTTTAGGTCATATGAGTTTGATAGACAACGACAAGAAGCTTTTTACGAATTAATTAAAAGATGTAGGGAACAAAATAAATTTCAAATGGGTTATCGATTATATAAAATGTTAGAACCAATGAAGGAACAAGATAAACCTCATAAACTATTTATTATAAATCATATTTATGAACATTCATTATATTCTGAAATGTTTATTATTAATCATTATGTTCAAAAAATGGATGAATCTGACTCTTTATTGAAAAAACTATTTATGGCAAATCAACCTTTACCTTTATATATTCATATGACAAATCATAATTTACAATTTTATGTTCCAAATATTAAAAAAGATAATTATGAATTTTGCGTAAAATTTTTAAGATATTCTAAAAAATTCGATGTCCCTGAACAATTAAAAAATAATATACTTAAAATATTTGGAATATAAATAGATATAATGAATATTCTTATTTATGGAGGAAAAGGTTGGATTGGGCAACAATTTGTAGATATTCTTAAAAAACAAGATATTTGTCATATAATATCCGATACTCGTGTAAATAATTATGAGGATATATATGAAGATTTATTAGATTATGACCCTACACATGTTATATCTTTTATAGGTAGAACTCATGGAACACATAATGGTAAATATTTCTCTACTATTGATTATTTACAACAACCCGGTAAATTAAAAGAAAATATAAATGATAATTTATATGGTCCTATAATTATTGCCGAAGCTTGTAAAAATTATGGTAAAAAAAATAGATTTGTTCATTATAGTTATATTGGAACGGGTTGTATATTTAAATATGATAATGAACATAAATTTGAAAAAGAAGAAAATGGTTTTAAAGAAAGTGATAAACCTAATTTTTTTGGTTCTAATTATTCAATAATGAAAGGAACAACTGATAAATTAATGCATTTAATATATAATAATCATTGTTTAAATTTACGTATAAGAATGCCTATAACAGATAATAATAATCCAAGAAATTTTATTACAAAAATAACAAATTATGAAAAAATTTGTTCAATAAAAAATTCTATGTCTGTTTTACCTGAATTACTACCAATAATGTTAGATTTAATGAAAAAACAAAAGGTTGGGACAATTAATTTAACAAATCCTGGTTTAATAAGTCATAATGAAATTTTAGAATTATATAAAGAAATTGTTGATAATAATTTTACGTGGAAGAATTTTACTGTAGAAGAACAATCTAAAATTTTAGAAAGTGATAGAAGTAACAATTATTTGGATACATCACGATTAGAACAATTATATCCAAATGTAAAAAATATTAAAGATTCAGTGAGAGATATTTTAAAAAATTATAAAAAATAATTTGGGTAAATAAATATTTAAATGCTATACATATTTATTTACTATATGGATGTTTTTTTAGATATTATGTCTAATTTAATATGTAATAGATGTAGTCCTAAGGGAGGGTCTCCTCATCATAATGGTTATATAAATAAATTTTTAATTCCTGGAAAAAAAATAAATGAAGAATATTATAAAAATTATTTTAATGATATTGAACATGGATTTTTTCATGCTATTTCATCTTGTTATATTTATTATATATTGAATAATAATCAAGTTGATGAACAAACCGTATCTTCTTTATTATTACATGATTTTTTAAAATGTAATGGATTTTCACAAGAAAAACATGATATTGAATTAATAAATTATTTTCCTAATTTATTATCTGAGACATATACGCATTCAAATCCACCAGATGAAAATAAAATATTAATAAAATGTGATAGAATGGAACTTCGTCGTTATGATGATTATAAAGATTGGATTGATGATAGACATTATAAATTATATTCTGAACTTAGTGAAAATCAAAAAGAAAAAATAGAAGATTTTTATAATAATATTAGACCAACATTACAATATTTTTATAAAAATAGAAATGAAATATTTATTAGACACGGAATAGAAAATATACATTATAATTATGTAAATCAAGTATATCCTCCTGATAATTGTTTTTTAACAGTAGATGCCCAAAAATCTTATCCTATTGAAATAGATAGAGTACCTTTTGGATATATGGATTGTCAAACAAATAAACAAAAAGGATTTTGTTCTAATCATGGTTTACATTTTTTTTGGAATAAAATTAAAGGATATATTACATATAAAAAATTTATACAATATAAAGGAAAAATTATTAATACTGAAAAAAGAGACCATTTATATGCAAAATCAAATATAAACATAAATGATTGGACTTTTATATATCAAGATATAGAGGAAAATAATATGCATAAATTACTATTTAAAAAAAATAATATTAATATTATTTCACAAAAAATACTCTCTAAATTTAATACGTTTTTTAAATTATTTCAAGATAGATTGATTGTATTAAATAAAATAGATTAAAATTATATTATTTAATTACTTAATTTTAGTATTTTATAAAATATAAAAAGTCCATAAAAATTCTTAGATACTAAATCTAATAAATTATAACTTATATTTTTTTCTTTAATTGGTAATAAAGCTGCAACTCCATATAAACCCCATATACTTAATAAAAATTTAAATATTTGTTTTCCTAATTTAGATTTTTGAGCAAAATCTGTATAAATCAAATTAAAAGATTTATAAAAAAAGAAAAATCCTACAGGAGTTGTTATATATTTTGAAATTATATTTTTTTCTCCTATATATCCTGATAATAACATCATAAAATTGTAAAATGATATAACTAATATTTCTGTTTTATAATTTTTTATAAAATCCCAAAATTTTACAGGTTCTTCTTCTAATTTATCTTCAACTCTTTTTTCTTCATATTTCATAAACATTATTGTTGTTAATAACATTACTGGTGTAGTTATCATCCAATCTATATATCTTCGTGGTGTCATCATTGGTAATTTTACACTTGCATATGCTATCCATAAATAAAATGATAATTCTACAAATTGAACTAAAGTTTCTAATCCTAATATTCCCCTTAAAATATTATGTTTTTCATCAAGTGTAATAAATAATCCATATAAGGTTATAATACCTGTTATTAATTGAACGATTAATGAAAATTTTACTGTATTTTTTACTGTTAATTTCATTATATATATAAAGTATATTAAAATGAAATACTTATAAATATAAATGCAAAAATCTTTATTTGGTTGGTTTGCTTCAAGTATTACTTTGATTTATAAATTACCACAAATTTTTAAATTATATAAAACTAAAAAATCGGATGATTTAAGTTTATTTTCATTACTTATTCAATGTTTTGGTTATATATTTTATATTTTACATGGTAATACCTTAAATGATTTACCTATTATGTTTATGGGGGGTGGAGCTTTATTTGAAACTTCCATAATTGTTATTCTATATTTTTATTATAAAGGTAATATTACAAACCCTCCTATAGATAATACAAATATTTCATAAATTTTATATTTTTTATAATATTTTTCAACTCCCTAAAAAATTATTTGGAGAGATATTTTACTTTATCTTTTCTTCACAATATTTTTTCATTATTTCATAAATGTAAAAACTTGACGCATTGACAATTATTGCTCTAAAAGCACAAGCTGAATATCCACTCCATAATTTTTTTTGCTTCAGTGCTTCTTTTACACTAATATTTTGTGCAATTTGCCTACTTCTAATTACATCTAAAGGGTATGTTAGGGTCCAATTTATTAATCCTGCTAAACCACCTGATAACAAAATACTACATTTTTTTTCATCTTTAAAATAATAATAAGATCCAAAATAACTACCCATTGCTAATACTTCTCTATTAAAAGTCATAATACTTCCATAATAAGGTTTTTTAAATATTGATAAATTTATTGGATTTTTTACTTGCTCATTTATTTTAAATATATCAAAAAAATAAACAGATGGAGTAACAACAATTCCTCCTATCATTCCTGAAATAAAATTATTATTCGTATATTTTAAAGAATACTGATAAATTGGAAAAACTGTGCAATTAAATATTGAACCTGATATCAAAGGCGACCTCCATCCATAATAGTATTGTTTTATTGGTAATCCTATCCATTTTTGTTTATTTTGCATTAATACTTTTATTGTATCAAAAGGATGCCCTATTAATGTTTGCGATATTCCTACAAAAAAAGAAGGAATTAGTTCATTCATCAATATACTTTATATTAATAAAATTTTAAATTATTATTTTAATTAAAGTAAATCAACCCTTATAAATAATTTTATTATCAATAAAATATATATGTATAACAAAATAACAAATATATTAAAAGAACAAATAAATCATACCGATACGTTATATTGGGCATTAGGCATTAGTAATATTATGGTTATATTTTTTTATGGTTGGTATAGATGTAAATATATAAAAAATCATAAAGATATATTAGAATTTAGTTTATGGAAAAAATCAAATAAAATAGGAATAGATGGTTGGAGTTTAAGTCATTATTTAGCTTTTTTGGTATATGGATTTTTATATCCAAATACTTTTATTTTAACAAATTCGTTAGGAATATTATGGGAATTATTTGAATATTGGGTAGGAACTACAAAACCTAAAATATTATCAGAATTAGGATTTTGTAATCCGGCACATTCTGGTAATAAACAAAAAATATGGTGGTATGGAAAACCGAGTGATTTTATAGTGAATGCTTTGGGATTTATAACAGGAAATAAATTAAATAAATTTTTTATGTAAAGATATTATATAATGCTTTTCAGTATTAAAACATTTTTAAATCAAAACAAATTTTTGCCGGCTCATTTAATGGTAATTGTTGCATTTACATTAATATATATGATGATGTCGCCATCACATGGAACAGATGAAGATAAAGAAAACTATTCTAATTTTGCTGATTCTTTATATTATACAACAATTACCCATTTCACTATTGGATTTGGAGATGTCACACCAAAATCTAAATTATTAAGAGCCTTGACTATGTTACAAGTAGTAATTGCATTCTCACTAATGAATTTATAATTTTTTTATTTTTTT
>CEWG01032634.1_pt1 | contig 50551 bp, 35 predicted proteins | sample 361411 | NCBI WGS metagenome assembly CEWG01 (sample SAMEA2622173, study PRJEB7988) | marine metagenome | biome: marine biome (ENVO:00000447); feature: surface water layer (ENVO:00002042); material: "saline water (ENVO:00002010), including plankton (ENVO:xxxxxxxx)" | depth 5 m | reverse complement strand
TTCTTGATTGTCCTCTATAAGTCTCTCCTGCTACCAAACCATTCTTAGTTCTACTCCAGATACCATAGTTTACTCCAAATCCACCCGCATTCTGCCAATCTGATCCACTTGGATTAGATATGCTATCCACTCTAAGCTTAATACGTACAAAACTATACGGACCATTACTATCATCCCACGTAAAGACTGCTCTGGTTGGTAATGGAGAAATAACATTAAAGTTACCAACATTTGGACATTCCGAAAGTGTTGCAAATGTTTGTATTGTAGACCATGGTGAAGAACCAATTGTATAACAATACCATGCTTTTACTCTATATTCATAAGTTGTTCCTGGTAGTAAATTAGTAATCAATTTACCTGATTGGTTAAATGGACCACAATTTGATGTGTTAAGTACATTTTTATTACTCCATGTTGTAGTACCAAGAACTCTATACTGAATCCTATATTGATTTGGTGTACATGATGATGAACTCATATTGTCCCATTTAATCCTAACTCTTGTATGAATTGTATCAACTGTATGAATACCTGTTGGTGTTGGTGATGAGCATGCAGTAGAATAAGCACAAGAACCATCATCAATACAAGCTAAAGAATCATAATTTAGAGCTAAGGCATCTGTACATCCAGAAATTAAAAGACAACTACCGTCATCAGTATTTGCTTGGGCATCAAAATTGCAAGCTATAGAGTCAGTACATCCAAAAATTGGGTAAATACATGTTCCATCATCTACCTGAGCAGATGCATTATAGTTAATAGCTGTAATATCAATACATCCTAAAACAACGCTTGAACTATCTAATGTTATTGTAAAGCATCCTGTTAATGAAGAGTTTGGATTTGACATAGTACCAGTAATAACTCCATTGCTATAAACTCCCGTATAAACAGTCTGATCAACGAAATATGTGTGATTATAATTATTTCCACACATCTCCCATAATCCTGATTGAGAAAAGTTTGACCATACTCCAACATTGTTATAAGTAAAGTAATAGCTTGATGGACTTCCAGTGCAACCCCAGTCATATGAAACATTCCATGACCCAACTGTTAAATCAATTGGAGCAGGTAAACAACAACTACCATCGTTCAAAGTAGCTAATGGATTATAATTAACAGCAATAGGATCAGTACAACCTAATACAACATTTCCAATTGTAATTGTATCTAAATACGTGCAACCCAAAGCATCTTCAACAGTAATTGAATAAATACCAATACATAAATTCTGAGCCCAAGAAAATGATGGTATAGACGTGTAAGTACCAACTAAAGTATTCCATGTGTAAGATAATAATCCGCCATTATTAGATGTTATAGATAAAGCAGCAAATGCTTGACATGAATCTATATTTGTGGTATCAATAAACCAAGAAGGATTTGAAAATCCACAAGTGTAACAACTTCCATTATCAATATTAGCTATTGGATCATAATTTGTTGCTAGACTGTCCATACACCCATAAATCGCTGTTATGCATGAACCGTCATCAGTATTGGCATTAATATTGAAATTTGCAGCTAATGGATCCATACAACCATAAATAAAAGGAATACATGTAGAATCATTACATGTTGCCAATGGATCAAAATTAAATGCTGTAGAATCAATACATCCATAAACACAATACCAACAAGAACTATCAGATGTGTTGGCTAATGGATTATAGTTAGCTGCATTAGGATCTATACACCCAAAAATAAACGCAACACATGAACCATCATCAATATTCGCAAATGGATTATAATTAAATGCTGTTGAATCTGTACAACCATTTAATGGCATAATACAACTTCCATCATCAACGTTAGCTAAAACATTATAATTAATTGCTAATGAGTCCGTACAACCAAAAATTGTTTGAATACATGAACCATCATCAGTATTAGCTAAAGGATTATAATTTATAGCTGAGCTATCAACACAACCAAAAACTGACATAATACAAGAACCATCATCAAATAATGCTAATGGATTATAATTAAACATACTTGAATCTGTACAACCTATATAATCACTCAGTAATATTGTGGTATCTGCACCACAAGAGTCAGCATCAATTAAAGTTAAAGAATAAATATCATTGCAAAGGGCTGATACGACATAATTATTAACTCCTGTTACACCGTTACTCCAATAATAGTTAACAGGAAAGGATGCAGATCCTTGTGAAACTACAGCGGCAATCCATCCATCACAATTAGATGGACTTGATGGATTATTTGAATATAAACTATAATTTATATGACAATAGTAACACAGACCATTATCAACAGTAGCAAGTGGATTAAAATTTAATGCTATTGAATCAGTACACCCAGCTAATGGCATTATACAACTTCCGTCATCAACGGTAGATAATGCATCATAATTAATTGCTAATGAATCCATACAACCATATATTATTGGAATACAGGAACCATCATCTACATTTGACAGTGGGTTAAAATTTAGTGCAGTAGAATCTGTACATCCTAGCAAAGTATCAGGCTCTATTATATCGACAGTATCAGTAATTGAACATCCATTAGCATCAAAATGAGATATGACGTATGATCCTGAAAATAAATTGCTTAAAATTGCAGTTCCAGAACCAAAAGATGGTAAGCCAGATGACGAAGACCAAGAATAAGTATAACCTAAAGTTCCACCAATAACATTTGCAACTATACTTCCACCAGATAGACCAGGTAAAATATTATTTGTTATTGTGTAAGTAACTAATAATTCTGAAGGCTCTGTTATTAAAATTATATCTTCTGCTATACAACCATTGGCATCTTCAACTTTATAAACATAGGAACCTGGGGACAATGAGTCAAACAAAGATGATGTGCTATCTTGATTATAAAATCCATTTAAACTGTAAAAGTATGGTCCCACTCCTCCATTAACACTATCAATAGATATATATCCATCATTTTCAGAATCACAGGTAATATTTGCTGATGAAGCGGAAATGATTTTTAGAGAATCAGGCGCATTTATTGATACGGTATCAAAATAAGTACAACCTGCACCATCTTGAACTGCAACAAAATAGTCATCTGGACACAAATTTGCTTGAGCCCATACTGGAGAAAATGTTAACCCTCCATCAAAAGAATACAGTATTGGTGCCCCAGCTCCACCAGCGACAGAATTAATTGATATTTGCCCATTACAACCCCAGCTACAGCTAACACCATATCCATTTATTTCTTGAATATCTACCTGATAGGTAAACTCTGATGGTTGATTTAAAAAAATTAAACTTGTAAAAACAGAAGAATCTGCATCTCTTACAGTTATAGCATAAGAAGAATCTCCACATAAATTATTAAAAATTGAACTATTCTGAAATGGAAGCCCATTTATACTGTAAACAAAAGGAGATGTTCCACCAAAAGTATTGAAGGTTAATTCTCCGTCACAATATCCGCTACAACTAACATTTGAACTGATGGTAATTGATCCTGAAACGCCAATAGGTTCTGTTAATATAATTGTTTGAATAGCCTGACACAAATTTGCGTCTTGATAATATATATTATAAGTACCTGCACCTAAATTGTTAAAAACTGGATTAGATTGATAAGTTATGCCATCTAGGCTATATTGATATGGTAATGTTCCTCCATTAGCCTGTGCCGTTAGTTGACCATTAATATTTCCGTTGCCGACTATTGACTGAGAAATATATCCGCTTGTTACAAGAGCACTTGGGCTAACTACTGGTGCAGCATATGTAGCCTGACATCCATTACCGTCAGTTATAGTTACATTGTATGTTCCTGATGATAAGAAGCTAATATCTTCAGAAGAGGAAGTATACCCATTTGGACCAGTCCACGAATAAGTATAATTACCAGTTCCTCCAGAAGCTGTAAGATCGATTGAACCATCGCTTAAACCATTACAGCTTATATCATCTATTGAAATTGTAGTTGTAATCTGAGTTGGATCAGATATTGTTATAAAAGCTTGATCTAATAAATTATTCGCTAAAGTATCTTTTAAATCAATTCTGAAATTACCTGCAAATAAACCTGAAAAGAAAAATTGATTATTAGAACCAAAGGAACTTCCTATTTGTACATAAATACCAAAATTTGGATTTTGCCAATATAGGTATGACTCAACATAACTTACAGGATTTGTTTGGTTAATATTTATGGTAATATTAGCATCTGTATTACCAGGACAAGATGGAATATTATCGATATTAACACTTCCAATTGTTTGTGAGTTTACATTTAAAAATGATATTAACACACAAATAAAAAGGTAAATTTTCTTCATAAAGATTGTTTTAATTAATAAACAAATATACAAAAAAAAATACGTTAAATATTTAAATCAAATGTGAAATTACTGGCGTAAAATCTATTTAATAATAACTTTTTTCGAGAAGTTAATATTATCAATATTAAATCTTAAAAAATAAATACCGCTAGAAAAATCGGTACAATCTAATTTGAAACTTTTAGTGTTCTTTAAATCTATATCCATTATTTTTTTAGATAAAACGTCCGTAAAAACACATGTAATTTGATCATATTTTCTATTTAAATCTATATGCAATACAGACTTGACAGGATTAGGATATATGTAAAAATCTAACATTTGATCTACAACAGAAAGATCTTGTAATTTATATGAAATTGTATCTGAATGACAATTGTTTGCATCATATGCTATTGCAAAATAAGTACCAGGATTTGTTGTAAAAAGCTGTTGTGAATTAGATAAATTTCCCGATGAATTCCACCACTGAAATGTATATGGTGATGTACCACCAGATACATTTGCCTCTAAGATATTATTAACATACTGTATTTGTAAATTCAAAATACTTGGTTGCAAAATTTCAAATGTATCAATAAACTGACAACCAATATTATCAATGATTTCGTATGTATAAATACCTTCACACAATTGATTAGATAAAACATTTAAATTATTATCATCAAAATAATTAATTTGATATGGGGCAATACCATTACTAACAATTAAATTTATATTGGCATCACAATAATCATTACAAGTCACATTGTTTATATTTTTAGCAACTTGAATATCACTTAAGCAATGAATATAAACTTGATTACTATCAATACATCCTAATGAGTCGGTAATTATGTATTCATATAATCCCGAAACTAGAGCTGAAGAATTATAGCCAAGCCAATCTTGAGTATATGGTGCAAAACCTCCATTTATATTTAAAGTTACTTGTCCATCATTTGAATATATACATGAAGAAGGAGAAATTGTTGTTTGGGTAACTATTGGTGATGTTTGATTAATTGATGCTATTCCCTGAAGTTGACATCCATTATTGTCAGTGACATAAAAAATATAACTTCCGGCAGATAAATTATTAGCCACTTGACTTGTATCTGCATTACTCCACAGAAAATTGTAGGGAGGATTTCCACCGTTAACTTGAATACTAGCAGAACCAGTACTTAGTGAGTTACAAATCACATCTACTGTCTGCACTGTTGCAGAAATTTGAGTTGGTTGTGAAATATAAACAGAATCACTAAATAAACAATTATTGCCGTCTAATATTTCAAATACATGAAAACCAAAACTAAGTAAATTTGGATTTGAGTTTGGCCAACTTTCAATATATGGAGGAATACCTCCGCTGATATATAAATTAGCAGTCCCGTTCATATAGTTATAACAGGTAACGTTTGTAACCGAATCTAGAACTTCAATAGGAGTTGAGGGGGAAGTTATAGTGATTGAATTTGAATATAAACAGTTGTTTCCGTCGAGTATTGTATAAAAATATGTGCCTGCAGATAATGACTGTGGATTATAACCATTCCAACCAATAGAATACAAAGGAGTACCACCAGAAACATCTAATACAACTACTCCATCTGACCCATTATAACAACTTACATTCTGTATATTTTCATTAACCTGAATCATATCGGGCTCAGAAACAACAAACGAAAATGTATTTTGACAATTGTTATTTTCAATAACATTTAAAATATAAGTTCCAGCATATAAATTATTCAAATCCTCTAAATTTGAACTGAAACCATTTGGTCCCTGCCAACTATAATATGTACTAATTGATGAGTTACTAGTAATATATGTTATATCAATAGAACCTGAGGCATTTCCGAAACAGTCAATATTGAAAACCGAATCATACATATTAGAAGGTAATGGCTCGGATATTGTAAAATACATTGTTGGAAAGCTACATCCTTGAAAATCAGTTACAGATAAATTATAATTTCCAGCTGGTATATTTGATAATTGAGCAGATGTATCCCCAGTATTCCAGCTATATAAATAAGGAGGTGTTCCTCCAGAAAATGAAGCAAATATATTTGCATCATTACCTCCATTACAACTTACATCTATTATTGCTAATCCAGTAGTATCAATTGGACTTGGGTTTGAAATATTATAAATATTTGTAAAACTACAATTGTTTGAATCTAAAATGTTTAATTGATAAGAACCATCTGAAAGACCAATAATATTTGGTAAAATAGATGAATACCCATTAGGTCCAAGCCAACTGTAAGAATATGGAGATGTTCCACCAGTAACTGAAAGATTTATACTAGCATCATTAAAATTATGACAACTTATATTTGTTATTGTGGCATTATCATTTATATCTAATGGTTCTAATACATTAAAATTAGTACTGACAGATGGACAATTGTTATTGTCACTAACAACTACAGAATAATTTCCTGCAGATAATAAATTAGGATTATATCCATTGTAATTAAAAGTATAAGGAGCTGTTCCTCCAGAAATTACAAGATTAACTTGACCGTCATTATAACCATAGCAAGAAGGTGGTGTTACATTAATTGAATTTATATTTATTGATAATGGTTCATTTAAAAATGTAACAGCTGTATCTGAACATCCAAAATTATCTGTAACTACAACAGTATATGTTCCAGATAGATTTAAATTATTGATATAATTAAGGTTTGTGGTATTAAAATAACCATTAGGCCCAAACCATTCATATGTAAATATTGTTCCACTACTACCATTTACATTTACAAAAACAATACCATCTCCAGATCCAGCACAACTGATATCAGTATTTGTAAAAGATAAAGAAGCACAATATGTACATGAACCGTCATCAGTATTAGCATTTAGATCATAATTTGCGGCACTTACATCAATACAACCAAAAATTTTTGGAATACATGATCCATCATCAATTGTTGCATTTGGATTATAATTAAACGCAGAAGTGTCAGTACAACCATAATAATCACATGTTGTTAAACAATTTGCATTTAAAATACCAGGATCTAATGCTTGAGAAACTACCACTTCATGAAAATCAAGAACAACTCCTGTTCCTCCAACATGACAATAACTCATAATAGTTCCGACTTGAGGACTTGGATTATTATTACAACTTCCTTCAACATCTACACAATTATCAATAACGCCACCAGCAAAAGGAATAGATGGATCAGCTAACCAACCACACCAATGTGTATGATTTGCACCATAATTATGACCTATTTCATGTGACACCACATTAAGATTCCATGAATATGTTGGGTTCGGAAAATTAAAAGAAGTATCATTATTTAATGATGCTGAAAAACCATAACCCCAATTATAACTACATAAAGCATCAAGATAGGCTATACCACCAGTTCCGGTATTATTTCTTTTAGTTAACAAATGAACTAAGTCCCTATTAATTGTAGCATTATTAGCTTGCCAATAATTTTTAAGCTCACCTAACATAGCACTTGCCTGAGCAATGTATCCAGCAAATGGATCTATAGTATTCCAAATATTAATGTGCACTACTTGAATAGCTGAATTTGTTTCGCTTTCATAAATCTGACTTACTCCTGCAATGATAGCTAAAGCCCAATTACTAGCCTGTTGATCTGTAGCAAATGTTTGTCTAGTGTAATAATCAATTTCGATTGCTAACTCAACGCATACTGGAGCTGATGAACTAAAACTTCTTTGTATTCTATTTGTATAATTGATTTCAGCTACCTCATCTACTGCACAACTAAAATTAAAATTATTTATGCTATTTGATGCCTCGAACAAAATATATTCATTTTTATATTTTGTAATCTCATATTGCTTATTATTAATTTTAAATGTAGAACTTACATTATCATCATAAAAATTAATAACACCAATAGATTTTTCTAAATAGTACATTTTATATGATAAAATATCAGGGTTTATATCTAAAGCAGTACTACCATTATTAGAACTAGATACAATTTGAAGATCTTCTGAAATAAAGTTAATTCTTTTGAGCTTAACATTAATATTATTATTAAAAAAAGGTATTTCTATTGAAAAATTTTCTTTTTTATCTAAAACTATTTTTTTATAAATATCTAATGAAAGAAACAGTCCAAGAGTATTATCCTTGTTTTTAGTAGCAACTATTTCTGAAGATTCATTTGTGCTAAACAAATTACTAGCAGATAGAGAAAAACTCATTATTAATGATAATAAAACAATTATATAATATCTCATAATTTAATCATCTAATTAAACTAATAGTACCTTCATACTTATATACCTCATTATATGTATTTTTAACCTCAATGTAGTAGGTATAAATACCGCTGATAGCTTCTTTTTTGTTGTTTATAGTTCCATCCCAACCTTCATCAGGATTATTAGACTCATACACAACACCACCCCACTTAGAAAAAATAATTATTTTAAAATCTATCCAACTTTCTGGATAAAGAACAACTTTATATTTTTCATTAATATTTTGTTTATCTCCATTTCCCGGAGTAAAAGCTGATGGAATAAATATTTCGTAATGATCAACAACAATATCTTTTGTTATAGTATCAAAACAATTAAATTCTGTTTGTATTTTTAAAAATACTTTGTATTTACCTTTATCAAAATAGGATGAACTTACAATTGAGTCATATGCATCAAAAGAAGCAATATTATATATAGTATCGTAATTAAAATCCCAATTCCATGCAACAATATTTTGTTCAAAAGTTTGTGACAAATCAACAAAAACAAAAGGATTAGATAACTGATCATCGTATTTTCTTCTAAATGGATTTGCTGTAAAATCTGCTATTGGACTTTCTAAATTATCAATACTCATAACATTCTCAACATTACACATGTTATTGTCAAATACTTTAACCTTATACGTTCCTGCAGAAAGTGTATCAATGTTAAAGTTCAAACCAAGCGTATCATTATCAAAGTTTTGCCAAACAAAATTATATGGAGATACACCTCCTTTCATTTGAACAAGACCAAATCCTTTACCTAATTCGCATGTATCTGGACCAAAAATAAACGAATCAAACTCCAAAACATCAGGCTCTGATAAGGTTATGCTATCAGTAAACATACATCCATTCTGATCATATAAAAATAATTGGTAATTATCAGAAAATAAGTTGAATACAGAATCACTATTTTCTCCATTTAATGGTAAATTATTTTTAGTCCAGTTATAAGTGAATCCTGCAACACCTCCGCTTGGAACAACAGCAATAAAACCATCATTTTCTCCATTACAACTCACTCCGTAAGATGAATAATCTGATTTATATAAATTTCCAGTAACGTATGTTGGTGGCTCAGATAATGATATTTGATAATTTGTAGTACAAGCTAATGCATCAGAAAGAATTAAAGAATATGAACCCGCAGTTAAATCATATATATTTTGTGTGGTTTCTCCATTGTCCCAAACAAAAGAAAAAGGAGGAATACCACCTTCAATATTTACCTCAATCCAACCATTACTACCATCTTTACATGAAATATTAAATCCTGAGTAATCTGGAGTAATCAACTGTAGTGATGAAATGGTGTTGTTTGGCTGACTAATATTGTATGGTGCAACGATTTGACAACCATTTGAATCAGTGACAGTACAAATATATTCTCCAGCAGATAAATTGTAAATATCTTTACTGTAAGAAGTGAAAGAATTAGGTCCGGTCCAGACGTAAGAATATGGAGGTGTTCCAGTACCAAATTGAACTGTTAAGCTAATTTCTCCAGTTTTTTCACCATAACATTCAACATTAATAATATTAGCACTTACAATTAATGAGTCAGGACCAGAAATATTTATAGTATTTGTATAATCACATGAGTTACTATCGATAATTTGGTAGCTGTATGAACCAATAGATAAACTATCAGGATTATAGCCAAACCAGTCAATGTAGTATGGTGTTATACCGCCAGAAACATTTAATACTGCAGAACCATCAAAAGAATTGAAACAAGTAGTAGGTGAAACTTGAGTTACCACATTTATTTCATTAGCAGGTTCAGAAATAGAAATAAATCTATTAATTGTACAACCTGTAGCGTCAGTTATACTAACATTGTATGTTGCCGCTGGAATATAAATTAAGTCTTCCAAAATAGAACCATTCGACCATAAAAATGTATATGGTGCAACTCCACCGCTAATACCAACAATATCAATTTCTCCAGTAAAATCACCTTTACATTTTACATTTTTTACTTTAACAGAAGTAGTGTCAAATGGTTTAGTTTCTATTAAAAAACTTTCATTCCAAAGACAATTGTTATTATCTGTTACCGTAACAGAATAAGCACCTGCTGACAAGTTGTTATTAAATGAAAAATTACCAAATGCATTACTCCAAACAAACGTATATGGAAAAGTTCCTCCTGAAACCACTAAATTTATAGATCCATCACTACCTCCTTCACATGCAACTTTGGATAAAGAAGATAAAACATTTAAAGAAGATGGTTCAGAAATATCAAATGAATAAGTTACGGGACAATTACTATCATCATTAATTAAAACTTGATAATTTCCTGGTACTAATCCAAGAATATCTTCCTGCGATGAGGTGAATCCATTAGGACCAGTCCAGCTATAAATAGGATTAATTAAATTATACGGTGTTAAATTAATTGCTCCATCAGCTGAATCTTTGCATAAAATATTTATGGTGTTTGTGTCTATATTATATGTTGATATTGGATTCATTACTTCAGATAAGGTAAATTCACAACTATTATTTGGATCTGTTATTGTTACACTATAAACACCTGCTGAAAGACCACTAATATTTGCTGAGGTTGAATAATAACTATTAGGACCAGACCATAAAATGTCAGGAATACCAGAAATTCCAGAAATATTTAAATCAATTGAGCCGTTGGTATTTCCATAACAATCAATTAGAGAAACACTAGATGAAACTGTTATTTGTGTTGGTTCAGCAATATATACATTTCTAAAATTAATATTTGGAGAATTTAAACTACATCCATTTTGATCAATAACATCATAGCTATAATTTCCAAATTGTAAGTTTTGAATATCTTCAAGAACAGATGTAAATCCATTGGGACCTGTCCAAGATACAGAGTAAGGTGATGAACCTCCAACTATATCCAAGTCAATTAAACCATCATCATAACCATAACAACTTATATCTTGTGAATATATACTTGCACTCAACGGTTGTGGTGAGGAAATATATTGTGAAATTGGAAATGCTATACAATTATTTGCATCTGTAATTACAGATGTATATGTTCCAGAATTAACAAGATTATTAATATCAATGTTTGTTGAAAAATAGCTTGGACCTGACCAGGTAATATTATAATATGGTGGTGTTGTATTTTGTGTTCCACCAGATATAGTTATATCAATTGCTCCATCCGCAGTTCCAAAACAAGAAATATTACTATATGAAAAAATGTTAGCCTGAATTTGAGGAGGAGCAATTAAAGTTATGTTTTCTGTTGAAACACATCCATTAATATCTCTGTAGGAAATATTGTACGTTCCCTCTGTCAATAAACTAAACACATTGTTATATGTATAACTTGAACCATTAATTGAATACTCATAGGGGCTATTTCCACCAGAAACATCGGCGGTAATTTGACCATCAAAAGCACCAAAGCAAGAAATATTTTCACCATTATAATCTGATGAAATATAACCCTGATTAATTAACGGAGTTGGCTCATTGACTATCAAACCATTAATTATTGTACCACAACCACTAAAATCTGTTATAGTAACAGAATAATTTCCAGATGATAAATTAGTTATATCTTCTGTGTTTGCTCCGTTTGACCATAAGAATGTAAATGGAGGCAATCCTCCACTAACTGTTAAATCAATAATTCCATCTGCAAATCCATTACAACTTATATCTGTTACATTTTCTGAAGCAGTATAGGAATTTAGTCCAACAATAAAAGTCTCAGCAGAAGTACAACCATCTTGATCTGTAACAACCAAATCATATTGACCTGGTTCTAGACTACTAATATCTTCGGTACTGGCTGTAAATCCATTTGGCCCAGTCCAACTATAAATTGGAACACCAGACACTCCACTAATAGTAACATCAATAGATCCATCTTGATAGCCTGGGCATGAAACATCTTGTGTCATATTCATAAATGTAAAACCAGAAGAAGATGTTAAATCAATTTGGTATGTATATGATGATGTATTTGAAATACAAGCATCATCAATTAGATCAACAGTAAAGAAAAAAGGAGAATTTAACAAATCTGCATATTGTGGTACCCAACTAAAGGTTCCAATCGGATTATTTGTTCCATTGTTTGCAATAGTAAAAGTTGCATTGTTTGGCAAGTTGGACGCAGACATTGTTATGTTTGTAGATCCTCCTGGAGGAGAAGTCAAACCATTTATATCAAATGTCATAACTGATGATCCATTAGCGCAAAAATAAAAGGAATTAACAAGTGGACCTGCCAAAATCAATGTGTCTATTCCTGTAAGATTAGGAGGATTAGAATTACAAGATAAAGATGTAGTTTGTATATCACGCATTATACTTCCAATCAACTGACCATTTCTATATTCTTCAGCTTTTACGGCCCAAATTGTTGTGTGTTGTGAGGTTGGTAATAATGTAACATTGCCTGTATTTTGATCAAAATTAACTGTACCATTCAAAAAGTTTTGAAAAGAATAACCTCCGTTGTAGGGAACGTTGTATGAATTATTAGTAAAATTATAATTCCATCCTGGAAAACCACAATAAATTGGATTAACTAAACTATAAACTATTGAGTCTCCGTTGATATCGTTAGCAGAAGTAGAATAATAAGTAGTTGAGTTAACGCATAAATAACTCGGTGGTGGATAGTCCCAGATTGGTGAGCTATTACAACCAACCGAATTAGTATTATTAATAACTGCTCTAACACAAATATCATAATTATCTGGGTTTGGAACAGTTGTAATTCCTGGGTTTCTTGCATAAAGAGCAGCTACAATTGTCCAGTCAGATCTTTGAGTTGGTAAGTTGACAATTCCTTGGTATGTATAAATTTCAGTTTGATTTGTACTTCCTCCAAAACAAGAACCAGTATATGGACAAGAAGGGGATGAAGATATAGTTGGAAAAACAGGTACCGGATTAGGAGTAATTTCTGATAAACTTAAAAATGCAGTGTTACCAGAACTTGGTGAATAAACATTAATATAAGTTTGATTTGGGGGATCAATCCAGTTACCACTTGGAGCCCCCACACCTCCACATTCTCTGTAAAAAGTAAGCGTTACTCTATATTGATTCGTGCTTAAACATTCGTAAGTAATATCTAATCCAGCTGCATGAGATGCAAAGACTGTTTTTGTATTTGTTACAATAACATTTAAAATCAATAAAAATAAAATTAATCTAGAGCGCATATGCAAAAATACTATAATATAAATAAAAAAAAATATTATGTTTGTAATTTTCCAATTTATAATTTAATTAACATGAAAAATTTACTCTTAGTTTTTAGTATACTAATATTTTTTTCAATAATATTTTACTCAAACATAAATAATTCTGTTGGTAAAAAAAATTCAAAAATTTTAATTTTTGATATTACTGGTAATATTATTAATCATCAAAATAATTTAAATATAAATAAAATTTATTTAAGCGAAAATAATTCAGTTTTTTATAGAATTAAAGTACTAAATATGAATGAAAATTACATATTAAAAAAATATTTTTACCTTATCATAAAAAGATTTATATAAGTATATTTAAACAACTGATTTACAATATTTTAAATAAACAAACATGACATTATGTCACTTAGTTTTAAACACAAATAAATTAAAAAAAGAAAATGAGAATTGACATTGTAACAATCTTTCCAGAATTTTTTAATCCGCTAATAAATCACTCAATTATTAAGCGGTCTATTGCTAAAAAAAAAGTTGAAATATATACTCACAACATAAGAGATTTTTCAAATAATAAACAAAAAAGTATAGACGATTATCAATTTGGAGGTGACGCGGGAATGGTTTTACAAGTTCAACCAATTGATGATTGTATTAGTAAGCTAAAAGCTGAAAGAGTTTACTGCGAAATCATTTATTTATCCCCTTGTGGAAAAACATTAAATCAAATAGAATGCAATAGACTTTCTGTTTTAAAAAATATTATATTGCTTTGTGGAAATTACAAGGGTATTGATCAGAGAGCGATCGACTTGCATGTAACAAAAGAAGTATCTATAGGAGACTATGTGTTAACAGGAGGAGAATTTGCCGCTTCTATATTACTAGATTCAGTAATCAGACTGATTCCAGGTGTAATTTCTAATGAATCTTCCGCCTTATTTGATTCGTTTCAGGACAACTTACTTGCTCCCCCAATTTATTCTAGACCATCTACATACAAAAATTTAAAAGTCCCAAAAGTTTTACTTTCTGGAAACTCTAAAAAAATAGAAGAATGGAAAGAAAAACAAATTATAAAAATTACAAAAAACAAAAGACCTGATCTGCTTGATTAAAATATATTAGCTATAAATTTAACAAAACAAAATATTTGTTGTAATATTGCAAACCTTTAAAAAATGTATAAAATGGATATTATAAGTCAGATTTCAAACGAGTTAACTCCAAAAAAAGACCTTCCTAAATTCAAATCAGGAGATAATATTACTGTTTTTTATACAATTAAAGAAGGAAACAAACAAAGAACTCAGTTTTTTAAGGGAGATGTGATACAAAGAAAAGGCAGCGGATCAACAGAAACATTCACAATAAGAAAAATTTCACATTCAGTTGGAGTTGAAAGAATATTTCCAATTAATTCGCCTACGATAGAAAAAATTGAAGTGAACAAAAGAGGAAGGGTAAGAAGATCAAGAATATTTTACTTAAGAAAATTACAAGGTAAAAAAGCTAGAATTAAAGAAGCTAGATAAAATCTTAGAGACCACATATATATTTTTGGAGTTTATAGATAATTAATCCCAATCACATCTAACCTATTAATTCAGTTCTAAAAAACTTAATTAATTCTTAACATATTAATAATAGAGAAAATAACTGTATGTACTGAAAAAAATAAAAGATTTATTTACTTATTATCTTAAATTCAGTCCTTCTATTTTTTGACCTACCCTCTTCACTATCATTATCATCAACAGGATATTCCTCACCAAATCCATTAAATGAAATTCTATTTTTTTGAATTCCACTAGATATAATATATTCATAAACTGATTTAGCTCTATTTTCTGACAAAACTTGATTATCGCTTGATGAACCAATATTATCGGTAAATCCATTTATTTCAATTACAATTGACTTATTAACCCTAAGATAACTAATAAACTCATTAATAACCTCCTCAGATATTTGATTTATTTCATAAGAATTAGTAGCAAAATAAATATTGTCAATTTTAAAAGAACTTCCTGTGTTTAACTGCTCCAGATTAATATTTAATGTGCTTGGTGAAATAAAGTTTGAATCTTTAGCATCAATAAATTTAGAATAAAAAGCATAGTCTTCTTCCTTTATTGATAATAGTACATCATCATTATCTTCTAAAGTAATTGCTCCAACATAAGAACCTTTATTTACTTTAATAGTTGTAATTTTCTGAGTAGTAAGATTCTTTATTTCGATTTCAATATCTTTTGCGAAAGTTCCATCTTCATCATTAAGGTTTCCTTTAAGAAACAGAACTCTTTCCGGCTTAGCAGCTTCATATAATGGAAAACCAAATATATCCCATCCTCCTTCGCCAATTAATTTATTAGATGCAAAATAAGCTGTTTTACCATCTGTAGTTACAAATAAAGATACTTCATCTGTTGATGTATTTATTGGATAGCCAATATTAATCGGTTTTTGCCATTTTCCTAATGAATCTTTTCTAGAGTAAAATATATCAAAACCTCCTAGTGTTGGAAAATTTGTAGAAGAAAAAAACAATGTTTTTCCATCAGTATGAAGAAATGGTGATTTTTCTTCTTCAGCACTATTAATATTTGCTCCTAAATTTTTTGGCGCACTCCACTTATTATTCTCAAAATTTGTTTCGTATAAATCTGTTTTTCCATAACCACCCTTCCTATTACTAGAAAAAATAATTGTATTACCATCAGATGAGACTGTAGGCTGAGAATCCCAGGCATCTCTTTTTGATATGCTTTTTGGAAATTCTTTAGAATCTGACCATCTATAGCTACCATCTAAACTTTTAATTTTGGTTGTATAAAATATATCACAATTATTATAACCTTTGGCGTCTCTAGAGCATTTAGTATAATATAAAATATTATTATCAATTGTGACTGTAGCACCACCTTCATTATCTGAGCGATTAAATGGATATTTCATTGCTACACCATCACTAAAAACACCATCTTTCTTTTGACTAAATGTAAATTCCTCAACACTTGACTCCGCAATATCCTGTTTAGTTTTTTTAAGTAGCCTTCTAGTGTAAAATGCAAATTCCTGATCAGGAGAGATGAAAGCTAAATACTCATCATATTTTGAAGAAATTCCATTTATTACGTAAGGCTTGAATTTAACAGGATTATTAATAATATCTGCTAGTATTTTTGCTTTTTCATACATCATAATTGCATCTGAATAATATGGATCTAAAAGTTCTAATTCAAGACTTTTTTTCAGATAATTAGCTGATGCGACATAATCTTTTTGTATAAATGAAATATGTCCCAAAAAATAATAAACATTTGAAAATGTATTTGGGCATTTTTCAACAACCTTAACACCCTCTTGCATAGCGTCAAAATATTTTTCTCTTAGCCAGTAAATTTCTGTTTTAAGAACTGATCTGTGTAAAGGAGATGTCAACTTATTTACATTCTCCATAGCACTATATAATTTTTTTATGTCTTTTCGGCCTTTGACCACAATAGATTCGGCTTTAATAAATTTTTTCTTTTCTTTTTTATTATCTAACAGCAAACAATCAACATTTTCATCTAAACTTAAGGAATCAACACTAAAAAGCTCTTGACTTAAAAGAAAATTCGGTATTAAAAAAAATATTATGAAGAAATTATACATACTTTTAATTTCTTTTAGATCTATTGAGAGATGAAACAACAGTAGCAATTGTTGCATCACCGGTTACATTAACAACAGTTCTTAGCATGTCTAAAATTCTATCAACAGCAAAAATTAAGGCAATTCCTTCAGGATTTATTCCAATAGAACTCAAAACTATAACAAGCATAACCATTCCAGCTCCAGGAACTGCTGCAGCTCCAATTGATGCAAGTGTAGCAGTCAAAACAATTGTTAATTGTGATGACAGATCTAAATCATAACCAAAAGCCTGAGCAATAAATACTGCAGCTACAGCTTGATATAAAGATGTGCCATCCATATTAATTGTAGCACCTAATGGAAGCACAAAAGATGAGACTTCTTTTGAAACATTTAATTTTTCTTGACATCTTTCCATTGTTACTGGTAATGTAGCAGCACTTGAACTTGTTGAAAACGCTAACATCTGTGCTGGAGAAATTGCTTTAAAAAAATCTAAATATTTTATTTTAGTAAATGATCGAAGAACTAAAGGATATACTACTAAAATCATAATTATTAACCCTAAAATCACATTTACTGAATATATAGCTAATGCAGCAAACAACTCTCCACTCGCTCCATAATCAACTATAAGAGAAGATAATAAAGCAAAAACACCGTATGGTGCAAACATCATTATAATATCTACGATTTGAAGTATTATATCATTTATACCATCAAAAAAACCTTTTACAAATTTAGTTTTTTCCTTTGGCAACATAATCAATGATATACTAAATAAAATAGCAACGAAAATTATTTGTAACATATTTCTATTATCACTAGCAGCACTAAAAATATTTGAAGGAACAATATCAATAATAAATTGCAAAGGACTTTTTTCTTTAACATTTTCAGCAGCTAATATTTTAGAATTTGCATTATTAGAATATGTTTGTTGAAGTTCAATTCTTTTTTCATCTGAGAAAACTTTACCTGGATTAATTGTATTTACTAGTATTAAACCTATAATTACCGATATTACTGTTGATAACAAGTAAAATATTATTGTTTTACTACCAATTTTGGATAAGCTTGATATGCTAGAAAGAGAGGTGATACCCTTAATTAATGAAGCAAAAACTAATGGCAAAGCAATTAACTTTAATAAATTTACAAATATTATACCCCATGGCTTTACCCAAAAACTTGTGAATTCAATCCAATTAAAATAAGTTGCTATTAATCCGTAGACAATTCCAAACAGCATACCAATTAATATTTTCCAATGTAAAGCTAAATTTTTCATTATTTATCAATTCAATAATTATTTTTTATATCAAATTACAATATTTTTTATTAATTAAATATTTATCAAGTAAAGTTAATGCCATCATACTCTCAACGATTGGTACTGCTCTAGGAACAACACAAGCATCATGCCGTCCTTTTCCTTCAATCTTAACTTTATTTCCATCTTTATTTATTGTATTTTGATCACGCATAATTGTTGATACTGGTTTAAACGAAATTGTACAATAAACATCATTACCATTACTTATCCCACCTAATATTCCTCCAGAAAAATTAGTTTTGGTGACACCAGAACTATCAAGCAAAACATCATTTACTTCTGATCCTTTTGAAGATGAAATTTCATTATTTAAAAAACCATATTTAAATGCATGTACTGCATTAATACTCAACATAGCTTTTGCTAAAGATGCATTTAACTTGTCAAACACAGGTTCCCCAAGACCAATTGGAATATTTTTTGCAACTGCTGTAATTTCGCCACCAATTGTATCACCATCATTAGCTACTTCTTTAATTTCATTAATCATTTCATTTGCACAAACTTTATCAGGACATCTAACAATATTATTATAAGTATTTGACAAATCAAGTTCATAATAATGTCTTTTTAATGAAATTTTTCCAACTGAACTAACATAAGCAAATATTTGTATACCAATTTGATTTAATATTTGTTCTGCAATTGCCCCAGCAACAACTCTACATGCAGTTTCTCGTGCGGAAGCTCTTCCACCCCCTCTATAATCTCTTATGCCGTATTTTGCTTCATATGTTAAGTCAGCATGAGACGGCCTGTAAACATCTTTTAAATGTAAGTAGTCCTTGCTTTTAGCATCTTGATTTTTAATGACAAAACCTATAGGTGTTCCCAAAGTTTTTCCTTCAAAAATTCCAGATAAAAATTCAACTCTATCTTGTTCTTTTCTCTGTGTTGTAATTTTAGATTGCCCTGGCTTTCTTCTATCTAACTTATTTTGGATGAATTTTAAATCTATTTCAACCTTAGATGGACAACCATCAATTACTCCTCCAATGTACTTGCCATGAGACTCTCCAAAAGTAGTTAATCTAAATAAATTACCATATGTATTACCCATAGTTGCAAATATAAGATATTTGATTTGAGTGAATTTTGTAATTTAGCCAAATATGAAAACTATTATTATAAATATTGCTGAAATCATTCAAATTGAAGATACACCAAAGGAATTGATAATGGGAAATGATATGAAAAAAATTAATACTCTTAAAGATGCATATTTAGAAATTGAAAATAATTTAATTAAGAGTTATGGCAAAATGATTGATTTAGAAATTTCAAATAATGATTATGAAAAAATTATAGATGCTAATTATGGGATGTTGTTTCCTACCTATTGCGACAGTCATACCCATTTAGTTTTCTCACATTATAGAGAAGAAGAATTTATTGATAGAATAAGTGGCTTAACATATGAAGAAATTCATAAAAGAGGAGGTGGAATATTAAATTCAGCAAAAAAACTACAAAAAACATCAGAAAGTATCTTATATGACCAGGCATTAGAAAAATTAAATAAAGCAATAAATTTAGGTACTGGAGCAATAGAAATTAAAAGCGGTTATGGCTTGAGTTTTGATGCTGAAATTAAAATGTTAAGAGTAATAAAAAAACTGAAAAATAATTCTTCTGTTAAGATCAAATCTACATTTCTAGGTGCACATGCTATACCTAATGAGTATAAAAATAATAAAACTAAATATATAGACATAATTATTAATAAAATGCTTCCATTGATTGCTGAAGAAAAATTAGCAGACTATATAGATGTTTTTTGTGAAAAAAACTATTTCTCTGTTAAAGACACAACAAGAATATTAACAGCAGCTTCAAAATATAATATTCAAGCAAAAACACATGTAAATCAATTTAATGTTCTTGGAGGAGTAAAAGCATCAATCGAAAACGGAGCTAGATCTGTTGATCATTTAGAAAATATGAGTGAAGAAGATTATAAATATTTAAAAAATAGTAAGTGTATAGCAACAATTCTACCCACATGCTCATTTTTTCTTGGCATTAAATATAGTCCCGCAAAAGAAATGATTAAAAAAAATATTCCAATCGCACTAGCAAGCGATTTTAATCCAGGTTCATCACCAAGCTTAAATATGAATTTTGTTTCATCACTTGGCTGTATAAAACTTAAAATGTCTTCAGAAGAGGTAATTAATGCAACTACAATTAATGGAGCTTATGCTATGGGGATTGAAAAAGAATATGGCAGCATTTGTATTGGTAAAAAAGCTAATTTTTTCATTACTAAACCAATGAAATCCTACTCATATTTTCACTATAGTTTTGGGGAAAATTTAATTGATACAGTTTTTATTAATGGAAAAATAAAAAGCTCCTAAAATTAGGAGCTTTTTAAAAAAAATATAAAGAAATTATTTCTCTTTTTTCATATAAAAATAATGCACCGTTCCACTTTCTGTTGATACAACGTTTGAATTAATAAACCTCCATCCATATGTTGCAGCTGCTTTAACAGCAGCACCCATTGTTCTAAATTCGTTAGATTTTTTCATCAATTCTAAAACTTGTGGATCTCTCATATCACCAGCATCAAATGAAACTATAAGTCTTGTACGTGGAGATAACAATCTTTTAATTTTTCTTTCTACAGAAACATCAGCAGCTATTGCTTGCTTCTCTACTTTATTCATAGATTCATCAATTATTTCTACCTCAGCACCTTTAATTATCATAAATTCGTAATTTGATTTTTTAGCAGAGCTTTCAATATTAGATTTATTCTTTTTACTTCTTTTTTGAGAAAATGAAATAAATGGTAATGTCAAGATCAATGTAAATACTAGTATTTTTTTCATAATTATTTTTTTATTATTAACGTAAAACAAATTCTATTATTGCCCGCTATCTCCACCTAAAATAATTGGTAAATCTCCATCTCCATTACCAATTACAATTACTTTAGAGTTTGGTGACTTTGATATCTCTTGTGTAGCCTCGACTCCCTTCCATTTTAAAAGCTGAGGTGTAATTGTTCTGTTAACAATTTTTTGAAACTCAGCAATACCATTTGCTTCTATTTCTTTTCTTTCAGCTTCTTTTCTGGCTTTTTGAATTTTAAAATCATACTCTAGAGCTTCTTGTTCTTGCTTCAATTTTTGCTCAATAGCTGTTCTTAAAGTTAAAGGTAATGTTACATCTCTAATTAATATTGCATCTAGCGTAATATATTTTGGTTCTACCTTAGCTCTTGTTAGAGACTCAATTTCATCTTCAATCGCCTCTCTTTTGGTAGAATAAAGTTCTTCAGGCAAATAATTACCAATAACTTCTCTTGTGACAGATCTAATCTCAGGTTTGACAATTCTTTCAACATAATTTCTTCCAATTTCATCATGTAAATAACCAATTTTGTTATGAATTGGGTTATATCTAAATGATAAGTCGATTTTTATAGACAAACCATTTTGAGATAAGACTTCCATTTTTTCAAAAGTTTCATTAATTTTTACATCATAAATATGAAGTGTATTCCATGGAGCTATGACATGAAAACCTTGTTCATATATTTTTTCTTTATCTAGACCTCCACTAAATTTTCTAAAAATAACTCCCTTTTCACCAGGCTCAATAGTATAAAATATACTAGAGCCAAACAAAACTAAAAAGATAAGAGAAACTATTACAATAACCATAGTTCTTGGTAATCCTTGATTTTCCATAATTTAAAATTTTTAATTTATACTAATCCATTTAATCTTCTTAAAAACATTTCTAAGAAAATTACACATAACAAAATTAATAAAATCCAGTTAATATTTATAATTCCTAGTTGTTTTTCTATATAGGAATACACACTTTTTTGTTTATTTTTATTAATATATTCAACCAAATTAATAATTTCATTTGGATAATATAATTTCCCATCAAAATTATTTGCAATAGATTTTAAAAAAAGATGATTAGCTCTTGAAGATAAATCTTCTATATTTTTACTCTCAATTATAAAATTACCTGACTTTTTAATATCATGACCTACAACTTCAATATTAAACGTATAAATACCTTTATTTAAATTACCTAAATTAATGATATACGAACTGTCTTGTTTTTTAAAAAAATATTCGAACTCTTCATCATTAAAAGTAATATTAAGTTTAATTTTTTTGGAATTATCCAATTGATAAACTTTGTCATACAATATTGCTTTTAAAGTAACATCCTCATCTGTAAAAAACTGTTTTTTATATTTAACTTTTAAACGATCCAAATCCTTTTGGAAAAGTACATATTGAGTAAGTTTATTAAAAAAATTATCAAAAATATCTGTAGATAAATTCATTTTAAAATCATTCATTCTCCATCTCCAAAAACCTTCTGAACATATAAAAACAAATCTATTATCTGATGTCTCATTCAAAACAATAACTGGCTGATTTTGAACACTATTTAATGTTTTTTGTTTAAGAAGAATCTGTAGTCTTTCATTCATCGCATAGTTTCCTGCAAAAGAATAAAGTGGTGGAGATGATGAAATTAACTTTAAAAATTTATCAGATATATTAAAAGAATTGAAATTTTCTGAAATTACACAATTATGATATGTATAACTTGAAGTTTTATTAAAATCTAATATATTAGAAAATAGTGATGAAACTTTATTATCATAAAAATTAAATATTATCATCGGTATATTTTTATCTTTAATTTTTTTAGCTAAATCAATATTTTCTATCTCAAATAAAACAATTAAATTATAGTCTGAAAGTTTTTTATTAAAGTCAAATGAGTTACTCTGATCAATACTAAAATAGTTGTTTTTTTTAATGGAATTCATATAAGCAGAAATATCTGGACTAGAATTATCGTTTAAAACAAGAATTTTATATGACACTTCCACTACATCTAAACTTATCCTACTACTATTATTTAAAATATTTTTTTCTTCTTTAACTTTTGATAGCCTAACATCATAACTATTTAGACCAAGTTTATTAGATTTAATAAGAACTTCTTCTTTAATATAAAAATCGTTAGAATCAAATAATATTATTTTAGAGAAAATCTTTTTATTTTTTTGCCAAATACTTAACTCTGACTGATCACCAAAACATCCATTAGATTTTACAGAAATCTCCAATGGAAAAGTGTTGTGCAAAAATGATATATCATTATATTTTACATTAGCAATTCTTACATCTTTAATAAAATTAGTATCTCCAAGTGCAATTGGATAAATACTATAATCAATTGATTTATCATATAATGGATTCATGCCAGAATTAATAATTCCATCAGTTGCCAATATAAGGCTTGATATTTTTCTATCAAAAAAATTTTCATTTATATACTTAAACAAATTAGATAAATCAGTTTTATTATTATTAAAATTATTTGTTAAACTGTCTATTACTGTATTTGAAAATGAAAGAAACTTTACATCAAAATCATTTAATTTTTCATTTAAATCAGTAAGTTCATTTATAATATTATAGTTTTCTACAGATTTACTAGCATCGTGTGCAATTAATACTAAAGGATTTTCTTCTTTTACTTGTACAGAATTAAAAGATGGATTAAAAAATAAAAAAAATAAAAAAGAAATAAATATAAATCTTAAAACTGAAAGTAATGAAAGTAAACTTTTAGATTTTATATATTTTTCATTCTTGTACAGAAAAAAAGAATAAAAAAAACCTATTACTAAACAAATAATTATTGAAATTATTGGAAAATCAGTATCTATCAACATTTTTTTATGTTAACATGCCACCACATACATTTATGACTTGACCTGTTACATATGATGACATATCTGAGGCTAAAAACAAACAAGTATTTGCAACATCAGATGGAACACCTCCTCTTCTTAGTGGAATATTACTTCTCCATTCTTCAACGGTTTTATCGTCAAGAGAAGAAGTCATTTCAGTTTCAATAAATCCAGGTGCAATCGCATTACATCTAATATTTCTCGATCCAACTTCTAGTGCAATAGATTTTGTAAAACCATTTACAGCAGCTTTCGATGCAGAATAATTAGCTTGACCGGCATTTCCTTTAACACCTACCACAGAACTCATATTGATAATTGATCCAAACTTTTGTTTTAACATTATAGGTATAACATTCTTAGTGAAATTAAAAACTGAACTCATATTAACTTTCATAACCTTTTGAAAATCATCATCTGTCATTCTTAATATTAAATTATCTTTCGTTATACCAGCATTGTTTACTAAAACATCTATACTATCAAAATTAGTCATGATATCTTTTATTAATTCTTTAGTTTCTTCAAAATCTGATGCATCAGATCTATAACCCTTGACTAAAGTTGTTTCATTTGAATATTTTTCCTCAATAGAATTTGCTAATTCTTCTGAACTTATATGAGTAAATAAAATATTTTTTGCTTTATTCTGTACAAATAGTTCTAGTATACCTAAACCAATTCCTCTGGAAGCTCCGGTAATTAATATTGTTTTATCTTTTAATAAACTCATAATTTAATTTTTAAAGTGATAATATAATTTTTCCATGTTTTTGATGTTTCCATCCTTGTAAATCTTGAAAATATAATTTGTAAATATAAACATCTGGCAACAATAACTTATTGGTCTTATAGTGTTTACCAGTCCAACCCTCTTGAAGATTACAGTCAATTTTATTAATATCTTTTGTGGAGAATACCAAACTACCATCAGAACTAAAAACATTAAACAAAAAACTGTTTTCTCTTATTCCATTAAAAAAAAGACAAAACTTATCATTTATTTTATCATTATTTGGTGAGAATGAATTTGGCATCCAAAAATAATGATCTGTCTCTAAAAATATATAATACGATGTAGTGTCTAAACAACCATTAAAATCTTCAACAATTAAACTTGATAAAAAATATTTTTCTATTGCAGAAGTATTTTGATTTTCAATTGTATATAAATGTGTTGGATTATTTTTATTTATAATTGGCGACCCATCTCCAAAGTCCCATAGCTGACTTTTTAAAGATTTATCAGATATTACTTGAAAAGAAACCTTTGGTGAAATTACTGATATTGTATCATTTGATACAAAAAGTTGAATATTTGGTTTTTGATTAACTTTAATGATTGCACTTCCTGATATAGTATCTAACCCATTACTAACAGCATCAGAAAAATATTCTATTAGGTATGTACCAGCTTTTTTAGTTTTTATATGATATACATTTAAATTAGTAGTTATTGTATCTTGAAGCACATTATCAATTGAATAAACTACTGAATACGGAGGAACACCTTTATTTTGAAAATCTAGAAAAACAGATGCATATTTATCGTTACTACAAATTGTATCTTGACCATAAATAACTACTTCTTGAGCAGTTAATTTATTTAATAAAAAAACTAATAAGTAAAATATAAATCGTTTCACATCGCAAATATAAAAAAAGCCCTGCAAATGCAGAGCTTAAATTATTGATAGAAAACAAATACTAATCTTTTACCTCCTCAAACTCAACATCTGTAACATCATTATCAGAATCACTAGATGAATCATTTTCAGATTTGGACGAATCTTTTGCATCCCCTTGAGTAGCTTTATACATTTCCTCAGAGGCTGCTTTCCAAGCATTGTTAATTTTTTCCATTGCTGGGTCAATTAAAGAAATATCTTTCTTTTCATGTACTTCTTTTAGTTCTTTAAGTGCTTCCTCTATAGGTTTTTTCTTATCTTCGGACAACTTATCACCATACTCTTTCAATTGTTTTTCAGTTTGGAAAATCATAGCGTCAGCACTATTAATTTTATCAATTTTTTCTTTCGCATCTTTGTCAGCCTCAGAATTAGCCTCCGCTTCCTCTTTCATTTTCTTAATATCTTCTTCTGACAAACCAGATGAAGCCTCAATCTTAATATTTTGAGATTTTCCGGTTGCTTTATCTTTAGCTGATACATTTAAAATACCATTGGCATCTATATCAAATGTAACTTCAATTTGAGGTACACCTCTAGGTGATGGAGGAATATCTGATAATTGAAATCTTCCAATTGATTTATTATCATTTGCCATTGGTCTTTCACCTTGAAGCACATGAATATCCACAGCAGGTTGATTATCTGCAGCAGTTGAAAAAACTTCAGATTTTTTTGTTGGAATTGTAGTGTTTGATTCTATAAGTTTTGTCATAACACCACCCATAGTTTCAATTCCTAAAGATAATGGTGTAACATCCAATAGCAATACATCTTTCACATCGCCACTTAATACTCCTCCTTGTATAGCTGCTCCAACTGCAACTACTTCATCTGGATTTACTCCCTTTGATGGAGATTTACCAAAATATTTTTCTACAATACTTTGTATTGCAGGCATTCTTGTAGATCCTCCAACTAGAATTACATCATCAATGTCTGATGTGGAAAGACCCGCATCTTTCATTGCAACTTTGCATGGCTTAATTGTATTTTGAATTAATTCATCAGCAAGTTGCTCAAATTGAGATCGAGATAATGTTCTAACCAGATGTTTTGGACCAGAATCGGTAGCAGTTACATAAGGTAAATTAATTTCTGTTTGCGTTGATGAAGAAAGTTCTACTTTAGCTTTTTCAGCTGCTTCTTTTAGCCTTTGTAAAGCCATTGGATCGTTTCTTAAATCTATTTTTTCATCTTTTTGAAATTCTTCAGCTAACCAATCAATAATTACTTGATCAAAATCATCACCACCAAGATGCGTATCACCATTTGTAGATTTGACTTCAAAAACACCATCACCAAGTTCTAAAATAGAAATATCAAAGGTACCACCTCCTAAATCAAAAACTGCTATTGTTTTGTCTTTATCAGTTTTATCTAATCCATAGGCTAATGATGCAGCAGTAGGCTCATTTATTATTCTTTTAACATCTAAACCAGCTATCTCTCCAGCTTCTTTAGTAGCTTGCCTTTGAGCATCGTTAAAATAAGCTGGCACAGTAACAACGGCTTCTTTTACAGTAGTTCCAAGATAATCTTCTGCTGTTTTTTTCATTTTTTGGAGAATCATAGCAGATATTTCCTGTGGAGTATATTTTTTACCATCAATATCAACACGAGGTGTGTCATTGGCACCTTTAACTACTTTATATGCCACATTTTTAATTTCTTTACTCATAGCAGAAAAACTTTCACCCATGAATCTTTTAATAGAAGATATAGTTTTAGTTGGATTAGTAATAGCTTGACGCTTAGCGCTATCTCCAACTTTCCTGTCTCCTCCATCAATAAATGCAACAATAGAAGGTGTTGTTCGAGCACCTTCAGCGTTAGGGATAACCACAGGCTCATTCCCTTCCATAACAGAAACACATGAATTTGTTGTTCCTAAGTCTATTCCAATAATTTTACTCATTTTTTTAATTTTTAATTATTATTCAATTAAGTACTGTTGCAATTAGAATGCCAAAAAAAAAAATTGTTAATATGTCATAAAATAATTACTATATCAAGAGCGGGATGGGAAAAAACTGTCATTTTGTCATTGACACTGTAACTGATTTTGCAAATTTGTAAGAACAAAGTTTCTATCTAATGTTAAAAGATGATCTAAACTACATCTATCTAAATTAAAAAATCTTAATACTCGAGTGCTCCTTGATGAAAAAATTCCAATACCATTATTTATATTAGTATATTCTAATCTTTCTTGAGAAATTCCACTTGAGGGTTGATTAATATTTATATATTTTGTCAACTCTGGACTACCAATACTGATAATTAAATCAATACTTAAAAAATGTCTGATTTTACTTGGATCTTGAGAAATATTATTAGATAAAAAATTAAAAAACTGTTGGCCTTCTAAATTGATTTCACCGTCATTTTCTGGCTGAGATACTATCGGCGCTTGCTTCCATAAAACACTTAAAGTATCTTTATTATCTTCAACATAATTAATCTGCAAATCTATTTGATATGTTAAATCAGAGTATGAACCATCATAAATTGCTGAAGACCACCTTATTTGTTTGAAAGGAAAATTAGTTACTCCTGGAGCTGGTGTTGGATCATAAAATCTAAATGGTCCACTAATATCGCTTTTTATTATCTCAAATTCTGTAATCAAATTTGTACTGGATGTTATTCTTTCATTATTTTTTCTATTGAAAATGACTAAATTATATGTTGCTGATGAATCAACAAATAAATCGTCACTATCATAGAGCATATAAACAACATTATTATCAGTTGAAAATGAACCGTTATCATTTTTTTCTATTGTATCAGGTGTAAAATAAAATCTATTAGAAGTATCTTCATCAATATAGATACTAACTTCTAAATCACCAACTGGATATTGTATTGAATCATAGTTCTCTCCCATAGTTTCAGCATCCTCTCTTCCTAAGTATGATTTATTAATTCGGATACTTTGAATATCTTTTGTAGGATCAAGCAGACCATATACAACCATTGTATCTTTGTATGGAGCAGTTATATCAAAATCAGTTTCACAAGAACACAGGATTATGAATATTAATAAGAAAAAGTATGATTTCAAATTCACAATGCAAACTTATTATTTTAAATTTAAACCTTAAAGCAATATTTGTAAATTTGCAAAAAATAGGATGTGATGAAATATTATTTGTTTTTACTTTTGTTTATTACAACAAATACTTGCTTATTATCTAAAAATATTAACAAGAATTCTCCAATACAAGAAAAAAATAATCTAAACACAGAATTTCCTATTTTAAACCTGAAAGAAAAATACAGTTTATTTGATGAAAATGAATACTTTATAATAACTAAAAACACTAAAAAGCTAGAAAGTATTATTCTTGACTCAATTTTTAAAAATAATGTATCTCTAAATACTGTTTTTTCAATTGGACCATCATCAAACAAGAACGCAAGTTTTGGAGTTAAAGTGATTTCTGATATTGATACAAATAAGTTTATATCTATTCAAATAAATAAAAATGGTGAGTACAATATATCAAGTAAGATTAATAAAAATGTGTGGAAAAAAAATCGCGTCATAAACCTTAGTGATGAAGATAACTCAATTAAAATTAAGAGTAAAAAAGGTAAATATGAAATATATATAAATAATATGTTTATTCAACTTGTTGACAAAATTGAATCAGAAAATATTAATGTAGGAATTTGTATTTCATCTCAATCAAAAGCCAGACTATCATTTATTTCAATATTAGAAAATAAAGATTCGAAAAATAAAATCTCAACTAATAAGTTAACAAATACTAAAGAAAATAATCGATCCAATGAAAAATACATTGACTTTTTCATTACAAATACATTTAAAAAGCAAACATATAGTGTTCAAATTGGCGCTTATTTAGCTGAAAAGGAGTTTTTAGTTGATTCAAACAATATTTGGTTTGAAAAAAACAAGCAAAATATTTTCATTTATTATTCAGGAAATTTTTTAACAGATATTGAAGCAACAATTCACAAAAATAATCTTGAAAAAAAAGGATATAAGAATATATTTGTAACTAAAATAGAAAAACAACCAAATGATGAATAATACATACAAAAGAATTACAACAAATTCTCTAAACGAGATGAAGCAAAAAAATGAAAAAATCACAATGCTAACTTCTTATGATTACACTATGGCTAAAATTATTGACGATTCTGGTATAGATGTAATACTAGTTGGAGATTCTGCATCAAATGTTATGGCTGGTCATGAAACAACACTTCCAATTACATTAGATCAAATGATTTATCATGCATCTTCAGTTGTTAGAGCTGTTAAGAGATCTCTTGTTGTTGTTGATCTTCCTTTTGGAACTTATCAAGGGAATTCCAAAGAAGCTTTAAATTCAAGTATTAAAATTATGAAAGAAAGTGGTGCGCATGCTGTTAAAATGGAAGGAGGATCTGAAATTTCTGAATCAATACAAAGAATTTTAACTGCTGGCATACCTGTAATGGGCCACCTTGGCCTAACACCCCAATCAATTTACAAATTTGGCACTTACACTGTTAGAGCAAAACAGAAAGAAGAAGCTAATAAATTAATCAGCGATGCAAAGCATTTAGAATCAATTGGTTGTTTTGCGTTAGTGCTTGAAAAAGTACCTTCATCTTTGGCAAAAAAAGTTTCGGAAACTGTATCAGTTCCTGTTATTGGAATCGGTGCTGGAAAAGATGTTGATGGTCAAGTATTAGTAACTCATGACATGATTGGAATGACAAAAGAATTTAACCCTAGGTTTTTAAGAAGATATCTAGATTTGGATAACCAAATATCTAATGCAGTTAAAAATTATATTGCTGATGTGAAAAATCAAGATTTTCCAAATTCAAATGAACAGTACTAGTCTAGAAATATTATTTGAAGACAATCACTTAATAATTGTAAATAAAAAATCTGGAGAAATTGTTCAAGGAGATAAAACTGGTGACCCCACTCTAGCTGAAAAAATTAAAAAATACATTAAAAAAAAATATAATAAAAAAGGTAATGTATTTCTCGGAATAATACATAGGCTAGACAGACCAACATCGGGGATAATTGTCTACGCAAAAACAAGCAAAGCCCTCTCTCGTATGAACGATTTATTTAGAAATAATAAAATTAAAAAAAAATACTGGGCAATTATAGAAAATAAACCACCACAAGATCAAGGTAAATTAGAAAACTATTTACTTAAAAATCAAAAACAAAATAAATCATATGTTGTTGAAAAAAACAAGGGAAAATTAGCAGTTTTAACTTATGAGTTAATTAAAAAATTAAAAAATTACAATTTGGTTGAAATAAATTTACAAACAGGAAGACATCATCAAATTAGAACACAATTATCAAATATCAAATGCTTCATTAAAGGAGATGTCAAATATGGCGCTAGAAGAAGCAACAAAGATATGAGTATCAGTTTGCACGCAAGGACAATGCAGTTTATCCATCCTGTTAAAAAAGAAGAAGTAATAGTTACAGCTAAAACACCAAATTCTGACAAAATCTGGACAGATATTTAATCTAAGTAACTAGTAATTTTATCACTTAGCGGACTGGTTGTTGAATAAAAATAATCAACTAATTTTCCTTCTTTAGAAACCAAATATTTTTGAAAGTTCCATTTTACTGAAGATTTTATAACTCCATTTGTATTTGTTAACCAAGAATATAATGGATGTTGTTTTCTTCCTTTTACATCAATTTTCTCAGTTAAAATAAAACTAATGTCATATTTAGATTCACAAAATTGTTTGATTTCATTGGCATTTCCAGGCTCTTGGTTACCAAATTGATTGCATGGAACACCAAAAACTACCAACTTATCTGAGTGTTTTTTGTATAAAATTTCTAATTCCTTGTACTGTTTTGTAAATCCGCAATAAGAAGCTACATTTACAAACAATAAGTATTTTCCTTTATAATCATTAAAATTAATTTTGTTTCCGTCTATATCATTTATTGTTTCTTTATAAATAGTTGTTTGTGCTGAAGATGTATTTGTAAAAATTAAACTAACAATTAGTAAAAATATTTTTTTCATGAAATAATTTTTTTTGCAAAATTAACAAATCATAAAGGATCAATGTCAATATCAGTCTTAATATTTCTATATCTATTGTTAACTATTATTTTTTGATTTACAAGTAATAAAATTTTTTTAGCTTCTTTTATTGAGGATTTATGTTCAATTTTTATCAAGATATTTTTAATATAATTATTTCTTACTCTTGAAACATAAGGGTATTCTGGCCCCAATACTCTCGATCCAAAGCTAGCTTTTAATAAATTAGAAAATAATGATGATGCATCTTCTACCTTGTTTTGATCTTTGTGTTTAACAGAAATTTTAATTAGTCTAGTGTATGGGGGGTATGAAAATATCTTTCTTTCTTTAAGTTGATTGGATGCAAACTGATTAAAATCACCTTTTTTAAGTAAAGAAAAGATATTATTATCAATATCATAAGTTTGAACTAAAACCTTACCTTCTTTTCCTTTTCTTCCGGCTCTACCAGCGACTTGAGACATTAGCTGAAAAGCTCTTTCATATGCTCTAAAATCAGAAAAATTTAGCATAGAATCTGCATTTAAAATACCAACCAAAGAGACGTTGTCAAAGTCTAATCCCTTGGATAACATTTGTGTACCTATAAGTATTTTAGTATTTCCTTTTTCAAAATTTGAAATTATATTTTCATAAGAGTTCTTACCTCTAGTTGTATCATAATCCATTCTTTGAACTTTGATTGTTGGAAATATAATTTTAATATTTTCCTCAATCTGTTCTGTACCAAAACCCTTATCAATAAAATTACTAGAGGAACATTTTTTACAATTAGTTTTAATATCTTGACTATAGCCACAATAATGACATCTAAGTTGTCTGCTCAACTTATGATATGTCAAAGTTACATCACAATAAATACAGTGAGGTGCACATCCACATTCGTTGCAAATCAACATTGGAGAATACCCTCTCCTATTATGAAATAAAATAATCTGCTTACCTAGCTTAATCTCATTATCAATTTGATTTATCATTTCATTTGAAAACTGAAATTTCATCTGATTCTTTAAATAAGATTTTCTAAGATCAATAAAATCAATTTTAGGAGGTTTAATGTATGAATAACGCTGATTCATATTTACTAAAGAATATTTTTTTGTTGAAGCGTTATACCAGCTTTCAATAGAAGGTGTTGCAGAACCCAACAATACTTTTGAATCGTGTAATGTTGCTAAATAAATAGCAGCATCTCTAGCGTGGTATCTAGGAGATAATTGTTGTTGTTTAAATGAGGAATCATGTTCTTCATCAACAATAATTAAACCTAAATTATCATAAGGTAGAAAAAGTGCAGATCTAGCACCTAAAACTATAATAATTTTATTTTTTCGCTCTGACTTTTTTCTTAGATATTTCCAGATTTCAACTCTTTCAGAATTATTTAAATTTGAATGTGCTACAGTAACTCTATTACCAAAAAAAACTTTTAATCTTTTAATAATTTGTGTAGTTAAAGCTATTTCAGGCAATAAATAAAGCACTTGTTTTCCAGCATTGATTTGCTCATTAATGAGGTGTATATAAACTTCGGTTTTACCTGATGATGTTATCCCATGAAGTAAGCAAACATTTTTATTTAAAAAATTACGTTTAATTTTTTCTAAAGCTAATTTTTGAAAATCTAAAAGTTTATTTAATGGTTTTGTCGAAATTTGTTCGAAATTTATTCTACTCTTTTCTAATTCTATAACCTCAAATATATTTTTTTTACAAAGTAATTTCAAAACACCTCTACTAATTTTTACATAATTTAAAATCTCTGAAATTGAAAAATACTTGTTTAAATTTGTTCTTTTTAAATTTAAAAACTTCTGAATAAATATTACTTGTTTTTCTGTTAAATTAAATTTATCTATTGAGTTTGGATCAATTAATAATTTTATACTTTTTACTTTCTTTTTATTAAATTTTTCGTTTATTTCTTCACGAACAAATACTACATCTTTTAACACTAAATTATGTATTAAACTAAAATTTCTTTTTTTCAATTTAACAAAAATATCTTTTAGAAAAACCTCATTTTTGTTCAACAAAATATCTACAACAATCTTTTCATCCTGATTTAATGCAGTTATATCACCATCAAAGGAAGAATTAAAAGATATTTTGGTTTCAGAAGCCAGCTTTAATGAGGATGGCAGTGCAGTGTTCATAATCTCTCCAATTGTACACAAATAATATTCTGACATCCACCTCCAAAAATTAAGTTGAATTTTATTAACAACAGGTAATTCATCTAAAACTTCCAGTACAGATTTAAGCTTATAATCTTTGGGCTTATGATTATGTGTTGATAAAACAATAGCAGTATAAATTTTTTTTGGACCAAATTGAACCACAACTCTTTGACCAACTTTTATATCATATCCGTTGCTAGAATAAGTGAAGGAACCACTAAGTTTTAAAGGTAATATAACTTCTACGTACATATTTCGTTCAATTGAACAAATATGAAGATTTTGTTTTAAAATAATTATTATATTCTATTTAAAATATAAACAAAAAAAAATAAAAAATTTAGCCTTATCTTTGTAAAAATTAATAAAATGAAAAAAATACCCATACTCTTAGTATCATTATTAATATTTATTGGTTGCGATAAAGATGAAAAAATTGATTCTTCATTAAAAATACAATTTTCTCATACAATTGATGGAACGGAAATTTTTAGTTGTTGTACTGAAATTAATCCTGACACTCTTGTTTACACTAATGAAGCTGGACAGACATTTAATATTCTGACTCTCAAATATATTATCTCTAACCTCAAGATTTATGATACTAACAACAAAGAGTATTTATTAAAAGATGTACACTACGTAGATGCCTCTGAAACTGAAAATACATCACTTACCTTTAATGATATTGATATTAAAAACTACAATAAACTATCATTTACATTTGGAATAAATCAAATAGAAAATGTTGACAACCAATACTTAAATGAGAATTGGCATAATAGTATGTTTTGGCCAAACAATTCAATTACTACTCAACCAGGCGGGTATCACTATATGAAACTTGAAGGATTTTTTGATACTATATCACAATCCTACAGATGTCATACTGGTCCAACTTTTGGTGAGGATTACTCTTTTGAATTAGAATTACCTATTGAATTTGATGCAAATCAAAATGAAAAACATCAGATAATATTAAACATGAATATGTTGAACTGGTTTAAAACACCAAATAATTATCTTTTGACAAGCAATGGAATAATGGATAATCCAACTGCACAAGAAAATCTTAAAGAAAATGGATTAAATAATGTTTTTTCTATTCAAGAATAATATATCATAAATGAAATTTAAATCATCATTTGTTCTTATATGCATCTTATTTACTTCATGCCAAAAAGATTTAGAATTAATTCAAGGATGTACTGACAAAAATGCAATTAATTATAGCCCTATAGCTAATGTTAATCAGGACTGTATATATGATACTTTAAAAATATACCAAACAACTCCATATAACCTTATTATTCCAGATGGCTTTCCTGATATGTTTATCCCTTCCGACAATCCAATGACTATAGAGGGGGTAGCTTTAGGAGAATTACTGTTTCATGATCCAGTTCTTAGCGCAAATAATACACAATCATGCGCTAGCTGTCACATAAGTTCAAATGCATTTTCTGATCCAAAACAGTTTAGCGTTGGAATTGACGGTTTATCAGGATTTAGAAATGCATCAACTTTAACTAATGTAGGTTGGAATAATTTTTTAAATTGGGATGGGTCTGCAATTTCTCTTGAAGAACAAGCATTTGAACCAATTAGAAATCATTTAGAAATGAATAATTCATGGTCAAATGTAGAGAATGATTTAAATAATGATTCTGTATACTTAAATTTATTTAGAAGAGCATTTAATATAAGTTATATTGATTCATACAGTGTTGTAAAAGCCCTGGCACAATATGAGAGAACATTAATTTCTGCTAACTCAAGATATGATCAATATATCCGTCAACAGATCCAATTAACTCCATCTGAATTAAATGGGTATGTTATTTTTAATTCTGAAAAAGGGGATTGTTTTCATTGTCATGGAACAAATCTTTTCATGAATAATGACTTCAATAATAATGGTTTAGATATTGAACCTTTTATTGATTTGGGATTAGCAAATATTACTGATAATGAGAATGATAAAGGCAAATTTAAAACACCAACACTAAGAAATATTGAATATTCAGCTCCTTATATGCATGATGGAAGATTTTCTACTTTAGAGCAAGTTGTTGAGCACTATAATAGTGGAGGTAATTACTCTTCTACAATTGATCCTCTGATGAAAAATATTGGAATTGGACTACAATTGACTAATCAAGAGAAAAATGATTTAATTGCATTTTTAAAAACCTTATCAGATGATAATTTTTTAAACCGATAAATCTTAATTTTTAACTACATTTACATAAAAGTTTAATCCTTTGAAAAAAATTATTTTTTTATTATTAATTTCTATTGGAAATATTAATGCCCAAGAAAAAATTTGTGGCAGTCAGTTGAAGTTAAAAAAATTTTTACACTCAAATCCTGAATTTTTAAACATAAGAGATTCACTAGAAGAAAATAGTATAAATTTTGAAAGCATAAAACACACAAACATAACAATTCCAGTAGTTGTACACGTATTATATAGTAACCAAATTGAAAATATTTCTGACAATCAAATTATATCTCAAATAGATGTACTAAACAAAGATTTTACTAGAACAAATATTGATGCAAATAATACACCACCTAGCTTTTTACCAATTGTTTCAGATATGCAAATTAATTTTTGTCTTGCACAACAAACTGCTGACGGAATGCCGACCAATGGAATTGTTAGAAAACAAACTAGTTTACAATCTTTTCCATTATACGGAGATGAAATACATTATGATACATCAGGAGGTAGTACTGCATGGGACACTAAAAAATACTTAAATATTTGGGTTTGCAATATAGATACCGGAATACTTGGCTGGGCACAGTTTCCTGCTGGTGGAAATCCTGAAACTGATGGCGTAGTGATTGACTACGAAAAATTTGGGACTAATGGAACAGTATCTCCACCATACGATCGAGGAAGAACAACAACTCATGAAGTAGGTCACTGGCTTAATCTATGGCATATCTGGGGAGATAATAATTGTGGTGATGATTTTGTTAATGACACCCCAGAACAAGAAGAAGCAAATTATGGGTGTAAAATACATCCACACCCAAGTTGTAATAATAATGGCGATATGTTTATGAATTTTATGGACTACACGAATGATGCATGTATGAACTCATTTACATTAGGACAGAAAAATAGAGTTTGGTCAGCAATTACAAATTATAGATATGAGCTTCTTAATTCTCAAGGTTGTAATTCTCCAATTAGTTTAAATAGTGATGCAGGAATTATTAGTATTCTAGAACCAAACAATACAAATTTAGTTTGTGCTGATGAAATATATGCTAAAGTAGTTTTAAAAAATTATGGCAACAACACTTTAAGCTCTGTAACTATAAAGTATAATATCAATTCGAATAATGAAAATACTTATAGTTGGAATGGTTATTTAACTTCTGGAAATACCGATACAATTATTTTACCTGTTATATCCTCTATTGGAAATAATCATATTTTATCTGTACGTACAACACTAGCAAACGGATCTCTGGATATAAATCCAAGTAACAATCAAAAGTCAAAAATATTTTCATCACTTAATGGAAAGTCAATAAATATTAAAATAAGATCAGACAATTACGGTAATGAAAATTCATGGACTTTAACAAATATTGACAATAATTACATTGTTGATAGTATGAACGTATTATCAAACAATACAACATATAGTTTAGATTTTTGTTTAGATTATGGATGCTATATGTTTGTAATTAACGATTCATATGGTGATGGATTTTGTTGTAATTATGGCAATGGATATTATAAAGTTCTAGAAAAAATTTCAAATAATTACTTCGCAAATGTGAATCAATTTTTATTTACTGACACAACTTATTTTTGTATTGGAAGTACTGAAATTAATGATAGATCAGAACACCTATTAATACACCCTAATCCTACTAATGGAAAGATATATTTAAAACATGAGATCGATCCAAATAATAGAATTATATTAGCAAAAATTTTTAATACTTTAGGTCAAGTAGTTTTTTCAGAAAAAATAAACAACAATGCTATAGACCTTAATAAATTAAAAGATGGTATTTACTATTTAAAATTAAATTTTAATAATATCAATATAACGAAAAAAATAATTCTAAATAAATCAGAATGAAATTAAAATTTCTTGTCTTTTATATATTTTTTACAAGCATTTTAAGTGCACAAAACTTTAAAAAATGTAATACCACATATATAATGAATCAAGAAATTAATAATTGTGAAGATTATCGAATAGCCAGAGAAAATATTATTCATGAAAATAAAAATTGGATTTCAAATAATAAAAATCTTAAAAGAAGTACACTTCAAATTCCAGTTGTTGTACACATAATTCATAGACAAAGTCATTCACTAGGGCAAGGAACAAATATACCTGACTATCAAGTCTTAGATGCACTTAGGATACTAAATGAAGATTATAGTAAAACTAATCCTGAATTTCCTAATCCACCTAGAAACACCTTTACAAATTTTGCAGCCAATCCAAATCTTGAATTTTGTTTAGCAACAGTTGATGAAAGTGGAAATCCAACTAATGGAATTACAAGAACTTCAACTTCAAAAACAAATTTTGATCCAGATAGCGAAGGTAATGATATGAAACGAAATAGTACTGGAGGTAAAAACGGATGGGATCCCTCAAAATACCTTAATATTTGGATATGTGACCTATCCACTACCAGTGGAGGCGGAATGGTTCTTGGATACGCATATTTACCAGGTCTTCCATCATGGAATGCATGGAGAGATGGACTCGTAGTTGATTTTCAATATTTTGGAACTATAGGAATTGCTGCTCCCAGTAGTGACGGAAGAACTGCCACACATGAAATTGGTCATTATTTAGGTCTAAACCATACATTTGCTGAACAAGGAAGTGGATGGGGATCAGATCCTTGTACAGACTCACAAGGAAATATTCAATGTTGTGATAATGATCAAGCAAATGTTGATGATACACCACCAACAGATGGAGTTTATTGGAATTTGGTAAATAATTTTATGCCACCAGTTTCATCAAATTCATACAATTCTTGTAACGATTTACAATATGGATTTAGTTCTGACTCACCAGATATGCATGAAAATTACATGTCTTATGCTGCAAACACATGGATGTTTACTAGCGATCAAGTAAATGTAATGTATGCAACATTAAATGGATATAGATCAAGTTTAAAAAATTCAAATATTTCAATGAATTGCAGTGGCACATTATCAATAGATGAACTTTTAATAAAAAATATATCGATTTATCCTAATCCATCAAAAGGAGAACTTAATGTAGTTTCGGAATATGACATAAATAGAATATGTATTAAAAACATGATTAATCAAAATGTTTTAATACTTAATAATCCATATGATACTAAAATTAATATATCTAATTTAGAAAATGGTATGTATTTTATTTATGTTAACACTGAAATTGGTATTCTATCAAAAAAAATCTTGTTGATCCAATAATGCTCAACACAAATATAAATTTAAAATTAATTGACTACAGATATAGAAAAATTGTCAGCAATATTATCAGTAAAAAAAGAATTTCTGAAAACGAAGCAATACTTTTGTTAGAAGAGGCACCATTATCGTTGCTTGGAACTCTTGCAAACAGTATTAGAGAAGAAAAAAACAAAAATTACACATATTTTAACAAGAATATTCATATTGAACCTACAAATATTTGTGTATTTGATTGTAAATTTTGCTCTTATTCAAGACTTTTAAAAAAAAGAAAGGAAGGATGGGAATATAGTATTGATCAAATGCTTGAGAAGATTAAGAATTATGATGAAGACAGTATTACTGAAGTTCATATTGTAGGTGGTGTTCACCCAAAAATGGGTTTAAATTATTTTGTAGATTTAATTAAAAAAATCAAATTAATTAGACCTAAATTACATATCAAAGCTTTTACAGCAGTTGAATTAGATTACATGTGTAAAAAAGCTAAAGTTAGCTACAAAAAAGGTCTGAAAATGTTAAAAGATGCTGGGCAAAATTCACTTCCAGGTGGAGGTGCAGAAATTTTTGCGGAAGATATAAGAAATAAGATTTGTAAAGATAAATGTACCGGTCAACAATGGCTAGAAATTCATGAAACAGCTCATGAAATTGGAATGCCATCAAACGCAACTATGTTATACGGACACATTGAAAGTTCTAAAGATATAATTGATCATATGAATAGGCTTAGGCAACTTCAAGATAAAACCGGTGGATTTAATGCATTTATTCCACTAAAATTTAGAAATAAAAATAATCAGATGTCGGAAATTAATGAAGTTAATTTAATACATGATATAAAAATATATTCCATTTCTAGAATTTTTCTTGACAACTTTAAGCATATAAAAGCTTATTGGCCAATGATTGGAAAAAAGGCAAGCCAAACTCTTTTATCATTTGGAGTAGATGATATTGATGGAACCATTGATGACACAACAAAAATATATTCAATGGCTGGATCAGAAGAAAAAAATCCAATAATGACTACTAAAGAAATAACGAAATTAATATCTCAAGCTGGCAAAACACCTGTTGAAAGAGATTCAATTTATAATGTAATTAAAACTTTCTAACAATTAGCATTTTGATTAATTGAATATTTTCTCCATTTATCCACCAATTTTTTAAAATCACTACAAAGATCTGAATCAAATATCAACTTTTTATTTGTAGTTGGATGTGAAAAAGAAAGAGATTTTGCGTGTAATGCTTGACCTTTACAAATTTTGAAACAATTTAAAACAAACTGTTTGTACTTAGTAAATACTGTTCCTCTTAAAATTTTTGCACCCCCATACTCTAAATCATTAAAAAGAGGATGACCTAAATATTGAAAATGAACTCTAATTTGATGAGTCCTTCCAGTATCTAACTTACATTCAACTAGAGTTGTGTAATGAAATCTTTCAAGCACCTTATAATGTGAAATAGCTACTTTACCTTTATCTGAGTTAGAAAATACTGTCATTATTTTTCTATTTTTTGGATGTCTACCTATGTTTCCAGAAATAGTACCTGTATCATTTTCTAAATTTCCCCAAACAAGAGCTATATATCTTCTATCAATTTTTCTATCATAAAACTTTTTTGATAAAATTGACATACTAGACTGATTTTTTGCTATAACTAGTAATCCAGACGTATTTTTATCAATCCTATGAACTAAACCAGGTCTTTCTTTATTTTCAGCTACAGGTAAACTTTTAAAATGATATGACAAAGCATTTACTAATGTGTCTTTTCGATTCCCATGACCAGGATGAACAACCATACCTGCATCCTTGTTAACGATAATAATATCATCATCTTCATACTCAATATTTATTGGAATATTTTGTGCAATTAAATCATAGTTTTCTTTAGGATTATCATAAACAACAGTTACTTTATCGTCACTCTTGACTTTATAATTTGATTTTACAACAATATCATTTACCTTAACATGTCCATTTTTGATAGCATTCTGAATTTTATTTCTAGTTGCAAATTCAATGAAATTTAATAAGAATTTATCAACTCTCAAAGGTTTTTGTCCTTTATCAGCAACAAACTTATAATGTTCAAAATCTAAACTAGACATTTTAAAAAACTAATAATTTATTGTAATAAAATTTATTTTTAATATAAATTAAATACATCCCTCTTGAAAGAGAAATATTTTTTAATAACGAATAATTATCATTAAAAATCATATTTCCACTTAAATCATAAATAATAATTTTATCATTATCCACTACACAGTCGATATTAAAATAAGATTTAGTTGGATTAGGATAAATTGAACAGTTCTCAACTTTGTAATTTATATTACTAATAATTTGCTTATTACTTAACACCGGTCTAATCATCCAGGACCCTGGAAACTGTGAATTAGTCCAACCTGATCCAATATTATAATACATATATTGATTTGACAGTAAATTTTTATCTAAACCTATATTAAGTAAATCATCTGACAGTTGTTCCCACCCTATATAAAAATCTCCAGTTAATTGAAATATTGAATCTAAGTAATAGGTGTGAAATTCACCTGTTTCAGTATGAACTGGATAAACTTGTTCTTGATGTATTATTGTATTATTTAAAATATTTTTCCAAATTGTCAGTTTAAATGGAATATTACTGGTCGAATCTCCCATTTGTGGAAAATACATTTGAATAGCCCTAATTGTATCTGGTCTATTTAATTTAAAATGATAGGCTAACTTTGCTCCTGAAACATTTATTCCATATGCAGATTCAGCGCTCCCATCATCATAAGAAAAATGTGAGAAAAAATTTTGTACTCTTTTTAATGTATCATTTTGTTTAAAATCATTTTGACCAGTTTCAATAATATGTTCAATATAAAAAGAAGCACTATCTAATATATTTGAATTAAAAACTGAATTTTCAATTAATATAGACGGATTTTTAAACGAAAATAGACCTATTGAATCATAACTAAAAACACTTACATTTCTCCAAGATCCTGTAGATGGATAATGTGAAGTTAAACTATTATTGTTATAGACGTTATATTGGTAGTCTACATTTATACTCGCATCGTTATTTCTTAAATTAATATCAAGCGTATCTAACAACTCATTATCTGTCAACATACCTTCATTAAAATGGAGCCATGGCATTTCATTATATCTCAATAAAAAACTTGGACAATTATATACAAAAGAGACATCATTTAAAATAGATGTATCTATATTAGAGTTATATTGATCAATTTTTACATAATCTAAGTTCCAGTGGTCAAAATTACCGCTTAAAGTTGCTTTATTTATAAATCTAAACTGAAAGTAATCATGCAAATATTCATTATTTTTGATGACAATAACCTTCTTTTTAAAATCAAGATTACTAGACCCATGCTGACTCCAAACCTTTTTCCAAATATTACTATTATTTTTAAACTCTAAAATTAGTGAATCATTTACCTCTGGAGCATCTCCAAGACCCTGAGGTTGATAAAAAAATAAAAAATAAGCTGAATCTATATTATTCATTTTAATTTCTCGTGATAATAATGTGTCTGCAAAACCTTCATTGTTAGCAATATTAATCGAATATGCAAAACCATTTGAATCTAATCCATCAAAAGTAGCAACACCAATTGTTGGGGGTTCGATTGAATAAGTTCGATTAACAAATACACTACTCTTTTTCCATAATAGATTGTCTACATTTGGATCATCGTATGAAAAATCATCAATAAACGGAAGTGATAATTGTGACACCTTGAACGAGATATTTTTATTATTTTTTTTAATAATAGGATTACTAACTAAATCACTAAGAATTTCTTGAGGAAAAGAGTTTAGTATTAAAAAAAAGTTAAAAAAAATAAAAAATATAAATTTCATATAATTAAGGATTTTCGAAAAACAAATCAATAGAGGATCCTATTTTTATAAAACTATTTTCATCTTTAGACATTGGTTTCTGTTTATAAATAATTGCACTATTTGAATCTATAACAGAATTTGAAAAGATCTCCAAACCAATATTAATTGATTTAGATTTTAAAATAATATTTGCTTCTTCTCTAGTTAAACCAATTAGATTAGGAACAAGAACTTTCTCTTCTTTTAAACCCTCCCCTAATATTAAGTCTATTTTAGAACCAACATACAGCTCTTGACCTTCATTAATTTGCATTCCATTAATTTCACATGATAAAACCTTATTTACAGCAATATCGGGTTTGTAAAATAATTCACCAACATCTAAATCAAATTGGTTTAATTTTCTTACAGCTTGTCTTAAAGAAAGATCATAAATATCTGGAAATTTAATTTTTTTTGAAATTTTCGCATTGATAGTTAAATATATTCTTCTATTTTTTTTTACATAAGTTGAATCTTTGGGAATTTGGTTAACACAAATTCCTCTTTCACGTGTTCTGTCATAAATTGAATCAATAATTATGTATCTTAAATTGTTGGCTTTAGCAATAGAATCAACATCGTCTAAAGTATAATTCGAAAAATTTGGAACTAATATTTTTTTATTGTGTAATGTGTAAATATCTAGTGATAACAACCAAAGAAAAAACAAAACAAACAAGGTGATTAAAGCAAATATAATATGCCTAATATAAATATTATTTTTAAAAAAAATATTTAGTTTTTTTTTCATCAAGATTATTCTAAATGTATATCCAAAAATATAAAATTATAGATACATAAATGTTTTAAATTTTTAATAAAAATGTTTTAGATTTGTTATTTAATGAAATTACAGAAAAAAAATATTGCAATAATTGCAGGAGGTGACTCTGTTGAACATGATATATCTTTATCTAGCGCCAATACAGTATTAAAAAATATTGACAAACTACTTTATAACCCATTTTTAGTACATTTAAAAAAAAATAATTTTTTAGTACATTACAAAAACAAAAAAATAAAACTGGATAAAAAAAACTTTTCATTTAAATATAAAAGTAAAAATTATAAGTTTGATAAAGTATTTCTTTTAATACATGGTCCACCAGCAGAAAATGGAGAAATTCAAGGGTATTTTAAAAATTTAAAAATACCTCATTCAACATGTTCTGAATATATTTCAAAGCTAACTTTCAATAAATATTTATGTAACAAAAAATTAGTAGAACTAGGATTTAACTGTGCAATTTCGATACTTCATAAAGAAAATTCAAAATTTAAAGAACATTATAACATTAAACTACCTTGTTTTGTAAAACCTAACAAATCAGGATCAAGTTTTGGTGTTCAAAAAGTTAAATCACATGAGAATTTGCATTTGGCTATTAAAAATGCTTTAAAATATGATAATGAAGCTATAATTGAAGAAGAAATAATAGGTAAAGAAATTAGCTGTGGTGTATTTGTTGATAAATGTGACAACATTAAAGCTCTACCTCTAACAGAAATTATAAGTAATAATGAGTTTTTTGATTACAAAGCCAAATATGAGGGAGAATCAGAAGAAATTACTCCGGCTGAAATCAATCAAAATCTTACCAATAAAATAAAAAATACATCAATCGATATTTATAAAAAAATGAACTTAAGAGGAATATGTAGAATTGACTTTATTCTCAAAAAAGAAATTCCATATATTATTGAAATAAACACCATTCCTGGTATGTCAAAGGAAAGTATAATTCCAAAACAATTTAAAGTAGCAGGTATTAAGTTATCAGAAGTTATTACAATGAGCCTACAAAACGCAAATATTTAATTATATTTGCTTCCTAATTTTATAAAAATATAATGGACAGAAACGAAGAAAAATTAAAGATTTTACAAGAAAGGCTTCGTCAAATTAAAGAAAAAGACGAAAATATTTCATCAAGTATAAATACTATTAATACTAGAAATGAAAATGTATCTGAAAATATTTCTAAAGACTCTAACAAAAAAACATCCAAATCAAAAAGTTATATTTTAATATCGTTTGTATTTGTTTTTGCTCTAGCATTCATTATTTCAAAAAATTATGATAATATAAAATTTGATGCTAATTTCGACAAAAAAAATGCAATTGTAAATGATGAAATAAAGCAAGAAAAAGAAATTGAGACTCCAATTGCAAAAGAATATTATTTAGACAAATTAATATCTGATGAAAAAGGTGAAATAGCTGTAATATTAAATACAAAATCTGAGGATGAAGCAATTAATATGAAAAATGAATTGATTTCAAAAGGATTTAAAGCAAACTATTTTTTTACATCTGAATTTTCCAACATTTCCGAAGAATCATACGAGATACTAATTGGACCATATGAAACTGAAAATGAATTAAAACAATGGTTAAATAATATTTCTACTGAATCTATTACTAGAATTAGTTTATAATTTATTTAGCATAGGAAATTGCTCTTGTTTCTCTAATAACAGTGACCTTAACCTGTCCAGGATACGTCATCTCATTTTGGATTCTATCTGATATTTGAAATGCAATTTTCGATGCATCCTCATCATTTACTTTTTCACTTTCCACAACTACTCTTAATTCTCTACCAGCTTGAATTGCATATGATTTTAATACACCAGGATAAGAAAAAGCTACATCCTCTAGCTCTTTAATTCTTTTTATATACGCATCAGCCATTTGTCTTCTAGCACCAGGCCGAGCTCCTGAAACACCATCACAAATTTGAACTAAAGGAGATATTAAAAATTTCATCTCTATTTCATCATGATGAGCTCCAATTGCGTTACAAACTTCTTCTTTTTCACCATATTTTTCAGCCAATTTCATACCTATTATTGCATGTGGTGTTTCAGAATCATCTTCTGAAACTTTTCCTATATCATGAAGTAGTCCTGCTCGCTTTGCATATTTAGTATTTAATCCTAATTCGGACGCCATTACAGCACAAAGATTTGCTGTTTCTCTAGAATGTTGTAATAAATTTTGACCATAAGAAGATCTATACCTCATCCTTCCCACCATTTTCACGAGTTCAGGATGTAAACCATGAATTCCTAAATCAATTGTGGTTTTTTTTCCAATTTGAATTATTTCATCATCTATTTCTTTTTTAGTTTTCTTAACTACTTCTTCAATCCTTGCAGGATGAATTCTTCCATCTGAAACTAGTTTGTGTAATGATAGCCTAGCGATTTCTCTTCTTACTGAATCAAAGCATGATATAACAATAGCTCCAGGTGTATCGTCAACTACTATATCAACCCCAATTGCCGCTTCTAATGCTCTAATATTTCTTCCTTCTCTTCCTATAATCCTTCCTTTTACTGCATCATTATCAATATTAAAAACAGATACTGAATTATCGATAGCTTCTTCAGTTGCTATCCTTTGGATTGTTTGTATTATAATTTTTTTTGCATCTTGCTTTGCTGTTAGCTTTGCATCTTCTATAGTATTTTGAATAATAGATAGTGCTTCAGTCTTAGCTTCTTCTTTTAATGAATCAACTAACTCTAACTTTGCTTGTTCAGCTGAAAGAGATGATATATTTTCAAGCTTTTCAATTTGTTTTCTTCTATCTTTTTCTAAATCATTTATTTTTTTTTCAATTACACTTCTTTGATTTTTAAGATCCTTTCTTTCAATTTCATTTTTTTTATCTTTTCTATTAAATTCAGCAAGCTTTTGATTTAAGCTGTTTTCCTTTTGTTTTATTCTTTGATGAGCAGAATTAATTTCTTGATTTTTTTTATTAATTAGTTGCTCATGATTAGATTTAAGTTCTATAAACTTTTCTTTGGCTTGCAAAATTTTTTCTTTCTTTATTTGTTCAGCTTCTTGGTTAGCCTTTTGAACTAAACTATTTGCTGTTAGCCTATTAGAAATTTTAAAAACTAGAAAACATATTAATACGCCTGCAATAAAAGCTCCAATTAATATAGCTATTTCCATAAATAATAAATTTTAAAAACCCCGTGTAAATTAATTAAATTCCATATAAACATTTATAAAGCAACCAACATATTTCGATCTTCCACTGCTCTCATTTGAGAAATAATTGAGGCCTGATCTAGACATATTGAGTATAACTCTAATTTTTAATTTGTTGAATTTAACAATTTATAACACGGGGTTAAAAATTATAAAATAGCATCAAGCATATCTTCTATTTTCATTAATGATTCTTTTTGATTTGAATCAATTATATCTTTTTTTTCCAAAGTTTCTAATTTTGAAGCGTATTCAATTAAACACATAGCTAATAAATCTTGTTTATCTTTTATTGCGTAATTTGATTCATAAAATTTAAGTCGTTCATCAACGTTCTTAATTGCTTTTCGAATATATTCCTCTGAATTCCTATCAATTTTCATAGGGTAAATTCTATTTGCTATATTTAACTTAATTGCAATCTTCTCCATTATTTCAATTACTTAGTAATTTCAAACACTTATCTATTTCTCTAACGTATTCATTTATTTTATACTTAGTTTTGTTAATATCTTCATTAGATGAATCGACTGATTTAGAAATTTTCATTATTTTAATCTTATCTTCAAGATTCTTAATTTGGTTTGCTTTTTGCTCTAATTCAACAAATAATTCATTATTTTTTTTTTCCAAAATTATTTTTTTCTCTTTAATAGAATTATACTTATCTAAAAGTAAAGCTATTTTTTTTTCTATTTTGGTAATAATATTTTGCATTAAAAATAATTATTACAAACTTAAATATTTTATAATTATCATTGAAATTTTTGACACTATATTTGCAAAACATTCCAATTAATTATGCATAAAAAGTTTTATATTAATTTATATTGTATTTTGTTATTAAACTTTTACAGTTATTCACAAAATTATACGAGTCCTCTTGACGTAAATTTAATTCTTTCTGGCACATTTGGAGAACTAAGATCAAATCATTTTCATGCAGGAATTGATTTAAAGACAAAAGGTGTAGAGGGATTAAATGTATATTCTATTGCTGATGGATATATTTCAAGAGTCAAAGTTTCATCATATGGTTATGGAAAAGTTATATATATTAACCATTATGATGGTAATACATCGGTTTATGCGCATCTAAAAGAATTTTCACAAAAAATAGATAGCATTATTAAAACAGAACAGTATAAAAATAAAAAGTTTGAAATAGATTACTACATGCAAAAAGACGTCATTAAAGTAAAACAAAATGAAATAATTGGTAAATCTGGAAATAGTGGGTCAAGTGCTGGTGCTCATTTACATTTTGAAATAAGAGATTCAAAAACACAAAAACCAATAAACCCATTATATTTCAATTTTAAAATAAAGGATGAAATTAAGCCTGATATCAAAAAATTAAAAATATATAACTTTAATAATACAAACAAACATCAAACATTTGATATAATTAAAAGAGAAAAAAATAATTATTCTTACAATGACACATTATATACAAATGGAGATTTTGGAATAGGCATATCTACATATGACAAATCAAATTACGCATATAATAAAAATGGTGTATACTCAATTAAATTATATGTTGATAAAAAATTAACATTTCATTTTATAGCTGATACACTTGACTTTATTACAACAAGATTTATTAATGCACACATAGACTACAAAGAAAAAATTCAAAATAAAATTAAATTTCATAGACTTTTTAAATTACCCAACAACAAATTAAAAAATTACAAGACAAATATTAATAACGGTATAATAAGTCTAAATGATACGAATATTCACGATGTAAAAATTCATGTAGAAGATTACAATAAAAATTTGTCAGAGATTAAGTTTAAAGTAAAAAATAGTTTGCAAAAAATTGATCAAACTAACGCATTAGAAGAAGAAATAATTCAAGATTTAGTTCTGAAAAAATTTTATCATAATCACAAGAATGTTTTTTTATTTAAAAATTTCAAGCTTGTTCTGCCTGAATATTCATTGTATGAAGATATAATTTTTAAATATAACATCTTAGACTCAGTAAAAGGTGTTTTTGGAAATATACATAGATGCCATAAAAAATACACACCGGTACATAAAAAATATGATTTATACATTAAAGAAAATATCCCAGAAAAAATTAAAAATAAAGTATATATTGCAAAAAGAGAAAAGGAAAATACATTTAAATACATAGGAGGAATCTGGGAGGGACTATACTTAAAAACCTCAACTAGAGAATTTGGAGATTTCTGTATAGTTGCAGATACAACAGAACCAATAATTACAGGAGTTAATATATATCCAGGTAAAAAAATAAATAAACAAAAAAATATTAGGTTAACAATTGAAGATAAGCAAAGTGGTATAAAAAAATTTGAGGCATCTGTAAATAATGAATGGGTACTTATGGACTATGATCACAAAACTAAAATTGTTCGATATGATTTTAATAAAATTATCAAAAATGGAGAAAACAAGTTTGTTTTAAGAGTTACAGATAATTGCGATAATTTAACAACGTATAAAGCAGTCTTTTACTTATAATTTATTTTCTAGAATAAATTTTTGTAAAAAAAATTTTATTTCATTTCTAACACGAACATAAACTAAAAATTTTTCTTCATCAGTACCTGTTGCCTCTGCAGGATCAAAAAAACTATTATGAATTTTTTTCTTAGTAAATCTCAAATGAACTGGACAGTTTTCTTTAGCATTGTCACAAACTGTAAATACATAATCAAAATTTATTTTTTTATAATCTGTAATATGATTTGAACTATTTTTAGAAATATCAATAT
>CEWG01036241.1_pt1 | contig 52035 bp, 48 predicted proteins | sample 361411 | NCBI WGS metagenome assembly CEWG01 (sample SAMEA2622173, study PRJEB7988) | marine metagenome | biome: marine biome (ENVO:00000447); feature: surface water layer (ENVO:00002042); material: "saline water (ENVO:00002010), including plankton (ENVO:xxxxxxxx)" | depth 5 m | reverse complement strand
TGGCGGACGGTTGAGGGTTGGGAATGGGCCTATGGGGCCTTGAGAGATACACCAAGGCTTACACCACCGGAAGATGATATCCGACAGGGTTCTGTAATTGCCCTTACATCAAATGAAAATTCACCTAGAATGATCATAGATGAAACAAAGCCCCCAAGCAGGTATAGACAACACACACTTGTAGAAAGCATGCAAAGAGAAGGTATCGGGAGACCATCGACTTATGCCACAACCGTCGAAAAACTACTAGATGAAAAAAGGAAGTATGTCGTCAGTGAAAACGGCTCCCTTGTCCCATCTGAAAGGGGAATGATGCTTTGGCAGGATATAGCCCCCATGTATGGCACTGATGGAAGAAGGGGGGTGTTCGAATCTGATTTTACAGCCAGAATGGAGAACAGTTTAGATGGTATAGAACATGGTGGCTTAGAGGCACCAGATGTTTGGACAAACTTTGTCAACGAATTCTCTGAATCACATGATGCTGCACTGGAGAAAAGGAGGTCCAAACCAACGCCTAAACAATTGAATTTCTTGAAACAGCTACTTAGGTCCCTATCCGAAGAGGATCAGATGAAAACACTTGAAGGAAGGGATGTTGAGGAAATAGACGGTTCGGATGCTAAACGGATTATCGATGAACTCACGGAAAAGAACGTTGTTGCCGGACCTTCAGACAAACAAATGAGCCTAATTTACAAGTTATGCGATCAATTAGAAATGTCCTACGAAGATGCTGCCAAACTTGCCAATTTGGACTCCTTTGATGATTTGACTGGTGGCAGGTCTGGTTCAGCTTCAAGCTTAATCTCCAATCTAATAGAGATTCAAAATGAGAAGCCTAGGCCCCCAACAGAAAGGCAATTGAGTTATCTCAGATCCTTACTCGAGAAGTCCAAGACTGATGAGTCAGCGTTCTGCAAAAGCAGATCTGTCGAAAACCTAAATGATATGGACGCTAACACCGTAAGTCAAACAATACAAGAGTTTCGTGACTTACTCGGGATAAAGGGTAGAGGAAAAAAAAGGAAGTGAAATGATTCAGGTAGATGCACTAATCATCGGAGCTGGCCCAATAGGGGGATACCTCGCGAGAAAATTATGTCATGCAGGGCACACAGTATTGATTGTAGAAGAACACGACCAAATTGGAAGGCCATTTCAATGCGCTGGTTTGGTCAACCCCGGATCTATGGAGAAGGTGGGGTTAGAATCTACAGCTCTAACTAGGATATGGGGGGCTAGGATTCACGGGCCTAGTGGGACCCTAGTGGAAATAGGCACGCCAGAGAGGACTAGGACATGGTCAGTTTGCAGGAAATTGTTCGACGAGGCTATTGTTGCCCAAGCGATATCGGCAGGCTGCTCAATTATGTTAAATTCTACACCCAAAAATACTTCAATATCCGAGGATTATATCATAACTACTTTATCAACCGATGGAGGTGAATTAACAGTCAAATCTAAGGTTTTGTTGGGATGTGATGGAGCCCATTCTTGGGTTAGAAGATATCATCGTATGGGGAGGGTAAGAGAGACCATGATTGGATTTCAGATCGATGTAACAGGGTACCAGCATAAAGATGGTAAACTGGACATGTATACAGGACAACAAATAGCACCAGGTTTCTTTGCTTGGGCTATACCTACCGGCACTACGACTAGGATTGGTACCTTTAGCAGACCTGACCTTTTGGGTGAGATATCGAGTGAAGAAACCCTGACAGAGTTGCTCAATCATGAGCTGTGGAAGGATAGATTCGAGGGTTGTTCTGAGGTTGGTAGGTACTGTGGCCCCGTTCCTGCTAAACCTGTAAAAAAGCCTGCCTTAGGAAGGGTCTTTCTTTTTGGGGATGCCGCAGGGTTATGCAAACCAACTACCGGAGGGGGAATAGGTCCAGGGTTCACTCACGTAGATAATAGCTTAGAATTAGTGTCCAAGGTTATAGAATCAGACAACATAAATTCAAATGCAACGGACAGATGGGCCAGACAAATCATCAAACCCATAATGAAAAAACACGATAGGGCAAGAGCTCTGAGAGATTTCTTCCTAACCAACAGCACGGATGAAGAGTTAGATTCTATATTCAGGGTGTGGGCTCGTCCTGAAGTAATAGAACTTATACAAAAATACGGCGAAATAGAGAACCCTGTCCCATTGGGCCTAAAAATGCTGAAAGACGTTCCCGAGTTTAGAAGAATAGCACTCCGAGCCGCTAACTCACTTATTTTTGCGTGATATCATGACATTATCAAAGATTTCAATGAGATATCCGCCATTTGATAGAGATAGAACTAACCCAGCTAGGTTAGACATAATAGAATGTGTCGTAAGGAGTAGCCCCAATTTGATCAAGTCCATAGAAATAGGGGATGTTTCTAGTTGGCATGCACATTGGAAACCACTTGAGCATGAATATGACGGGGATATTAGGAACATTGATGTGAGTACAGAGCCAGGTGAGATAATTATTTCTAAACGTAGAGGTTGGTTCATTAAACCTGATCCTCTGCATAGATTTTCAAGAAAGATATTGCCATTCGGGGTCTTTGCCATTTTCTCGGCCCTCATTCTTCAGGCTGTTTTTGGGAACCAATTAGGGAAAATCCCTATCCTAGGCAATATTCTTGGCACTCCAATCGCAATCGGTCCTTTGGATTATCCTGCGATTCTCTTCATAGCATTTCCACTATTCATAGTACCCATCCTATTGAGAATCGTATCTAATCTAAGAGACATCAGAATGCAAAGAAAATTAAATTCACAACCTCTGGAGGATATGAGATTGGGAGTCTCATATAACAAGGAAAATATCATTTTGAAGATCAATCATTGTCCTCCAAACTTCATACCTCACCGTGCTCGAGTTGTCGTTGGAATGCTGGTGCCTGAGAGAAAAGAACTCCTTGATGTGGTGAATAGGGAGACGGGGGGACAACCTCCGCCAGGCCTGTCGACCCCCACCCCCGTATTCCTAGTCGCACTTGGGGAGTCAGATGGTTCTAGCGTTGGGGAATCAGTACCCATGGCTCTGGATAATGCTGGTAGCCTGTTGTTAGAGCCGTTGAGAGTATCGGACTCCGGTAGTTGGGTAAACGTGACACCAGGGGAATCTGAAGTCAGGCTTTTTGAGCCAGAGGTCGTTTGGCCAGGATCAATATACTCACCATTGTTTTCTATACATTGGGAGGTTCAAATCATCGGTAAGAAAATCACACAAAGTAAAGAAAAACATGATGAAGATGTGTATATAGGGTGGTCACAAGAAATCATCGTTCCACATAGGGACGAGAATATTTCGATACCAGATATGCCACTCTCTGCGGTGAGGGATTTGGATCCGATAGGTAAATGGCCCGTTTAGATGTGGTTGTAATCAGAATCTCTCTTCCTGGGTACATAACCAGCAGAGGTGATTAATCTTCTTAATTCATGCTCATCCACAGATGTCCTTGTTGTGCCGGATGCAGATACCACATTTTCCTCCATCATCGTAGACCCTATGTCATCAGCTCCTGCAGTCAAACCCAGTTGCGCGACCTCAAGTCCCATTGTGGGCCAAGAAGCCTGGATATGTGATATATTGTCCAAGTACAATCGTGATATTGCCAAATGCCGTAGATATTCTACAGCACCAGCCCCCATCTCCGTTTTGTTAGTGCCTCTATTTCTCTTACCAAACGTGTTATTTTCTAACTGAACGGGCCACGCGATGAAAGAGGTAAATCCAGTATAACCATTAGTAATTGCCTTATCCTGTAAAGTTCTGATTTTGTCTAGGTGAGAAATTCTTTGTTGGAGAGTCTCTCCGAAACCTATGACGTTGGTTGCTGACGTTGTTAGGCCTATGGACTGGGCTTCCTCCATCACCTTCAGCCAATTTTGTGATGATCCCTTGATTGGGGATATATCTGATCTAACTTCATCTACCAGCATTTCAGCACCACCTCCTGGGAGACCACTCATTCCTGCCGATTTTAATTCGGTTAGCACTTCTAAGGTACTCAGCCCGGTTACATCGGCTATCCCTTCTATCTCAATAGGTGAAAAGCAGTCTAATGCAATAGTTGGGTGTCTCCTTTTTAGTTCCGACAACAGATCTGTGTACCATTTCATGTCAAGCTCTGGGTTTACACCTCCCTGCATCAAGATTCTTGTTCCACCGATTGATTCTAGTTCACTGATTCTGTCACTTATCTGATCAGTGGTTTGTGTGTATACTTGTGGGTGACCTGGAGGGCGGTAGAAAGAGCAAAATTGGCAATTTATTGTGCAAGCGTTCGTGTAATTGATATTCCTGTCAACGAGATAGGTGACGATATTATTTGGTGACATTATCTTTCGCTTTTGGTCCGCTAAATTCAGTAATTCGAAGAATGGTTTTTTCTCATACAATTCTAGTGCATCGGCAGGAGACAACCTAGGACCGTAGGTCGTAATCGCAGAGTTAGTTATTGTCATTCTATACGTCCTTTCCAACTGTATTCTCTATATCAACAACGGTTTTTGGACAGCTGGCCGTCAAAACCTCGGGATCCCCGTCAGTGATTAGCACATCATCCTCTATCCTGATGCCAATACCTGAAAACTTTGGATCTATGTTGAGATTTTCAACCCATTTTGGGAAATACAAACCAGGCTCTACTGTAAGCACCATACCGGGCTCAAGCAGCCTCCCGTCCTCTTCTCCATTTGGCTTTATCACACCTACATCATGAACATCCAGACCGATAGAATGGCTGGTTCCATGCATAAAGAATTCCCTCACCCTACCATCGTAATTTTCCCCCATCGCTTCTTCGATAGTACAATCCAATACGCCTTTTTCCACAAGACCCTCGGATAATGATCTCACTGCAGCTTTGTGAGGGTCAGACCAGGTATTACCAGGTCTACACATATCTATCGCGTCTAATTGCGCCGTAAGTACAATTTCATAGAGATCCTTTTGAACCTGCGAAAATTTACCTCCGACTGGCCACGTCCTAGTTATATCCGAGGCGTATCCTTGGACTTCACACCCCGCATCTATGAGGATCAGAGATCCGTCCTTGACGTGATCCTGGTTGGCATGATAATGAAGGATTGTTGCATTGTCACCCCCAGCAACGATGGAGCCATAGCTAGGAATGGATTTATTCTTCATGAACGTAGATTCGATCAGAGATTGTATCTCGAACTCGTTAGACTCCCCCTTTGTATTCCTCATCGCATGTTTATGTGCATTTGAGGCGATGATTGCCGCCTCTCTCATAATTGAAATTTCTGATTCGGATTTTCTTATACGCATTTCTGCCAATAATGCTGAGGGGTCCACTACAGCGCTGGGTCCCTTTCCAGAGACAGTTTTCTCTCGTGTTTTGGTAATTAACAAACGATTCACCAAGGTGTCTAAGTCGTGATCATGACCTTGTTGTATGTAGACAGTGTTTTTTGTCTGTATCAATCCTTCTAGAATTCCTAGGCGATTTTCCCAATCTCGAGCGTGGTCCACAGGCCATCTCTCCTGAGCTCCGACTACCCCGACTCTCCTTCCTTCCCACCTTTCTGCCAATTCGTTGTTGTCACGTACAAATAACGTGGTTTTCCAATCTTCGCCATCATGATAGCCTACAAAAAGTGCTTTCGGCTCTTCCCATCCTGTCAGATATAGAATATCAGAAGAAGCCCTAAATGGATAGTGGACATCATGTGACCTGATCTTGAGGTCATTAGTCGGGATCAACAAGATGCTGTTAATATCTAATTGGGATAGAAGAGCTGACTGCCTTCTAAGATATTCAGGTAATGCGAATACAGGTCCATCCGGCATGGGCCTTGGTGATCCATGATCTACTTGAGTATGTGGTCTGTTTCAATAGAATTCGGCGTCCATTTTGGTATATCGAACTTTGATCGTCGGCTATTGTATAGGAAAGCCACAATTAACAAGGTAAGGATGGAAAGGAGAAGGAACACAAAAGTATCTTCCGATGTGTTTTCATGTTGCTTAAATGTAAATTGTGTTGTTGATTGGGAACCATCATTGTCTATCACGATTAACGTGGCAAGCCTTTGTTCTCTATCCCCCAAGGGCCATTCTAGAATCATGTGCTTGCAGCCCATCAACCAAATTTCTGTTTCCATGTACCATTCACATACTATTCTGTCCTCGTCTCCGGAGTTTGTTGCATACGCTACAATTTCCCATGGACCTAATTCATCGGGTTCGAAAACAATTGTATCATGAGTTATTGGTAAATCCCCGAGTTTAGCCTCTATTATGGGATTTGAGTCAATAACTCTGATTCTCTTCTCCAATGATGCTGAGTTTAATGAATTGTCGTAAACGGTCAATCTAATGCTGAATGACCCAGCTCTGTCAGTAGTAAAGTTGATTTTACTCCCATTCCCTATAATCCCAACATCTATGTTTTCTGTCCCCAACATAACAGACCAGACATAGGTCAGGTCATGGTCACTATCTGGGTCATAACTCAGGGAACCATCGATGAGTAATGGGTTAGAATTTTCATTTTGCTGTTCGGGTAAATGAAAGATTGGCACTGGAGGGATTGTATCTGATTCGGCTTCTTCTCCGATTACGGCCAAAGGAAGGTGAGACGTTATGAGGGCCACAAAAACCAGTGTAGATATGGAACTGGATGTGCGGTATCTTTGTGTCACGAAATCTACTTAATACACACACGTATGAAGAATGCGGGCTATTGTTCATCTATCTGATATTTGCATTGTCCAGGTTATTTCATCAATTCTTAACATAAGCGACTCTCGTGTTAATATCGAGTCACCATGTTTTGATTCAAGTATGCAATCGCATGCTGCACTGGCTAAAATTGATGATTCAACTAAATTATGTCCATTGCCTAGGGCGAAGGAGATAGCAGATGCGGCGGCATCATGTAGTCCGATTTGTTGTCTTGGATTGACGATGGAAGAGGGCGTGTGAACAATACTTCCATCACCGTGATAGAGAGTGACGCCTGTATTTCCCCCCAATACAAGAATAGCCCCCCAACCATGTTCCTTGACAAGTTCCATGGCTGCATCGTGTGCATTTTCATTACCCAATCTACGGCGCAGTAGGTCTAGTCCTCTCCTCTCAAAGATCACTACAGTGGCGCCACTACTCCGATCTAGCCCTGTTAACTTTGGGTCCATTATGACTGGAATATTGTGTTTAGAGGCTTCTTGAATTAGGCATTGTGCAGATTCTTTAGAGATTACGCCTTTGTCGTAATCAGAAATTACTATGGCGGTAGAACCCTCAACATTCTGGACTGCGTCATCTCTGATCCGACTTGAGATATAATTAGGTATACCCCCAGGATCCTCGATGTCTGTTTGTAACATTATCTGGGGCCTATCCAGTAAACTCTCCCTAGATCCAAAATACCTGGTTTTAACCATAGTTAGGTGGTTTTCAATAACTTGAACCCCAGTAATATTTACTTCTAATTTCTTTAGGTTATTGAGTATGGTGTCGCCATCTACATCCTTTCCAACAGCTGTATGGAAGTCCACAGTTATTCCTAGAGAGCTAAGACTCTGCGCTATGTGGGCGGCCGCACCTGCATTTTCCTCTGTGTGTGTAATTTTCAGTACGGGTACCGGTGCTGTTGAATTCAAATTGTTTGCATAACCGTGATGATATCTGTCTAGCATCACATCGCCTATTAGGACAACTCTTTCATTATCTGATGTTCCAAGGGTCTCGGAAAGTCTCTTCAGTATGGATATCCTATCCCGCACACTAACATCTAGGTCGGCCACGTTTGGACCACACTGATCAACAACAAAGAGGTTTGGGGGAACCGACGACTCCAAGGACTAATACGATACCCGGGATACATGGACCAGAACCCTTTGGCTAGAATAAGAACTGAGTCCAGAAAATGGTGGGATAGGTCATCTTTGGGGAGACCCGATAAAGGAGGTCTCATTCTTACACCAACTGATGTTGTTTTCTGTCATTTACACCGAAATATGACCTATCCAAATTTGGATTGGCTTAGCGTAATCTTAGCAGACCGGCCAGAATTGATATTCGAATCACTAGTTAACGAAGCACTAAGATTACCAGGCAACAAGGTGGTCTGGCATGACCATTTTAAGCCCATGTCCCTGTCTCACGCACCCGGTACAAACGCTCTGAGATGGAACTCGAATGGCCACCCTGATAAGGGGTCTCCTGATAGTGAAGTAAGATGGTTTCATGCCAGATCTGATTTCCATCCAGCAGAATTGTTGGATTGGACCAATGAAGTAAACAAAGTAGGGAGATTGGCCGAGATTCTGATCGTGGACGACGATCTTGATGTCGTCAGCTACAGGTTGCAGGAGTTTTCCCCAAGAGGGGAAGCTGACCAAAAAAAACTAGCATTGGGAGATAGTATACGGCTTGTTGACCGCTCTAGTTTCGCATTACTGGATTCTGAACATAAATTGCCCTCTTACCTTGGTGGATACGTGATTGACGAAAATCAACACCAACAAATTGAGGAATCTAAAGCAAGAGTTTACCGGGATCTCATAGATAGGGGGTTGTTCGTTAGAAGCGGATTCAAGTATGGGGTCAGGTGGAGGGCCTACGTTAAGTCTGATTTTTCCGATCATGCACCTTGGCTAATAAGCCAACCAGACTCCTCCCCAACAGATTGGATATCTGCTTGTCAGGGGTCGAGATTGGCCTCGGGGGTTGGGAAAACCATGTTGATACCAGTGATCCAAAAGAATGTCAGATATCTTGGTGTGTTAAGACCACCATCTGATTCTAGATGGAATCTGAATAGACGAAATTAACTTCCTGTTGTAAATCTGATTCACCCGTAAATCTTGTTTTATTTTCATTACCCCTTTTTGGGGGTTTGTATGAAGATATAGCCAATAACAAAATCGCAAGTGAAATGCCGTTCGAGGGGGTTGATATCCACTCCAGGATAGGTATATTGCTCATCCTAGATTCGGTGTACAAGACAAATGGCAAATGGGTCTGAATTCCATTATCATCAACAAGTACAACCGCTCCCCTCGCTACCATGTTCGATCTCAAAAGTCCATTTGGGTTGATTGAGAGTGGTATTGATTCGCCTGATTCCAATGACATTGTGGAGTCAATTTCCACAACGCGGGCTGCAGGACCATCTATGTGCAGGTTGTAAAACATAGTTCCCACCCCGATCATCTCGGTGTCAAGCATTATGGCTTGTTCTTTACTTGAGTCGATGTCAAACCGAACCTCTCTTTCCACGATTTTGTGATTGACTTCGAACCATTTTGTCAGAACGTCTGCATCTATGGCAAGATCCCCATCGTGATTTAGACAACCTACAGTCAGATTGAGGGTTCCCTTCAACCTTGAGGTCTCAGATAGTTCTAGCACTGTAAGGTTGTAATGACCACTAGTAAGGAACTCGCGGTATACTAATCCATCAGATTCAGAGGGCGACCATCTAGAATTAATTTCTAATTCACAATCATCCTCTAGAAACACATGAGCTGATAGTGTTTCATTTTCTAACAATACTATTGGAGATCGTTCGATGTTTACGAGAACGGCAGGCTCTGATACTATCACATCTATCAGAGCATTACCTTCTCGGATATTGACTATTTCGACTGACCAAGGTACTATTTTACCCGTAGAGTCCCTTATTATGATTCCTTGATTGCCAAACATTGAGCCTGGTTGAAATGTATCTGTGTATTCCCCATCATTGTCCCCCAAAATTAGTGCGTCATTTGCATCAGCTTCAATGATGTAAGTCCAAGGGTATTGGGGGTTGGAATTCAGCATGTTTTCCTCAATGTCCCCGTTTGCAGTATCCTGGTACTCAATCAAAATTCCATGTCCGGGTAAACTTCGATCGAAACCGTTGTTATCTCGATAAGTAATGTAAACCGTCTCGTTGTGGTTAACGGGAATAATTGCCACGTCGCCAGTTTGGCTGAATGAAGATATCGTATAATTTGCATTGACTTTTGTATCTATTTCGATAAGTTCCCTACCAGGATCAATTATCGATAGTGTAGATGCAGTTGGAAGCGCTGGAATTAAACCGCCACCATTCCAATTGCCGCTTGCCATGATCCCCCAATCACCAATACCATTCCAGTCTCTGGATGGCACATCACCATGTACATCATAGAGGTCGTATCCCCCCATTTGGTGAAACATCTCGTGGATTATTGTCCCGATACCAGATTTCACCGAAGATATAGTGTAATGTTGAAATTTGAAGCCGTTGTGCCTTACTTCGTCATCCAAATAAGAAAAATGAGACCATATTGAATCAGGACCACCTCCTGTTTCCTGTGGTTCTGATCCGTAGAGGAATAATACCCTGTCAATTACCCCGTCCCCATTTAGGTCATGTTTAGCTAAATCTGAGTTAATGGAGGAGATCGAAGAGACTATCAAATCTTGTACTAGAGAATCCCGTTCCAAATTATCAGACCCGTAGTGATTTATTGGATATGTCGGGATAATTGTTTCAGATATCGAATATTGCAGATCAGTCCTTCCAGCGCTCGCCTGCCGCAAGTATGCGGCGGCACCGTCTTCCCCTTGCATAATCTCTCTTACTTCTGATAATAACACATCTTCAGAAGATGAATCTTCGCTGAATCTAAAATTCATTGGCACTATCAACCAAAACTCTTGATTCTGTAATGGTACCAATTCAGGCCGCTCAATTTGGTCATTGTTATCCCTGGTGAATAATGCATTAATTTCACTTGACTGCAGTTGAATGGTTGATATGGCGATCATCACAAGGACCAACACAACCTTCCGGATTACCCCCATGCTTGTATCGAATAGATTTCTAGTCTTGAAAGAACCCCTATACTGGATATCAATTTTCTAAATTTCCGCAGATCGGAAATTACTGGAAATAAGTTTGGAGATACTTTCAGAAATATTTGCAAGTCCGAAAATAATGACTATTCTCAAACCATCGAAGTTGTCTGCCATCGCTACAATTAGCAATGCTCCAAATATCAAATGAAACCTCATCCTTATAGATGTATTTCGTTCAAAATCTGGAATTAAGATTCTGGTTGTTGATAAAATGCAAATAAGGGTGATAATGATAGTGAATATCCAAGAGATAGATAAAGAAAATTTTGCGATGGAAACTGGGTCAATCATTGCTTCAACCCCATCTATTTCATCTGATAATACCACGAGAGAAGCAATTTTGGGGGTAATGTAAATTACGAAAAGTATTGCAGTGGGCACCATGAGTGACACAGTGAAAAATAATTTCTGGATTGCTTGCCTCTCTCTCTCGTACAAGCCACTCTCCATGAATATGTAGAGGCCCCTACAAAATAGTGGAAATGACGATATCAAACCAAGTAGTATAGATGCCGACCACCTCATAGTGTACCAGTCATATGGGGAATATAGAGTCAATGTCAAGTCGTCTTCGCTTGAAAAAACTTCAATCCATTGTTCTATCAGCCCTTGAATAAAGAAGCTAATAATCAATGAAATCAGGCCACAGAGTACGATTGAGGGCATGATTGAGGCCCGGAGGTCTCCTAGGTGTTGTTGAATCGTCTTTTGGGGCTGCAGATCAATACCTCATAGCATGTCCTTAGGGGCGAGGGGCGCCCTGGCCGCCAATATTGTCCTGTAGATGCCATATGCCGCCCATACAGAACAGAAATATGCCACACCTGTCAGGAACCAATTGTAATCCTGAGCAGTCCATGATACAGCTATGTACAGGGCAATCAAGCATGCTATTGCTCTGCGGGTCGCCTGCGGGTAGGCCAGTTCCATTGCAAGTGGTTCGGGCCCTTCATCGTACCGCCTCTCTAGAATCTCCTTCTGGAAAACAGCACCTACTATGAGTGCTACGAGGGAGGCCCAGTATAGTTGATTACCATTAGAAAAGACCGAATCTGCTATCCTAGATTGGCGTTCTTGTTCTTCTGCTTCTGGCGAATCTTCAACGAGGAAAAGAGCATCATATGAGCCTACGGATACGGTTCTAGTTTCCAGAGTAGCAACGTTGTCATCATTCTCGATAGTTCCTGGGGCATTGATGGTAAATGATAGCATGTTCCAGTAATCATCATCTCCCGGCGCTCCATCTCCGTTGACTGAATTACCAGCAACCCAGAAGTGAATGTCGCCCTCGTCCTCCGTCGGGGCTTGCCACGTCAATGACCAGATTCCTGTGTCTGAAGTTTCAGAGTGGGAGACATCGCCTTGTGAATCCTCTGCTATTCTAAGCTCCTGATCTTCTTGCCATGTGAAAGTACCAACGTCCCCAGATGTTATGACGAAACCGGCTTGAGTGTTACCATCATCACCGGCTAGTGTATGGGAATCTGCTACTTGGATAGTGAAGTCATAGATCTCAGAGGTAGCATATTGTATCGGGACACCAGTAACCATTACTACGGCTCGCTCAGATATCTGTCCATTGTTATGACAACTACATCCATATTCAGCCGTTGGGTTCCCGTCCCCGTTGAGGTAAGGGGGACCTCCACTGTTGCCCAATGCTGGCAGAGACAACAGACATATTGTGAATAGCGCTATGGCAGAACGCCGGAGTATCTGATTGCCCATGTTTCCTCCCCATATTCTCGTGCTCATAATCGTTCCTCGGGTATTCCCTTCAATACTCTTTAATCGCGGTATTAAGTTCTGTCATCATCTTCTTACCGTCACCGAATAGCATCATTGTCTTGTCCATGTAGAATAGATCATTGTCGACACCAGCGTATCCTACGGATAGACTTCTTTTAATGATGACAACAGATCTAGCAAGATCCGCATCGATAATTGGCATTCCTGCTAGTGGCCCTTCTCCTGACCTTGCAACCGGATTGCATGTGTCGTTCGCTCCTATTATCACCGCTGCATCAGCCTCGGGCAGTTCTGGGTTGATCTCATCCATCTCGATGAGCTGGTCATAAGGAACACTGGCCTCTGCCAATAGAACGTTCATGTGACCGGGCATCCTACCAGCGACTGGATGTATGGCATACTTGACCTCGGTCCCAAATTTCTCGGATAGCAAATCAGCAAATTCTTTGACTTGATGTTGACATTGGCTAACAGCCATTCCGTAGCCCGGTACAATTACGACCTTCTGTGCCCCATCTAGAATCATTGCAACTTCGTCAGGATCGCTGCCAACTTTTGTTCTGGTGACAGATTCCTTTTCTGATCCGCCAAATGATTTGAATAACACATCCATTAGCCTTCTATTCATTGCTTTACACATGATGAAGGTCAGAATTAGGCCACTTGCTCCGACCAAGGATCCTGCAATTATCAAAACTGGGTTCGATATTATGAACCCGGTAAAGGCTGCTGCTATACCGGACAATGAATTTAGCAGGCTAACAACTACTGGCATATCGGCGCCGCCAATTGGCAGGACGAGTATAACGCCTAATATGCAAGAAAGTAGTATGAGTGCCCATATCACCTCGAGATCATCTGGCGCCATTACCGAGAGATAGATCATATAGAGGGCGGTACCAACAGCAATTGCTTTGACTGGATTAAGCCATGATGGCCCCCAAGTCGGGAATCTCCTCCATTTCCCAAGGATGTTGAATCCACCCTTTAGCTTGGCAAAAGCTACGAGGGAACCTGTCAGGGTCATCCACCCTACTAGTGCTGAGAGGCCTATCGCAGTCCACGCTACGTGAAGCTCGAGCCCATTCGGTATGGTATCTGACTCTATTGCCGAGTAAATTTCTGCAAGTGCGACTAATGCACTAGCAGCTCCCCCAAAACCGTTGAACAGTGCCACGAGTTCCGGCATCCCAGTCATTTCAACCCTAATAGCTAGCCAAGACCCAATTACGGCCCCAATTAAAATTCCGGATGCGATCAGTATGGGGGACTCTATCAAATCAATTTCAAGGATTACAGTGACCACTGCTATGAGCATGCCAATAGCACCCATCTGATTCCCCCTAGGAGCGGTTCTGGGGTGTCCTAGCATCTTCAAACCGAAGATGAAAAATGTTGCCGAAATTAGGTATCCGATCTGATACCACTGGGGATCCATCTAGTCTCCTCTCCCTTTTTTCTTGCCGGCAATCATTTGCAGCATCCTGTTAGTTACAGCAAAGCCACCGACTACGTTCACCGTAGCTAGTATGAGAGCGAGAAATGCGATTACACCTGATATTTGGGTTTGGCCCGCTTCGTACAACACATTGGCTCCAATAATTGCTCCAACAATGCTGATTCCGGAGATTGCGTTAGCGCCACTCATTAGAGGTGTGTGGAGTGTGGGTGGAACTTTGGTGATTAGTTCAAATCCTAGGAATATGGCAAGTGCGAATAAGGTCAGGCTTGCAATCAGTGTCGTGGGTTCCATCAGAGCACCTCGGAGAGTCTGGTTTGGTTTTCATGAATTTTACCATCTCGACAGACGAGAACTCCTCCCATCCCTTTGACATGGAAGTCTGTGCCCAAGGGTGCCCCTACGAGGATGTCATCAGATTCTGAGATATTGAATTCTCCATCCTTGACGAGTGAGGTCAGGAATGTAGTTAGGTTATTGGAAAATAACATGCTCGCGGTGTTGGGTATCGTCCCTGGAAGATTGCAGATCCCGATAACCTGTACGCCATGTTCTGTCTTGATGATTTCATTCTTGACGGTTGCATCACAATTTCCGCCAACGTCTGAGTTCATATCAACTATCACAGCGCCTGGCTTGAATGTGCTTACAGCAGACTCTGGAATTGTGATTGGAGCTGGCCTCCCAAAAATCCTTGCGGTGGTGATGATCAAATCTGCATCAGAGGCTACTTGACAAACGGTTTCATTTACTTTGTTTATGAATTCTGGAGTCAATGGTTTGGCATATCCAGAATCATCCTCGAAGTCATCCATGCCATCTACGTGTATGAATCGCCCACCTACAGATTCTATCTGTTCTGCAGCTGATTTCCTGACATCTGAAGCATATACCACGGCGCCCAATCTCTTGGCAGTGGCTATGGCCTGGAGACCTGCAACACCAGACCCCATAATAACAACCTTGGACGGTTTGACAGTTCCAGCAGAAGTGGTCATCATTGGTATTGCCTTTGGCACCATGGAAGCACCTAGAATAACAGACCTGTATCCAGCAAGATTATCCTGGCTAGAATTAACGTCCATAGATTGAGCCCTGGAAATCCTTCTGGGAATCATGTCAAGGCTCAACAAAGTGACTTTCTTGTCGTTGCATAGGTTGACTCGTCTAGGATTTCTGAACGGATCCGCGACACATACTAAGACGCACTCGTCAGGTACATCTTCCAGGTTGGGAAAACCAATTGAGACCAAAATATTGGATTTGACAACCTCATTTCGATTGACAACCTTGGCACCCATATTTTCATATTCCGAATCAGAATGATTTGATCTATCACCGGCACCTGTCTCGATGCTTACTTCAAAACCAGCTTTGATGAGTTTCTTGACTGAATTTGGAACAATAGAAACCCGATTTTCACTATCGTTTTCCCTAATTACTCCTATGTGCATTACCAACATCCTCCAGGTAGGCTATCCCAAGTTGATCTTCGCTCACGCAGGCACCTCTTGAACACGTCGGATGATCGAACAATATAGTCAAACTTGAGAAAACCCAAGTACTGGCCCCTAGAGGATGGAGCATGAGCACAGGTAAGAGGACGATTGCAGTCATAGGTGCAGGAAATGTTGGGGCCACGTGTGCCTTTTCTCTGGCGGAACGGAAATTAGGAAATATTGTCATGTTAGATATATTTGAGGGGTTTGCTAAAGGTAAGGCACTAGACATGAGTCAAGCCGCTCAGATCCTGAATTACGACGGGGTTGTAAAAGGGACATCATCATATCAAGACATAGAGGGGGCAGAGGTCGTTGTCGTAACCTCTGGCTTCCCAAGGAAACCTGGAATGACACGGGAGGACTTGATTTCGAAAAATGCCTCGATAATTAGTGAAGTAGGCGCTGGAATAAAAAAATACGCCCCGGATTCGATTGTAATTGTTGTCACAAACCCATTAGATCTGATGACATATCACATGTGGAAGGCTACAGGCTTTCCACATCATCGAGTCGTGGGACAGGCAGGCATATTGGATTCTGCAAGGATGACACATTTTGTCGCTGACGCCGTGGGAGTTTCCAACGAGGATGTACATGCCATGGTTCTTGGGGGACATGGAGACACAATGGTCCCACTCCCGAGGTATACAACTGTTTCAGGCATCCCCATCACACAACTATTGGACTCTGAAACCATAGAACGGATCGGTATCAGAACAGCAGGTGGTGGAGGTGAGATCGTCAAATTACTGGAACGGGGATCCGCGTTTTACGCGCCAGGAAATGCCGCAGCTGTGATGGCTGAGTCAATTTTGGAAGATAGACGTAGATTGCTGCCGTGTTCCGCTTACTTAACAGGGCAGTATGGCTTAGAAGATGTCTACATTGGCGTGCCTGTGGTACTGGGAAAAAACGGTGTTGAGAGAATTGTAGAGTTAGATCTGGAGAAGTCAGAACTGACCAGTCTCCAAAAATCTGGAACCTTCTACAAATCACAATTGTCAGATGTACTTGGATGGGGATTAAATTAACCGAATAGAGCACTATGTTCATCTTGAACATGATGGTAGGATACTTCTCGTGGACCGAGAAGGCAGGGGGCCAAGAAAAGCTCGCCCTGGCAGGCAATATCATGATCAAGAAGACATAATGAGACTACCAACACCCACAGAAGTGGCGGATATGGGTATTGAGTATGTACCCAGAAGAGTCAACATCTACAGCTTGGGCAATCGCAATGTAAGAATCGAATTATCGACACCAGATATCTCCTGGCCCTCAGATTGGGCATGGAAGGATTCGCTGATATCTGATAATGCGGTTGATCCCGTCGCCCGAGAGTCGGTTTACAGAACAATGCACAGAGTTGTGAGTAAAGTCGTGTTAATCAACGATGATAGGCAGGTGCTATTAGTGAAGGTGACTCGGGGTTTTTTTGCAGGGTTTTGGACTTTACCAGGTGGATTCGTAGACTACGGTGAACATCCCAGAGACGGAGCAATCAGAGAAGTGAAGGAAGAATTGGGCTTGGTAATCTCAATACCAGACCACAATGGAGAAACTGGGCCTAGAACTGAAGAAGTCTGTGAATATGTACTGAGGGAGGCAATATTCAACGACGAGGGGATCGATTGGATCTCACTCACATACAAATCTGATTTTGTCGATAGGGGGCAGAAAATTACCCCCAAAGACGACGAGATAGAAGAGGCGAGATGGTTCGACGTAGATGAGGCTGTTAACAGGTGTGTATCAGTTTTTGACAGAGATGCAATAGTGACGCTTGTGGGTGATAATCAATCATCATCGGATTCCCAAGATTCTATGTAATCCACTAACATGTTTAGGAAGTTGCTGATATAACCAAATGCGAGAGAGAAAACTGCACCATACACTAGCATGTCAGAGGCTGATGCTGTTGATACGATTGATTCTCCGACGATGCTAGCACTTGAGAACCAAGAAAATAAGATCCCTATGCTGAAACCTTGTGTGAACCAGTTCATTTGCCTCCCCCATCGGCAGGGTCTGCGATTACATTATGCCTATGAACCTCACCTTCGGGTGTTATGGTGGGCCTGCCTGGATTCGAACCAGGGTCAAATGCTCCCAAAGCATCTAGCATAGACCAGACTAACCCACAGGCCCGTGGGTGCCCCGAGCGAAGGGCGGCGAGAACATGAACCTAACCTAGAAATCTAGAACAATCCAAGATTCAGGTCCGGTCCTAGTTAAGATGCCCTCTATTTCAGCGACTCCAACACAATGCAAGAGATCCTGCTTGGTATGACCGTATTTATCAAAATAAATTTCCAGATCGCCCATCGAAATTTCTGAGTTAATATCTGTAATTTCAGTTATTGCCTTAGTGAAGGTCTTCGAAGGTTCGATATTTTCTTTGTGTGATGAATAAGACTTATTTTTCTTTATCCTTTCATAAAATTCGGACCTCAATTGTTGGGGCATGTTTGCGATTTTGATAGAACTTGCTAATTCTCTTCCAGTTTCATAAGTTGACTCTGTCACCATATTTTTGTTTGATCCGCAACGTCTACATGAGACTCGCTTACCTATTATGCCGCCAGTAGCAAAACCACAGCTGCATCTTGCCAAGATGTATTTCCCAGCCATTGGTATTGATTGAAAGGAGGAGGTTCATGAGTATTGGCCGGTACCGTAAGGGTAGGACGTCTTGTGCGATGAGGAGGATTTTGGCCATATTCTCGGCATTACTAATTGTGTCTTTATCTATCGTCGTGGTGATTGAAAATAGGTCTTTCACTACACTTTCATGGGCATTGCTTCTGCTCATACCGATGGCTCTGGCTATCGGAATTGGATCCCATGGTAGGAATAGGGAGGTATCGAATATTCTCGAAGGTACTCCGTCCGATCTTGGTCCAAGAGGAAATCTGGAAAATGAAATTGAGCCAGATGATCTTCCGGTGTTGTAATTACATCAATCTGATGGTCTCTAGATTCGCCGGTGCGTGTGTTTGTACACGGAATGTATCTCTCAAACCTTGTCTGAATGCATTACATGTCTGTGGATCCCCATGGTGACAAATGATTCGCCTAGGAGTAGGATTCAGCGCTCTGACATAATCCATAAGTTGTTTCCGATCTGAATGTCCACTAAACCCGTCTATAGTGACTACATTGCATGAAACTGGAATCATGTGAGTCTGGCCTCGGTCTACCATAGGTACCTCAGGATGGCCAGACTGTAGCCTCCTGCCCATAGTGCCCGAGGCTTGGTATCCGACAAAACAGAGTGTGTTATTCAACTCTGGTGCCCAATTTTTGAAATATTCCATAATAGGTCCACCCGTCATCATTCCCGATGTTGCGAGCACAATGCAGGGGGATGGGTCATTCAGGATAGATTCTCTCTGTTCCCTAGAATCTACCTGCTTAAACCAAGACGAATTAAACGGGTTTTCTTCGCCTCCTCTAAGCACTTGTTTTCTAAGGTCTCTGTTTAGGTAATCAGGATGGCTCGCATGGATAGCAGTTGCTTCTGAAATCATGCCATCCAACCAGACAGTGATGGGTGAAACCTCGCCACTTTTGAACAGTTGATCTATGGCCAACATTACTTCCTGGGATCTGCCGACGGCGAATACCGGGCAGAAGATCTTGCCACTTCTAGAAACTGCTAGCTTAACAAGATCTTGTATCTCATGTGTAGCATCTACGCGGTTCGGTTGAAAATCCTGGGGCCCTCCATATGTGGATTCAATTACAAGCGTATCGGCCTTGGGGAATCTCACTGTTGCTGCATCGAATAGCCATGATTTTTCGTACTTTATGTCGCCAGAAAACAACAACCTGTGTTCGTGAGAGCCCTCGCCGATGTGCATGTACACAGATGATGAGCCGAGTATATGTCCGGCATTTTCCATTGAGATTTTTATGTCTGGTGCTATGTCGGTCTTTTCACCATGTCCGATATCAACAACGTGCTTGATGCATTCTTGTATGTCGGCTTTGGAATAAGGCGGGTCAGTTCCTTCGGCTTGCGCGACTTTGATGTAATCTATCTGTAGGAGAGTCATCAAATCTCTTGTGGGAGGAGTGCAGTAAACCGGACCGCGATAGCCATACCTGAACAGGACGGGCAACATAGCTATGTGGTCTACATGGGCGTGGGTGAGTACGACTGCGTCTATGTTGTCTAGTGGGAGTAATTCAGGCGCGTTGAAGAAGGGTTGAACCTCATTCTTGTTGACAGTTGGCTTTGCACCAACGTCAACGAGTACCTTTGATTCATTTGTGGTTACTAGGTGCATGGCCCTGCCAACTTCTCTGTATGATCCCAATGCTGTGATCCTGGCCCAAGGTTGCCCCGGTCTTTTTGGTCGGTATATCCTAGTCCCGAACTTTCTCAATAGTCCTCTTCTTTCATCGGCCATCTCCCTTCTGTATCTACGAATGTCATGTTGTGTCCTACTTTCGAAAGCAGGGGCGCGAGTTACGTTCACAAGCCAACCGATTTCATCTCTAAGTGCCTGGATGATTGTGCCTTTGTGTCCTACTGCTGTGGAGGGATCATCGCATTCTATGGTTACTTCCGATAATGCCGGATCGATGAAAATATTCCGAACCTGTGCCTCGTTTGGGATGGTTTCCCTTATCTTTTGTTCGACTTGATCCTCATTCAATAGAAGATCCCTGTGTGGGCGAATCACAACCCTCCTCTTTATTGATTTGGCAATTTTTACAGTGAGGCTTTCGCCACCCCCTTTACCGAACTCCCGAGGCGTGTGAGTGATTATCGCTATCGATCCAGCCTCGACGTCTATTTCGTAGTCTAGACCATTAGGAATCATTTTTTCGATTCTCTTTTTGACCTCGTTCAAGGTAAGTCTCATCTCATCAACTCGTAGTTCCTCAGGTGAAATGCGTAATCAAACGCTGGGCATCAGCCCGGGAATGTTATTGTATCACAGGTTTGCGAGGATATCAGAGATCTCCTCGTTGGTCAATTGGACATATCCATCTTTCATAGTGATTACGGCTAAATCCATACCATTACCGCTTGCGCTGTCTCGCTGAGCTGAGGCCAATAGGGCTTTGGCAGCTAGAGAGGTGGCTTCTTTCTGTGTCATGTCCTTTGAGAACTGGTCTTCTAGAACACCGTACATGAAAGGACTCCCTGAACCAGTGGCACAGTATAGGTCTGGTATCGAGCCGCCGGCGGAATCTATGCTGTAGACACTTGGTCCACTCTCATCTACGCCGACTATCAGAAGTTGGACGTAGTGTGGTCTACCAACTAGTATATTGGCAGTGAGTGTTGCTGCACCTTGCACAGTCATTGGATTGTCTCTCTTAAGTTCATACAGGGCGAGTTCCGCAGTGAGCATGCGTGCCAAAGACTGTGCGTGGCCTACCAAACCTGCCGTTGTGAGTGCAACTCTTCCTGATATTTTGAATAGTTTCTTGACGTTTTTGTTTGCGATGAAGTTTCCCATGGTCGCTCTGTGATCGGCACCGACGACGACTCCGCCGTTGAATGTGATACCAACAGTGCTTGTTCCAGTTTTAATGACATCTGCTTCGGGAGCCATGACAACACCAACGGGTTTCCCCGTTGGCATCCACACTCTGGCCCCCCTTATGAAGCCATTCAGAATAATTTCTCCGATGGCCTAATGGGAGAGTGGTTCCTCTAAGCCCCATGGGAACATTCTACGATGGGGGAGTGGGCATGGATGGTCCTTCGGACGGGTCAACATTCCATGATTTAGGAAAACTATACCCTAATGCGCCCATACCCGATAAAGAAGGCCTAATCCTAAGAAACGCCACCATAGACGATCCCAACGGATTGGTAGACGTGATGAACTGGGTATCCCAAGGTGATATCATAATACTCGATGTCTCACCTGTGATTGACAATGAGGATCGACTGAATCAGATTATCAACCCATTGATGACCTTGGTGGAAAAACAAATTGGTGGGGAACTACTGAATTTTGGTCGCACCAGGCTGTTAATTCTACCAAATACACATACAGTCGGTTTTGAGGATGGTGCATAGAGCATGGAAAGTATAATCGAACAATCTTGTCCGATGTGCCACACAAATGGTACCGTGAGGATGATTGTCAATGTTCATGAGATTCCATATTTCGGAGAACATACTGAATTGACTTTGTCCTGCAAAGCTTGTGGATGGAAAAAAACTGATTTTCTGTCAGGCGATGATAACACACCATCAAAGTGGGAATTGGGGATCAACCGGGAAACAATCACAGCTAGGGTGATTAGATCGTCCTCATGCACAGTTAGGGTGGAGGAGTTGGATCTAGAAGTCGAACCGGGTATCGCTGCGGATGGGTATGTATCCAATGTTGAAGGTGTGCTAAACCGTTTTATTTCGGCAATAGAGATGCTACAAAGACAAGCTTCAGAGGATGATGATGAGAGTTGCTATGCTGATTGTCAGGTATACATAGATACCCTACAAACAGCCATCGTAGGGAAAGAATCAGAACTTACTTTGGTATTGCTAGACCCATTGGGAAATTCAAAAATTTTACATGAAGAAGCACGAAACACCAGTCTCAGTGAAAAGGAAGTGGAAGAACTGTCTATTGGCCCAACCATGCCAATATTCGACGCATCTGACTTAGGACTCTAAATCGCATCTTCCGCAAGGAATTCCTGAAGGCTATCTGACCAATGTTCTCGTTTCTCCTTCAGACCCAATAACCATTCTTCCGCGCGATCCGCACACAAATTCTTCATCTCCCCTGCTAGTATCTTGCCAGATTGATACTCGTCTGCGATCTTGCCCAACTCGACATCATCAGATTCAAAGAAAAATTTGAGGTATTGATACGCAACGTCCATGGTTAGGTCACCACCATATCTTCGATGTTCTTCAACCGTCGCCTTCCCCCCACTGTGGGCCTTCATGATCTTTGACCTGACCACTTCCATAGAGTCATCGAGAAATATAGTGGTTTCGGGTTTGGATGATGACATCTTCCCACCAGTCAAACCCATAGCAAATCTGTGATAACTAGATGAGGGTGCCATAAAACCGAGGCCTCCCCATTCCCTCTCTAACTTTGAAAGTTCTGAGCGTATCCTGATAGCATCATCCCGAGTAGCCGCGGGTATCGTCATAGTGCCATGCTTGGGGTTCGACCTGATGTCCGCAAAACCCTGTTTTTTCATCTTTTCTTCTATATTTGTAAATATTGCAGCCCTGGCCTTCCTATCTATTCTCCCATTTTCACTGACTCCAAATTTTTCCAAATTTTCTGGTTGCAAACTCAGAGATATGAGTAGACCCCTATTTTTCTGTTGTTTTATGTTGAACCACTGTGTTTTAGATACGATATCTCTGGTTAGGCGTATGTGCGGGTCCTGATCCACACCAACTGGAACCACTATTGGTCTAATACCGCCATATTCGTTCAACATCGGATGGACAATATCACCAACTTGAACTAGTGGTGCCTGTACGTGTGCTAGGTTGGTATCGCCCTCAAACCCGTAGATTGCACCTAATTCGGAGAGGTTAGTCCTTCTCCCAAGCCTGAAACCTAGCCTCTGGACCTCAGGCCTTGTTGATTGAAAATAAACTTGGGTTTTATCGGGGTCTAGTCCCATTGCTGCATAGTTCGAAACATATTGTTCAAGTGCTATTTTCCTCCCTTTATCGAGTGATACTCCCCGTGTTGCCAAGGATTCTAAATCTGCCACAGCAACTGAGACATCGGCGCCATGTGATTGATACCACTTTGCCTGTTCAATGACCATAGTATGGCCAAGGTGCATCCTGCCAGATGGCATCAGGCCCGTAAGAACACCGAACGGCGTGTTCCTCCTAGCCGCCTGCAAGACTACATCCATATCCCTTTGTGCGAAGACTAAGCCCCGAGAGTGTAAAATACTGGGATTTTGGATTTTATTCATATCGATACTATCAAGTCCAAATTTCTCTGCCAAGAGACCGTAGTCTGTCGATTGATCTGAATTCCAAGGGTCAATCCTGACGTCCTCCATGATACTTGGCGATGACCGACAGAAATCAAGGCTTTGCAATATTTCACCGTTAAGTCGAAGAATGAAGACCCATAGAACTCTATGATGGCGACGATTCATTGCCTAGGAACCGGCCTTGTAGGCTCATATGTTGTCAGATATCTATCGGAGAGGGGGCATCTGATACATGCATATGATCTAGACCCAAGTAGGGTAGAGGGGCTAAGAAATGTAAAAACCCACAGAGTTGATCTAAATTTCTCGGTGGAAGATATTTCATCGGCGGAGGGTAGCCTAGCACTCAATATGCTACCAGGAGCAATTGGGTGTGTCTGGACTAGGGCATTATGTGAGCGATTTACGACAATCATAGACCTGTCGTTTAGTGAAATAACACCGAATACCACCTTCTTAGAGGCCGATGAAATTGGAACGAGGATTCTATGGGATGTCGGCATAGCACCAGGGCTGTCAAATATGTTGGCATCCCACGCCGTTAGGAAAATGGGGAATTTGAGTTCCTTGAAAATATATGTTGGTGGGAACCCTACTGAACCAATAGGTGAATGGAAATACATGGCACCTTTTTCTCCTACTGATGTCCTGGAGGAATACACCAGACCAGCTAGAATCCTCAGAAATGGGTTGCTTGACGTAGTTCCTGCTATCACGGATAGGCATATCATCGAGGTACCTGGATACGGGAAGATGGAAGGGTTCCTGACCGACGGACTGAGGTCTCTAATTGAAACTCTGCCATGTTCTAATATGTACGAGTATACCGTTAGATGGCCCGGCCACATTCAACGTTTTTTAGATGAGGTTGGCGATGGTAGCTTCGATCAAGATGCTGCAATGCGAGCCTGGGAGCACGATGACGAGACGCCAGAGTTCACTTGGCTAATGGTTCAAGCTGTTTCTGAGGAAGGTGAGGTCATGGCATGGAATGTAATTGATGAGGGTGGAAAGGACGGACATTCCATGGCCAGAACGACAGGGTTAGTGACGGCAATTTGCACTGAGATGCTCATCGAGAATGAAGACCTCGTTCCGCCAGGGGCCCATCCTCCGGAAGCGCTGCCAGATTATGCTGTTTCTAGAATTATCACAGAGATGAAGTCTCATGGTGTTATTATCGATGGCCCAGAAATAGACCTCTGATGTTCTTTGTCGTTTGCGATTATTTTTCGAATGATCACTGGTGTGGCAATCAATATTGAGATAGATAGCAAGGGTAATACTAGGGTTGGACTAGGAATTTCGGATCTTTCTATGAGCCAAGTAAATCTGAGTGGGGCATCTCTGAAATCCTGGCTCCATTCTCTCATGTTAGTGGTGTGGTGGCCAGCAATGGTAATGCCGTTTTTCAGACCATTGAAAATGGAGGGGGAATGGGATATGGCCAGGGCTTGGGGGCTATGAATTGTTACCGAATCACCCGGTGGGATTGTTAAGTAGAGAAGGCCATCAGTATCCTCTCTATGCCCTGCCCTCAGGATTCTCTCATCTTTTTCCAATGGATCATATTGCACACCGGACCATTCTAATGTTATATCCTGACCTACATTTTCAAGTAAAACAGTGCCGGGTGTATTCCAAATGTTCAGAGTAGGGTTGCTAAAGGTCGCAGAGTTAGAATTGATTTCGACAGTTATGGATGAAGATGATTTTTGATGAGTCACCCATTCCCCCCAAGTGGTAAACCAGTAGTCTTGGTCTGATAACCATTCTACTAGATCTCGGTCCCTTCTGATATTCATATCATCAATCCTAGCAATCCAATAGAGTGATATTAATTCACCCTCATCTGCGGATTCTATCAAACTCCTGTTTGAGAGTCCTGATTCTATTGAACCACCGTTCCTATGAATGACTGTGAATCTATCATCATCCGAGTTGGAGAGGTCACCCACGACAGTGAAGCCAGAATTGTGCAAAACATCTCTAAATTCCGATGAAAGGTCTCCCTGAGGGGTTCCGATGGAAATCGGTTGTTCACCCCACCTGGATGCATTAATTCTACCAGATAGGTATGCCTTGCATTCCTCAACAAAATCGAAATTATTGCTTAATAATGCAGATTCTGGTGTTTGACAGCCGAACTCGTCGCCGGCTTCCAATCTCTCCGGTCCTATGACGTTCCCCAACCAAGTATCATCTTGGTATTCACCTGAAATTGGCAATGATGTGACGGAAACCAACATAATGGTGAGGAAGATGGAAGTCGAAGTTATCCGTCGGCCCACGTCTTTGGGGTTGCTACATGTGACATGAAGTCTTGTTATGCAAAAAGCATCAAATTTGGAATCGCCCGGGCCTGTCCAATGCAGGACGCATTTAGCATGCTATCAGACGCCACAGGTCTGAATGGTACCGGAGTCCCTAAGCCCGTCCCATTGTTTTACAGAGCCTTGATGGCATCATTGCCTCCAGTGGTACGCTCATTGACTAATGTTAGGTATCTGGGATTGGATAGGCTACCCAGAAATGGTCCGGTTATATTGGCAGGTAATCATACCTCGCACATAGACCCTATAGTCGTCATAATGGGAGCCAGAATACCTGTGAGATATCTCGCAAAGACTGAGCACTTCAATGGGGGATTTACCAAATTTGTGATGATATCAACCGGACAGATTGACACCAACAGGGAGTCGGGGGGTACTGAAGCTCTGTCATCTGCTGTAGACGTGCTTAGTGATGATGGGTGGATGGGAATATTCCCAGAGGGCACTCGGTCCCGTCGTACTTCTCCTCCTTTCCTACAGAAAGGAAAGACTGGGATTGCGAGGTTGGCTGCAAAATTCCCGCATGCAAGTGTAGTTCCCATATGCATAAGAGGTGCTAGGAAATTCATGGAACCCGGTAAAGCTAGAATAAGGCTATTCACACCAATTGAAGTTGAATTTGGAGAACCAATAACCTTCTCACAATGGCTCACCTCACCCGAGGGGTTCAACCTCACTGAGGCCGAAATATTTCAGATATTCGATTCAAAAACTGATAAAATCCAGCTTACTATGGGTAAAATGTACAGAAGTTTCACAGATCAACTTATGTCCACGTTGAAGAATATGGGTGCTCCATAATCACATGTTTCAAGGACTGTCTCTGGTCCGTGCCATTGGTGGAGACCTATCTAGACTTGCTCAGGAGAATTCTGGACGAGGGAATAAAGAAGGGAGATCGAACGGGTACCGGAACCCTTTCCATCTTTGGGCATCAAATGAGGTTCCCACTGAACAATGGATTCCCAGCAGTGACGACGAAAAGGGTACACTGGCCTTCTGTTATACACGAACTTCTATGGTTCATAAGTGGGGAGACTAACATTGAATATCTGAAAAAGAACAATATAAGGATCTGGAATGAATGGGCGGACGATAATGGGGATCTTGGACCTGTCTACGGGAAGCAATGGAGAAAATGGGAAACCAATGAAGGTCATGTCATAGATCAATTGGAACAGGCCATTAAGCTCATAAAAAATAACCCTGAAAGCCGGAGAATAATTGTTTCAGCATGGAATGTTGGAGAATTGAGTAAAATGGCGCTCATGCCCTGTCATTCGCTGTTTCAGTTCTATGTTGCTGATAACGCTCTTTCTTGTCAATTATATCAACGAAGTGCTGATGCCTTCCTCGGAGTACCATTCAATATCTCTTCATATGCACTTTTGACCCATATGATAGCACAAGTGTGTGGATTGGAGCCGGGAGAGTTCGTTTGGACTGGTGGAGACTGCCATCTATACCTTAACCACATAGAACAGGCGAAACTCCAGATCTCTAGGAAACCACTCTCGCTCCCGAATTTGAAACTCAACCCAGAAATTACGGAGATAGATAGATTCAGCTACGATGATATACTGATCGAGAATTATACCCATCACGAACACATTAGAGCGCCTATAAGTGTGTGATTAAATGAAAATTAAGATGATTTTAGCGATGGACGAAAACAATACTATAGGCAATGATGGAGATTTACCTTGGAAATTGAAATCTGACATGAAAAGATTCAGAGAATTGACCATTGGCGATGGTTTCAACGCTGTCGTTATGGGTCGAAAGACATGGAATTCCATACCAGAAAAGTTTCGGCCTTTGCCAGATCGATTGAATATAGTAATGTCACGTGACTCTAAATTATCCCTCCAAGGAGCGGAAGTTGCATTATATGATGGTCGCGCGATAGAGATTGGGTATTCCGAGGGCTGCGAAGATTTGTGGATAATCGGTGGGTCTGAGATATATCGTCTTTTTTTACCCAAGTGTGATGAAATTCACTTAACCAGAGTTCATGAAAAAATCAAAGGGGATACTGTTTTTGATGGAATTGACCACGAAGAATGGACAGTCACAATATCAGAGAAGTTATTTAATCAAAGTGGAGATGATTATGACACGACTTACTCGGTGTTAATTCGGAAAGATTGAAACGGTTTTTCTAAACACTGGTTAATATCACGCCGTGCAGCTACCGTATCATGGCGTTGGAATGCAACATAGATGCCAAGGGCAAAGCCCTTCGCTTAATTGGAGGGATTTTCGCTTTGCTGGGAGGTGCGGTCGGATACTACATCCTTGATGCCGAATACTTGCCCATACCAGAAACCCTTGGGCAAATGGGCGTGGTTGCCGTTGTAATAGGGGGAGCCTTTTCAATATTCGAAGCCAGAGCAGGTTGGTGCATCGTAAGGGCCCTAGGATTCAAAACAAGGTTTTGAGGGCTCATTGAGAGATGGGCTCACCTTGCGTTCAGATCAATCTCTCCAATTCCGTAACTATGGCTATACCTTAGATAGCCTCTCCAACCTCTCCCGTCATTCTGGCAGGTATTCTGTGACCCGTAATCCCAGGTTTCCCCTTATGGCCTCCCTCTTCATTATCTTGTCCATTTTCTTATGAAATTCATCCTCAAGGTCAACAGACATAGCGAGGGAATGACCCAGTATTAGTATCAGCAGATCGGCTAGCTCTTCCGCTGAATCCTCTTTTGGTTTGCCCTTAGTTATCGAGGCTGATAGCTCGCCTAATTCCTCTATCGTCAAGGATATCCTATACCCCATGTCATGGCCATTGTTCTCATCGGAAGCAAAATCATGTTTAGAGTGGAATGCTGCTACACGTCGCATCATGGTCAACCAAGAGCCATCAGGAGTACATGGAATTTGTAAATCGCTCGCCATCCAGTCATCGACGGTGTATCTTCGCATGATTTCAAGAAAAGACAAATGGTCATTAATTTGACTAACTGATTTTATTCTAGAATGTCGTAAAGAGGCATTCAATGCAACTAACCAATATTGACCTCGTTGCGTTGGCTTGGCTGGATACAATTTCATGGTCTATCGGTGCTAGAGGGTCATTTGGTGTTTGACCAGCCGCCCAATTGGAAGAACAACAAAGAGCAATGTGTGGCACCCCTACTTCGCTAATTAGTCTGGATTCGGGGCCAAGTGTCATTCCTACCACATGAGCTCCGAGGGCCCTAAGCGCGGTGATTTCTGCAGGGGTTTCAAATTGTGGGCCACTGCTTTGTGCGGACACAATGCCTGTGAATGAGCTTAATCCATTTTCGGGACACTGGTTGATTTTCTCCATATGAAACTCGGAAAAGCAAGATGTCCTGTCCGCATGCGTTGCAGTATCATCGAAAAACGTCATCGGCCTTGAGGAAAGATCCAACACATCTGATACAAGGCCTACAGATCCTGGGGGGAATTCCTCTACCATGGTTCCAACAGAATTTATGCTGATAATTAGATCAGGTTCTAATGATTTTGCAGCGTGTATATTCGCTTTGTAATTGATGTTGTGTGGAGGTGTTCTCTTTCCAATTTCGTCCGAGTGGTGCCTATCAATCAAAAAAATCTCAACACTTTCATGAGATACGTGCTTGATAGGGACTTGACCCCACGGGGTATCGGATCTAATTATCGAGGATTTTTGGTACTGAAAATCTTCAGCCAAGGGTTCCATACCTGTGCCCGCAATAATGCAAAATCGTTGTTTCATGTTTACTCCAACAATCTAGAGATTAGGTCTGCTTTCTTGCCTGATACGGGCTTTCCTGCGGATTTGAGTAACTCCTTCAGTTGGACTACAGTCATGCTTTCGTAATCTGTTGGTGTTTCATTATCATTGTTGGCCGTCTCGTTTGTAGGAGTTTCTGGATCGGTTTGTAGATTTGGGGTTATTGATTCTGAGTCGATGTCTATTTCATCTTCGGAAACCGCGTCTCCATCACCATGATCCTTTTCTTGGGTCGATTCATTCGCTCTAATCTCCTCCAGAGTTGGGCCGTCATCTACAGTGACGCCAGATTGGATTAATTGGCTCTTTCTCAGCATCACAGCCCTCACAGGGTGTATCGAAGAGATTGAATCTTTGATTGCATTCTCGAGGGTTCCATCCATGATGGATTTCTGTATTGATACCCACGTTGAGGTAGCGCCCATTTTGAGAATGGCGTCTCTTGCTCTTGCCCTCATCTCTTGTTTTTGGCTAGATTTTGCAGTTCTATGAGTTATGATGATCGGTTTGATCCTAATGTAGAATCCATCCTCCGTAACAACATCAACTGTGTCATCTACCTTGGATCTGGCGCGTCGTACTTGTCGTCTAATGTGGTCTTTGGCAACCTCGTGGCCTATGAATTCTGTAATGGCATCCGACCCTATGGTGTGGGTGATCTGAAACTTTACTTTTACATGCATTTTGGAAAAATCTCCGTCCAATTCATTTTGCATCATCTCGTAGACCCTTCCGGTCAGCATAGAGTCTTCTTCAGCGAGAGTTTCCCCTATGTTTCGATATGACCAAGGGTTTCTCGGAGCGCGGACAGTGAACCATCGTTTAGCTCTCCATTTGTCTCTCTGCTTACGTGCCGCTAGTCTGGATTTTGCGCTTTTGGCCATTTTCTACGCCTCGTTTCTCATCGGGGGCTGCCCCGCTTGCAAGCCGGCCAAAACTGTCCAGTATTTCAACCGGCCGCTCTTGTCTACGATTCCACAAGGGATATATTAGCGGGACTAATGGCCCAGTGCATGTCAATTAGATCGATTCACGTGAAAGTAATCGCATCCGCAATCGACGACATAGAACTAATCAGTAATGCGGTGTCCAGTTTGCTTCACAAAGAAGCAGAACTAGAAATCACAACTAGCAAATCATACCACGGTGCAAAGCAAACTACCATTGAAGGATCGGCCAAGAGAAGGAGGGATGTGAAGCAAGTCGCAAATAATTTTCCTCGATCCTTTTTCAATGAGCTAATAAACAACGAGCTTGAACAAAGGATAGACGATTCGAAATTTCTACATTTCCGGTTAGACTTGCAAGAATTTGTCAAAGGTAATATCATCCTCGTGAGAGGAGATAGAAGGCGGCATCCAGTCAAGGTCAGAATGAAAATCGAATCGTACCCTGGCCAGGATCCTCTGATTGAGGCAACAAAATTCCTGAGTGGTTTAGCAACACAAACTACAGAGAAAGACGAGCCTTCAATAACTGGGTCATGATACGGACCATTATGCCCCACGTAGTGACTGAAGCTTGTGTGAAGCACAAGTACCAAGATTGCGTTGCTGTTTGTCCAGTCGAGGCTTTTCGTGAAGCTGACGATTACTTGGTTATAGATCCTGATGAATGCATAGATTGTGCTGCATGCGTCACAGAATGCCCAGTCGAGGCCATATTCGCAGACACTGATGTCCCTGAAGACCAGGAATCATGGATCGAGAGGAACGAGGAAGAGTCTCCGGACTTGCCGATAGCAGAAGGCGATTCGCCAGTACTTGCGAGTGACTAGGAGGAGATCTTATGGCTTCGATTGACCTAGGTTCCATGAAGCATGGCCAAGAACTTCTAAAACGTGGTTTTGCCACTATGCAAGAGGGTGGCGTCATAATGGACGTCGTTAATGCGGAGGAGGCTGCAATTGCCGAAGAATCTGGTGCTGTGGCAGTAATGGCATTGGAACGAGTCCCTGCCGACATAAGATCAGCCGGAGGCGTGGCTAGAATGAGTCACCCGGACATGATCAAAGGTATATTGGAAACGACCACCATCCCAGTAATGGCGAAGGCAAGGATTGGGCATGAAGATGAGGCTAGAGTCCTACAGTCCTTGGGTGTCGATATGATCGATGAATCAGAGGTTTTGACACCTGCTGATCCATTCTACCACATCAACAAGAAGGCCTTCGATATACCCTTCGTTTGCGGTTGTACGAACCTAGGCGAGGCAGTCAGAAGGATCTCTGAGGGTGCAGCAATGATTCGAACAAAAGGCGAGGCTGGTACTGGAAATGTCGTAAGTGCAGTGCAACACTCAAGAATCGTGACAGCCGAAATCGAGCACCTCAGAGAATCCGATAATTTCGAATCTATTGTTGATGTAATTATGGAAGGATATCATCGGGTAAAGTCCGCTACGAGTCTTGGATTTATACCCAAAATGACTCCTTTTGGATCTATGGATGATCTCCGCAGAGAAGTAGAATCCGTAACTGAGGATGTCAAGGAACTAGGTCGCCTACCAGTAGTCACGTTTTCTGCAGGTGGGATATCTACTCCCGCGGATGCTGCTTTGATGATGAGGCAAGGAATGGATGGCGTTTTTGTCGGTTCTGGCATCTTCAAGTCCTCAGACCCCCAACGTACTGCCGAAGCCATAGTATTGGCCACCCACTCTTACAACGATCCCGAAGCGGTGGCTGAGGCATCGGCAATGATTGGGGAGCCTATGCCGGGCCTAGAGATAGAGACATTGGCCGTCAGAATGGAAGATAGAGGCTGGTAAATTATCTACCACGTCTCGGCCTGATACTACGCCGACTTGATTTTCGACCAAGTGAGGTAGAAGTCGTCCTCCTCTGATCCTCCTCCCCTGTGCCACCCAGTGTAATTGCTCCAGATGAAAGCAACATATCAGCGAGACTGTCGGCCATTTCTTCAGACTCCGATGGTTTGGTGAGCATCTTCTTGGCCTGAATATTGTATTCTTCTATAGATCTTTTTTGATCGTCTTCTTGCTCTTTCAGCTCATTTTTTATCTCGTCTACTTCCGAGTAGAGTTCCATCAATACAGAATGTACTTCATCTGCTGATTTCCTGTTTGAAACGAAAATGGCATGATACCTGTCTCCCTCGGACCTGAGGAAATCTCTCTCCTCAAAAAGGGGCTTTATCTCATTCCAAATCTCGTCTGCCTTCTCATGGCATTCAATCATCATTTTATGTTCCGCGTCTGCTTCTGCTTTGAGTGTCAGGATGCTACCGTCAAGATCCTTCAGGTCTAACTTGATAATGGAATTCTCCTGTACTTCTGGCAACAAGGCATTCCTTTTCGCCCTTAGGAGTTTTAGTTGTTTCAGTAGTTTATTCTCTTTGTCTAGGCTTAACCTACCATCAGTCATTATTCTATCTTCTATGTTCGATATCTCTGATTCAGTTTCAGCCAGTTGAATTACAGAGGATCTCGAATTTCTGTCATCTTCCTTCTTACCACGACTCTTACCGATCAATTCCCTTATTCTATTTTGTATCTCGTCCCTTCTACCACGATGTTGCTTTGCAATCTCACGAATGGACTTTTGTTCTTCCATTTTTTCGTTTATCTGATCTTTGATTTCCTTGCCTTGGGCTTGTACGCCATCTCTGCTCTCTGCAGATGACCGAGCTTCGTCACTGTACGAGTTGCGCTGGTTTCTGAGTCGTTTCGCTTTGGTTTCCATAGCATGAAGTCTAGTCCTGAGGTCTTCATTCTCTGGAGATGCGTCAGTACTGTCCACGAGTGACCCTAAGGGATTGTATTATTGAAGGGATTGCATCATGAAAGTATTGGCAATATTGCGCTAATTGCAGAGATGGCTGGTATCATCGCTGTGAATATGGCTGTCACGATCATACCAGAACCCAAGCCCCTTCTGAAACGTGTTGTTAGATCTGCCCTAGATTGAACGTTTAAGACGCGCCCATTTACGAGGCTACCGTTTGTATCCTCCAATCTGATTGACACCGTGGCCTCTCCGAAAACGCTTGGTATCAATGATTGCCAAACAATCGTGCTTTTCCCTAGGATCTCAATCTGACGATCAACATTGTCCTTTGAGGATATTTTAGACGGTGGTATCGTCAATCTGTAGATTCCCTCCTTAGGTCTGAAATCAGGTGTTTGGACGCGTAATATGAGATCTAGGGGTTCTTTTCCTCGATTCAATATCATAGCCATTAAATTGGTCCTACCCCTTGCTAGGTTTTCTATGTCCACGTCAAACCAAACATCACCAAATGTGTTTCCTACCTGTTGTCGTCGCATACGATCGTAAAGCCTGAAAAAAGGTGAACATGATGTTGCAGAGTGCGAAAGTAGCCTTACCCAGGTGGTTTCACCTAATTCATCATGATTGAACAATTCATCTATGGTTTCTCCATCGATGTAATTCAACAACCTGTTTCTCATTTCAGCATCATCAATAGCAGTTTGTGCTCTAAGGTGGAGTAAATGCAGAAGATTCTCTTGGAATGTAATCATGTCCAATGATGGCAATCTAGCAGAAATATCTCTGAGATGAAGTGACATACGAGAATGGAGAAGTGGGTCAGCATGTGCCCTTACGAGGTCGAGGAAGGGGTCAGACAGGAGTGTTTTGTGAACTGCTGGTTGGTATGTGTCCAGAAGACCCCATGGCTCCAATGTGTTGAATGAAACAAGAGGAGCTGTGACCTGTAGGCCCAGAGATGCAAGTATAGTGGAGAGGGCAATGATTGTGAACGCGGCTTGAAACTCATTCAAGAAAGGATTAAGGGACAATGCGACCAATATCAAACTTGATAGTAATACTGTTATCCTACCTCTCAAAATCCTTCGTGTCACATCGAAAATCCTCCTTACCTCTGCATATCCGTGAGAGTTGTTCATTGCCATTCCTTGTTGGAACAATTTCCGCTCGTGTTCATCGAACATCGAGATGTTCAATCTAAGACTAACGAAGAGAATTAGGATCAGGAAGAGGTTGGCTATTATTATGAAAATGGACAAGAGCAAAAGGAATACTGAGATGTCTAAACCTGTTTGGGACTGGAGTCCATCGGACCACCAACTTGGTGAGGTTTCGGCATAAGCGACTGAGGATCCGAGAACCAGGAGTAGAACCGCAGGGGTTAGGAAGTCCATACGTAGACCGCCGGTTATGAAAAGTCTCTCTAACCTTAGTACAATCTGATGTAGATTTTTCTCCCTTTCTGTTCTGCCAATTGGTGAATCGTCTTCTTGATTCTGTTGCATAATCGACGCATTTTCTTGGTCCGTTGATTCTTCTTCCATCTCTAATCACCCTGACGGACCATTATGCAAAACATCGTATTAGTGTCTAGAGAATATTCTGTACCGTCTATTTTTATTCCGGTTTCTGTTCTCTCAAGCTTAGAACCGATTCGGATGCCGATCGTGGATAATTCTCCAAGGTTAGAGTTAGCCAGTTTCAATGAATAAATAATTCCTTCAGTTCCAGTTTCCATATCAAAAGCATTTGTCGTGATTCGGATGTCGGTTTTTCTTCTTTCAATATCAGATATTTTTCTCCCATCTAGTGTCTCGGATGGGAACCCTAGGGCCTTGTCTAATTCATACTCTGATTCTTGGTCAAGGTGGTGTTCAAAGTCAGCAGCTAATCTGCGTGCTCTAGAAGTTATACCTGCGACATCTGTTAGTAGGATCTCAATCAGAAGTTGCCTTCGTTTGACTTTGTTGGCAAGGACGAAACCCTGTGATGTGAGTCTGGAGCCCCTGTAGGGTATGTGTGTGATTAGCTCCCTGGAGGCCAATTTTTTCAACATCTCTGTCACAGAAGCAGGACTGACTTCGAGACTTTTCGCCAAGTCGCTTGTTTTTACAATTGTAGATGGGTCCTCCTCGAAAACCTCCAATACTCGCTTCAAGTACTGTTCCTCGCCCTTAGAGAGATCTACACTCATGCTGAATCCTCCACAGTTGCCTCAAAGGTACACTTGCAAGCAGGGCATCTCGCCATAACGGGCCTACGACTCAAAGGTACCTTAAGTGCTTGAGCGCATTGAGGGCAACTTATGATGTCACTGGAGGAAGAAGCCTTCAATTCCGTTCCTTTGATGATGGAATTTTCCTTTTGATTCAGTGTATCTGTTGTTTGTCCTGTAGGTGGGTTATTCACTGTTGAACATGCCGGGCATCTTACGTTTTGCTCCAACTTGCTGTGATAAAGTTGCAAGCCGCAGTTTGAACACTTAGTAGTCAGGTCCTTCGGAACCTTGGGGTCTTCCCCCACGAAGTTTGTTGTGGTTACCTCGGTATTCAAAGTCCTCATCACCAGTATAGTAAGTAGAAGGACGACCACCCCCATTACGGAGCCAATTATCGCTGCTTGTAATTGGAATGGCAATTCGAAACCACCATCATCTTCGGATTCAGGTGTATATTGAACAGTTGTAGTGTATGTGCCTAAGTTTGATTTGTAGACAAGCTGAATTTCACCCGGTGTACCCCCAAGAAATTGAGAAAATGTGATAGTGGAGGAGTATTCGTCTGATGGAATTATTTCGGGTACTTGTTTTGAGGATATAATTCTCCCATCCACTACCCAGATGGCCTCAATTATGCCGTTGTTCAATGTGGATGTACCGGTATTCTTGATTGTAAAGGAAATAGCTTGGAAAGGAGAGTCATTCCCAATGGGGATAAATTCCCCAATCAAATTGGCATCTGTGAGTAGCGGCTCGAGAACTATTTTCTCAGTGGCCCTCTCTCCTGACCAGCCTATTGGTTCGGCATAGACATCCATTTCCCCAGAATAGTCCCCTGGAACAGGGAGAATAAAAGATTGTAATCCAGGCATCATTGAGGCAATCACCTGTGGCGACTGGGTATTGAAACCACCTGAAATAGAAGGAGTGGCGGAGATCCTCAATTCCCTATCCCTTCCCTCAGACAATAGGACTGAAACCTCCAATGAGTCCAACTCAGCATCGTGTATAACAGAAGTAATTATCAGAGTCTGTGTGGGTAAAACCGCCACCTCTATTGAGTCAGATAGCAAATGGGAGACTCCTATTCCGTCTCCAATGACTGCCCAATGTACTGTAGTTAAACCGGTGTTATCCACATTGATGCTTGCCTCCAACTCTTTTGATGATCCAGGTTTGATAACAACTGGTGATCCTGTCGATTGATCACCACCGGAAATAAGCTTGAGGTAGGGAGAAACAGTCCTATCGCCCCTGTTATGAACGAGTGCAGATAAAGTGAGGAAATCACCCTCATGCAGAGGTTCTCCCTGAAGAGCGACACCCAGTTGCCCTGCAGGTACAAGGTCAAGTGGATTGGGGTCTGCGCGGAAATCGATGCTGTCGGTTCTGCTACTAGGGAAAAGTCTGAGATGAATTTCAAAAAGGCCGGTAGAGTTTATCGGGATGCCAACATTTGTTCTTTCCAGATTTTCCCCTTCACTAACCTCGTCATTTTGGAGCAGTGTCCAAATTCCATCGTGTTTCATCCACAGCTCCCATCTTTCATCATTCTCCATATTTTCTTGATCGACGGAAAAACCTACAATGACTATGTCACCAATAACAGTAATTGAACCGTTCTCCGAGATTTCGTCAGTTATCCCGTTTCTTGTTTCAATGTCCCATTGTGCTATGGGTGGTTGGTTGGACTGACCATATATGCTTACGCTTCCGACGACCAATAGTGTGGCCAATATAGCCGGGCCCAGCCAGAGTCTACGCACGGCCTTCTTCCGTGCTTAACCCGTTTCAAATCGACGGCTAAAAGAACCACTATCGTGCAGTTTAAGCACGGAATGTCTGAGCGCCAAACGTGACTGACCTCGAAAGCGTGGGGCCAACCCCAATTGAAATGGCAAAATCCTTGCTGGCTAGAAGAATAATGCTAAAGGAAGCACTGCCCGGTATTATACGTAATCTTCAGGCAGAGGAGGAGTCTATTCTACCTAAATTGAAACGAGGCGTAGATCGACATGAAAAGTCGAATAAATTAGTCTCAGAACTGAAATCAAAGAGAGACGCCCTCCAAAAGGAAGCAGCACTAATTTTGAAGGATGTAAAATCTCTTAGAACGAAGATTGAGGAATCCGGCGGTATGATAAGGTTAGATCCAAATTGGGCCAAAGAAAAACTGGAAGAAAAATTGATTGACATAGAGACCAGGATAGAAACTCAAGCTCTAGACCACAAAGCCGAACGCAAATTGATATCTATCAGATCGGCATTGTTGAAAGAAAATGAACAATGGCTACAGTCAAGAAGGGATTCTAATCCATTGATGGTCGAGTACGTTCAAAAAAGAAGAGAAATGTCACGGTTATTCAAGGATGCAGATAAGTTTCACAGCAGGATGATTGACCTAGTAGAGAAAGGGCAACCACTTCACGTGAAAAGGCAGGAATTGGAACGTGAACATACGGAAATTAGGAAGCAACTGGATAGGGCCAAGGAACTAGAATCACAATCCGAGGCATCGGTGGCTTATTGGGATAATGTAGTAAAAATAGGGTTTGAGAAAGGTGGCGGTGCTGATCTTTTACGAAACTCAATGACTGTGAAATCAGGAGGAATGACGTCTTTTGCGAGAAAGGCCGGTAAAAAAGAAGCAAGGAATGGAGGTGGAGAAGATGAATAAGGAAGGGATACCAACACCGCCCAAGGAAATAGAAGCCAAAATATCCCAATTAAAAGATAAGAGGGGGTCATTAAGAGACGAGAGAGCAATGCTTGTTGAATCAGTACGGGGCATGCGAGCTTCAGCATCCGAATCTCGTGAGAAGTCCACTTCAAGGAGAAAGCACCTCAATCATTTTCATGAAATCAAAAAAAGTGCCGATGCTGCAAAAAAGGAACGGGATGCGATAAACTTGGCTGTTCCACCTCCCGTATCTGTACTTGAAAAGTGGTCCTCCAAGAGTTTGAAGAAATTACAGGGTGTGAATAACGATCTAACGACAATGCCTACTCTGACGCGAGAGATACGGGAGTTTAGTAGATATTTTGAATTAATAGCTGCCATAGAAGTCAAGAAAAAGGGGGAGATAGCCCATACCGCTTACGTAAGGAGCATACGTTCGATGAAAGAGGTCATGGATAACCTCGAAGTAGAGCACCCAAGAAAGGAAGTAGATGTAAAAGGCAGCGATGTCATCAGAAATGAGATGAAAGAAATAAGAAAAGTTTCGAAAAAAATCGAAAAATTGGACAAAGAGATAGAAAAAATTGGTACTGATTTAAAGAATCTCATCAATAAATCTAGGGAAATCAAAGAGCAGATTAAGATCAACAGTGCCAAGGACAGAGTCATGAGCGGCACAACTATCGCTGCAGATGATATCGCACTCCTACTTGAAAAAGGGGGAGACTTGGGCGATCTCACAGGTATTACTCAAAAGAAGAAGAAGGATTCTTCCAGAACCAATGAAAACAAACTAAAATCAAGAAAGATCGGTGCCGCACGTGGGGGGCCCAGAAAGACAAGACTGCGATCCGAAAGATAGCTAGAGGAACGTGCCTATTATATGCACAATGGCATACCGATGGCCGATAGTCAATGGGTGTGCTTGAATCGGGAGGCCTCAAGAATCTTTTCGGCGATAAGCCTAAGGTTATCGAACAAGAAGCTTCATTCTTCAAAGATATGAGGGACGAGTGGAATGAGAAAGTTAAACAACGCTCCGAGGAAAGGAATGGCTACAACCTTCAGGTTCAAGAGTTAATTTCAGAGGTTCAGATTAAAAAATCCATTCGAGATAAGGCGAATCAGAAGGTCAAGGAACTCAAAGACTTGCGGGCTGAGCACTCTAGAATTCTTAAAGAAAAAAGAAATGCCTTGAAAGCTGTTCTGGATGAAATCACAGAAAATAAACAGAATATCAAGGAAAAGAGAGGGCGATCAGCCTCTAGAATCAGAGTGGAGATGGATCAGCTAGAGCAAAAGTTCGAGAGAGGAAGGCTGAGTATGAATGAACGGGCTTTTATGAAAAGGATGAAAGAACTAAGTCAGGAGCTAAGAGATGCGAAAAAGAGCAAGTCCTCGCCTGGTTCCCACCAAGATTTGCGATCTGAAGTAAAGGATGCTGCTAAAATTCAAGAAGAATCCCACAATGATGTGGAAAAAGCCGTAGATCAGGCTCAAAAAGCGCACGACATTATGTCCCGCATATCAGAAGAGGTGGATAAATTGAGGGATGCTGCTAATGAATCACACTCGGGCCTAATAAGGGCGAAAAGAGAAGCCGATCTAATGCACTCAAAATATATAGTGGCCCTGAAATGCATGCATTCAATGTCCGACTTGATTTCAGCGCAACACGCGAAGGAAGAAGGAAGTCTCGATGAGGGATCAAATGATCAGACAGGCGTGTCCGATATAATGGAGCAGTTGATGTCAGGTGGTACGATCTCAACCGATGACTTGATGTTAATTCAAAGGAAGGGTTAATTTCAGCCATATGTGCTTATTGATCCGCCTATTCCTTCGATTGTATACTCTAGTCCTGTCTCCTTGTTCGTGATTATCCACCCCGGCAACCATATCCTGCTGCAATCCAATTTCAGAGTTGAGTCTACGGTTCTAAACCACACCAGTAACGAGGTTTTGCCGACGTTAGGGTTTTCTGGTGAAATTCTTTTGTTCAGCATCTCTTTGATTTTGATTCTTACACTACGATCGTCTGACCACACCCCACCCCATTGGATCTGTTCCATCTGGATGGAGCTTAAATCATTAGATTCTAATCTGAAGAAATTATCCCCCCAAGGATTTTCTATCATAATTGTTTGTGACCACATCGTTTCATCTTCTGTTGAAGTCAAGTTAGCACTCCCTAACCATGCCTTCCCTTCAAGTAAGATCGGACGAGTATGCCCGTCAAAGGGTATTTTTCCTAAGACCCTATTGAGCTCTATTTGTTGGGGTACCACGAGGTCGTTTTCTAGGCTAAGGCGTCTTTTTTCTGCCATTTTTTCGACGGTTCGTATTATTTTTTTCTCCAGTTCTGCTTCTCCCAAAAGTGTTGAAATTTTCTCACGCTCCCATAACTCAACCCCAATAGATGCTAGGACCTCCTTAACAGAGACTGGTACAAATCTCTCAGAAATTAGTATGATAGATTCAGATTGTTCTACACATAGGAGTAAACGTTGAGCATCTTGTTCTGTCAAAGGGATGTGCGAATGGTGTGCATGCCAGATCGAAAGGGGTACGTTGGATACGCCTGCCTTAGGTTCAGCAACACCCAAGTGAGAGAAACCAGGTATATCGGCGGTATTCAAAGCCGGGCTAGGATGGATCCCCGCTAGGCCAAGGGCTCTGAGGATCGGTTCGCTCATGCCTTCGGATTGAGCCACATGCCATGAAAGTCTCTATCTCAGAGATTGTGATCTAGGGTCATCAAATCTGACTGTCCAGCGTCGATGATACAGACAGAGCTAATCGAGAAGGGCTTGGCACAAGCTGATCCAAGCTCCCGATTAACCATGGAAAGTCTGTGTACGGGTATGTTTGGATGGTTAGTAGTCATTCTTTCCACATGGTCTTCCGGACAGTTTGCTGCTACTAATACGAGTCGAGCATCCCCGCGGGAACACGCTGCCAGGGTTTCCCTCTGGCCGAATACCAGTTTTCCCGTGGTAATTCCTTGTTTTATCTGTCTTGATATGTCCAACTAACCATCTCCTCAATTATTCTTAGGGGCATAATATAATTCTACTGAACCTGTACCAAGTGCTACTGGTTGGCCGACAATTACATTCTCTGTGACGCCCTTTAGGTAATCCCGCTCTCCGATGATACCAGCACGCAAGAGGTGGTTTACGGTGACTTCGAATGCGGACCGAGCAAGTATGCTGTGCTTAGTACCGCTCACACCATGCCTTCCGATTGCTCTGACTTCTCCTTCACTCGTCATTACATCTGCAACTGTTATCAGGTGCCTCACATCTACGTCCAAACCAGCTCCTTCGAGGGTATCCCTCAATTCTGAAATTATGGATTGTCGCGCTGCCTCTATTCCAAGATACTGATAAATCTCGACGATGTTGTTAGTGTAGGTCCTAGACCTGTCGACTCCGGCAAACTCACTTACTTTAGATAGGTTTGACCCAATGGTGGCGATGTAATATTCTCCCGTGTTTTTATCTGGGCCCTGGACGTTTGCCCGTGATATCCCTGGGAGGCCTTTTAGCCTCAGTTTCTTTACCTTGTCTTCTAGTTGGAGGAGGGCCGTGTAGGTTGGTGGGTCCGCAGCCAAGCCTGCGAGGTCATCTTCTTTTGATACACCTGGGATCAATTTCAATTGTTTTGGGCGATCGGGATTATCAGCCTGGACATATAGCTTGAGTGCTCTAGATAATTTATCCATAACCTCCCTGCCATTCATGTTCTTGAGTTTTAGATTTTGATTTTTCAGATCTAGGGTTAGTACCCTTTGTGCGACATCCACATCTATTGATGCTATGTCTCGGGTAGTGGTCGTCTCCAAGCCTGCTGCAATGGATTGAACTTGCTTCTCGTTGGTCTTCAGTGCTTTCTTTCCATCGGGAGTCTTGTCTTCGAGATATATCATCATCGTTGGCGTGTTGGGCTCTTTCCTAGCATCAACAATCTCTATGACCCTTGGGAGTCCTTGTGTCACGTTAACAGTGGCGACACCGGCGTAGTGGAAGGTGCGCATGGTCATTTGAGTGCCGGGTTCCCCTATCGATTGGGCTGTTGTTATCCCGACGGCCTCATGGGGGTCTACCCTAGACTCGGCCAACATGGCCTTTGTTTCCTTCATCACGCTCTTTATCTGCTTAGATGTTAGTTTATCCATACCTCTAGATCGTATTCCTTCCGTTAGATCATGGATAATTCTAGGTGTTAGGATCATCTCGTCCTTGATCGACTGTGCTTCGATTTGTTGATAAAGTGGGTCGTCTGTGTCTATCCCTCTGAGGATCTGAGAACTCTTATCCTCCTCTCTGTAGGATTGCAGTGGCAAAGTGGTCTTTTTTCTAGTGGATCTCCTCTTCTGGATTCTGACCCTTTTTGTGGTTGTGGCAGAATCCCTTTTGCCAGATTTTATGGGGGTTGTGATCTTTGTATGTATGGATTGTGCAGTCCCGGAGTCCGTTTGACATATCTCAGCTATCTGTTGTGGATTTAGTATTTTGACGTCGTCCCATTTTCTATCATCAGCAAGTAAGTGGGCATGTTCTTCATCTACACCTAGGTCTGTTAACTTCTTCTTGGTTGCGCTCTTTACCACCATCAGGATTCACCCCCTAGTGCTGCATCCAGGACTTGGTCTATTGGAACAGGGGATCCCTTTCTACTTCGAGCCGGGTCGACACCGTCTTCACCATATTCGAATTGGATAATCCTGTCCGCAGTGTTTCTTACCGACCTCATAAGGTCATCATTGACCTTGAGATCATCCATCGCGTTGATCAACCTCCTCTGCATGTAACCAGATTTGCTAGTTCTTACGGCAGTGTCGACTAACGACTCTCTACCTGAAACTGAGAGCATAAAGAACTCGGTTGGCTCAAGCCCCCTCTTGAAGGATGAGGAGACGAACCCCTTTTCCTTGGCTCCCTTCACTCCTCTCGGGAAATGTGAGAGTACTCTGTCGTGGTAGCCCCTCTCCAACCTTTTGCCTCTGACCTTTGGCTGTCCGATGGAGCCGGCCATCATAGCGAGGTTGTCCATCGATCCTCTGGCTCCAGAGGTTGCCATCACGACTGCTGCGTTCTTTTCACCGAGATATGCCTTCGCGACGTCACCAGATTTCGCCTTACCAGAGTCAAGAATTTGTAATATATTCTCCTCTAATGTCTCCAACGGTGTTCTTCCAGGCCTAGTTTCATACCTTCTTCCGTCATTACCATACTTGGATAGTTCCGTGTCCACGGCTTCGCTTGCTTCCTTGTTTATTTCTGCAATTTCGGCCTTTGCATCGGGCGGGAGGTCTTCGTCATCTATTCCTGTCGTGAAGCCGAGGGATGTGCACATTGCAATGGTCATCTTGGTCATTCTGTTTAGGAAGTCGGCACCGACTTCTGTGCCATGGGTCTGGACGACTGCGTCAAGTAATCTCCCGTCTTCAGCACCTATCCCTCTTTTGTCGATAGTTCCAGTGACCTGACCTTGTCTTACATTTACCTGATCTCCGCTCCTGCTCATGTATGATAATGTAAAGTCACCTGGCACAATAAGGCTGAGTATGTCTGACCCCTTGTATCCAGCGACTCCATTGTTTTCTACAAGTTCTGGTAGGTCTCCCTCCCAGTCGACTGCCCCCAGGATCTCGAGGGCTAAATTCCTTGGTAGAATCCTGTCCCCCTGGGTTAACAGGTAAGCACCTGAGATGTGGTCGTGGATTCCCCCGATCACAGCTCCACCGTATCTTGGTGTTATGATGTGTTCCTGCACCCTCATCAGTATCTTTGCCTCAGCACGTGCCTCTTCACTCTGAATTACGTGCAAATTCATCTCGTCACCGTCGAAGTCAGCATTGTAAGGTGTACAATCTGCAAGGTTGAACCTGAATGTCTTACCTGGCATGACCCTGACTTCGTGTACCATCATTGACATTCTGTGGAGAGATGGCTGTCTGTTGAATATGGCTACGTCCCCATCAATCAAATGTCGCTCGACCACGACTCCGGGTTTGGGGTTCCCGTCCCTGTCGAAGGTTGACAATCTGTCTTCTACTTCGGTCCTGTATGCTTCACCATACTCGTCTTCCGTTGCGGGGCTTCCACAGTGAGGGCAGTGCACTTCCAAGTGCTCGGGAAGGTATTCCTCAGGATTACTCTGTTCCCAGATCCACCTTTGGTGTATTACTGCCCTTGGGTCATCTTCTGGTAGTGATCGACCCCTATCATCTTCGCCTCTGAGGTTAGTGAGGGTTCGTTCCAAGTCGACGACCCACTCCTCTTCAAAATCACCAAGCTGTGTTCTTCTCATCCTCCTTTTTAACTCCAATCCAGGCAGGAAGTTCGGTGCGGGAAGGACTGAGTTTAGGTCCGGCCTCATTCCGGGGTATGGCTCGTCATCGCCGCCAGAGTGGCATTGAGAGTTCAGGCATCTAAAACCGGCCCAGATAAACTTGGTTCTGTCAGTAATTCTGACCCTGCTCGTATCGTTTCTAATCACGTAGTTAACACCAGGATGTACGTCAGGACCTCTCAAAACCATTTGTCTGAGTTGTTCTCTGTTCCTGCTTGTGACCCGTATTGGCACAGTCAGTTCCTTGGCGGTCACCACCGGGACTCCAACCTCATTTATCCCGAGGTTCGGGTCGGGGCTGATGACTGTCCTGGCACAGAAGTTGACACGCTTTCCTGAGAGGTTGCTCCGGAATCTTCCTTCTTTGCCTTTCAGCCTCTGTGTCAGGGTCTTCAGAGGTCTCCCCGATCTGTGCCTTGCTGGTGGTATACCGCTGGTTTGATTGTCAAAGTATGTTGTTATGTGGTACTGTAGTAGTTCCCACAGGTCTTCAACAATCAGTTGCGGGGCGCCAGCATCACGATTTTCTCGTAGTCTTTGATTGATCCTAAGTACATCTACTAACTTGTGTGTTAGATCGTCTTCGGACCTGTCACCGCTGTCTAGTGTGATGGATGGTCTTACGGTTATTGGTGGGACTGGAAGGACCTTCATGATGGTCCATTCAGGTCTACTGGATGCATAGTCCATGCCTAGGAAGATCAGATGCTCATCTGGTATTTTCTCTAGCCATTCTCTTATGTCGCGAGGGTTGAGTTTGTGTTCGCCCTTGTCCTTTTTTTCTTTGAAGGTCGTGGGTTTGTCGAGAAGTATCTTACCTTGCGCGGATCCACAATGCATGCAAATCGCGTTTGTGGCTTTAGTTGTGACTTTCTCTATTTCTTTTATCATCTTGGAAAACTCAGTCGACCCAACGCCGTGTTTTATCATCACATCATGGATCCTTTGTCTGTAGAAATCCTGTTCGGACTTTTCTGGGTCTATAGGATGTGTCCCGGGCTTGTCGTGTAGTAGGACTTTACTGCAATTATTGCACGTGGCCTTCAGCGCTAGTTTGATTAATTGCGTGAAGCCAATGTGGATGACAGGTAACTCTAGAGATATATGTCCAAAGTGGCTTGGACAGTCCTCATATTTGTTACCGCAGGTGTCACATCTGACTCCTGGATCAATCACCCCCATCTTGGGGTCCATCAGTCCCTGTTTGTAGGCATGGCCGTCATCTTTGTAGGTATCCGCAGTCTTAACTTCGACGCTGGACATCTTCCTAATTTCATTAGGGTTCATAAGACTGAATTTAATCGAGTCGATTCGTTTTGGGATTTGTGCCGGGCCTCTGTTCCTCATCTCTGGTCCTCCAGTTCCATTCTCATTGCTACTCCCAGACTTTTCATTTCATCTAGTAGAAGCTTGAAGGCATATGACGTCTGAACTTGATGAACGTCAGCCCTGTCTCCACAAACAGGGCAAACTGGTGTTCTTCGTTTCCAATCATAGTAGGCTATGTGTCCGCATCCGGGATTATTACAAACATGCAAGGGCCATCCATCCGACTCGTCTAAGAGTCTGTCTTTGATGACCATGGAGGCTCCGTGTGCGATGAGACAGTCCCTCTCCATTTCTCCGAATCTCAGTCCGCCTTGGCGTGCCCTTCCTTCTGTGGGCTGACGTGTCAAGACTTGTACTCGGCCCCTGCTCCTTGCATGGAGCTTAGAACTGACTAGGTGGTGAAGTCTCTGGTAAAATATCACGCCGGTGAAAACTTCTGTCTGGAAAACTTCGCCGGTCTCGCCATTGATCATCGTTTCTCTACCCGTATGATTGAATCCCTGCCGTAGGAGCCCAGCCCTAAGCGAGTCTTCTTTCTCCCCGTCAAAGGCTGTTCCATCAACTTGCCTACCTTCCATGGAGCCTACCTTTCCTCCTATCATTTCTAGGACGTGAGCTACGGTCATTCTGGAGGGTATAGCATGAGGATTTACCAAGAGATCGGGTATAACGCCATCTGCAGTGAAGGGCATATCTCTCTCGTCTACCAATCTCCCGATGATCCCTTTTTGACCGTGTCTGGAGGCGAATTTATCTCCAAGTTCTGGAATCTTTTGAGATCGGACGGTGGCTCTCACCAACAAACCAGAGTCCAAAGACTCCGTCACGAAGACGTGGTCCACCCAACCATGCTCACCAACTCTTACCCCCATTGAAGACTCCCGTCTCTCTTGTGCTTGTAGGAATGCGCCTTGACTTTCTTCCAAAAATCTGGGTGGGCTAGTCTTGCCAACAAGAACTGCGGGTATGGAATCCCTGTGCTCTGCGATACCAGATAGTTCCACTTCTGGGGATGGAAGTCCATCTCGCTCGAGGTGTTTGTAGGATTCCCATGCCTTCAGCCCCTTAACCTCATCTAAACCGGTTCCGGGTACTTCTATTCTCTCTTCCTGACCTCCAGGGAATCGTTTGTTCTCTGCATTGTAGGTCCTCACAAATGCCGATCTACCAAGCCCTCGCTCAACTGATGCCTTGTTCATGATGACTGCGTCTTGCATGTTGTAGCCATGATGGCTAATTATGGCAACAACGAAGTTTTGACCACCTGGCCTTTTCTCGAACTTCGTAGTTTTCATCGATCTTGTTCCGACTATGGATTGTTGAGGATAGTGCATTATGTGGGCTCTCGTATCTGGCCTCATTCTGTAATTCGCACTCGGAAGTCCAAGGCTCTGTTTTACCATCGCTGTTCCACCGGTGACTCTCGGGGTTGAGTTGTGCTCAGGATATGGAACGAGGGCTGCACACACACCAAGAATTAGTTGTGGATCGATTTCGACATGTGTGTAAATTAGTACTGTCTTGTCTTTCCTTTCTTTCCTTTTGAGGGAGTCTATTTCTGGCTGGTGATATGCTAGTGGTACACTGAATTCTTCAAAATTAGACTCACCATTGGGCATGGAGACCTCCACCTTTAGGTTTGCTTCAGTGGCGTCTGGATCTCCTAGGTTGAGCCATTCAACCTTGGCTGGCATGATCGGCCTGCCATACTTGGGCGACACATCTGGTAGATCAAAGGGCCTAGGTGCTATGAGCAGGTCCTCTTCTTCCTCTGCATCGACCCACTCCACAATTCCATTTGTGACTAGGTCGTTAAACGACCATTCGCCTGACCGTAATCGGTCAAGATCCTCTGGTGTGAGCGTGAGATTGCCGCCATCGAGAATAAGCAGTGGTCGAAGCATCCTTCCTCTGTCAGTGTTGATGAATATGTCCCGGTTCAGGGCGTCGTGCCTTAGACTGACCTCAGACCGTATCTTGCCTTGTCGACGTCGGCGTTTGAATTGGGAGACGAGTCTGTTCGGGTCTTTGTGTAGTCCAAAGATGTCTCCATTTACATGTATCCTAGATCCTTCTGCCCAACCTTCAGGGTTTGAGTTGACGCCTGCTTCTGTCAAGAGTGCTTTGACCTCGTCTTCGGGGACTTCCTCGGAGACGTCAATCATTTGAGCTGCGTTTTTCACGAGGCCGCAATTCTGACCCTCGGGGGTTTCATTGGGGCATAGCCGTCCCCATTGTGTTGGGTGCAGATCACGAGCCTCGAAGTGTGGCTGGCTGCGAACTAACGGGCTTGTGACCCTTCTCATGTGGGAGAGCGCTGCGAGGTAGGTAGTCCTGTCCAAGAGCTGACTAACGCCCGATCGTCCCCCGACCCAGTTGCCTGTGGCAAGGGCATGCATGATTTTCGAAGTGAGAACGTCGGGCCTCAAACAAGCATTAATTCTAAGCTCCCGCTTTCTGTTGTGGTGCCTCTCCAGTTGGTATTTTAGGTCCCTTGCCAGTTGTTGAAGGCTTACTCTGAACAAGTCCTCAATTAGGTCTCCAGCAAGTCTCACTCTCTTGTTCGCGTAGTGGTCCTTGTCGTTAGGATCCTCGTCGTTGATTGCCATTTCTAATACCTGACGTACTATTCTGCCTAGGAAAATTGCCTTCTTGTTTCGGTGTTCCATGCCCTGACCTAGGTGTGGGAGAAGTTCCTTGTCTAGCAGGTTATTGATTCTGGTTTCCCTGTATTCTTTTTGCTGGCCGGCCGCAAATTTCTTCTCCAACCATGCAAGTGCTTCATCTTCGGTTTCTACTGAATATTCTTCGTTATCTTTTACATCATTTAAGTTGGCAACAGTGTATTTCATTGCCTCTACTGGTCCAGCGATGGCTGCGAAGATGTCTCGGTCGTTATCCATGCCGAGCGCCCGCATTAACAGAACCACCGGTATTGCCGTGGTGCCAGCGCTCGGGATCTTCACCATTAGCATCCCGTCTCTTCTTTTCTCTACGTTGAGGGGTTTCCTGACCCCATCTCTTTGGGAGAAAATCTTTGCTACCTCTGTCTCATGGGCATATTTTTTGTTCTTCTCCACGGTCACCCGATTGGGGGCAAGATCTTCCATAGAAATGAGTACTCTTTCGGTTCCGTTGATGATGAAATAGCCACCAGGATCTAGCGGGTCTTCACCAGCTTTCTCTAGTAACTTTCTGTAGGTCGCAGCATCATCGTCCGAGGTCTCTGGGTGAAGAGGCCTCTCGTCGGCGTTGTGCGCGTGTAGGTTACATCTCGCTGATCTTACCATGATAGGAAGGTTGCCGATATGGACGCTTTCCTCTTCGTCAGGCAGCGGTTTGTCGTCACGCACAATCTTGAAGTCCATGTAAACAGGAGAAAAGTAGGTTAGTTTGCGTATCCGAGTCTCCATCGGCGTAGCTGGGTGTTCTGCCCCATTTGCCTCCCTTACTGTGGGTTTGCCGAGTCTTATGTTTTTCATTCGAACAATAATTTCTTTGTCCAAAACGTCAAGTTTGATCATTCCGCCTTCATCATCTTCGATGGGTTCATCTTCTCCAATTCTAATGGACCTGACAATTTTCTCCATTCTGCTGAGAGAGCCGTCTCCAAGGGGTATGCAATCGTTGTAGGAAGCCAATTGATGGTTTACAAGGCTCCTTTGCCTGAAATATGATTCTACTATCTCTTTCATTGTTCTCACCTATGCGCTCTCCACAATCAACCTGTATGCCACACTACTGCCAGCACTCGGACTGTGTCTGACAATTTTCAGTATCCGATTAGCCAGCCAGCCCGCAGGAAGGTCCTCTGTTTGCAGTTCTGTGGCTTCTTTAATAGCCTGTACTGCGGGATCAGTGATGAGGATTTTCGGGAGGAGTTCTTTAGCAAGCCTTTGGTTACCCTCTTGGTCGGTTCTCATCATATTCCATGGAGAGAGTTCTTCTGTTTCCCTTTCGATCTCTACAAGCTCGTGATGCGGGACCAAAATGTGATTGAGCACATTGAATCTATCGTTGCCCTCGGGGATGTCTTCCAATAGTGCAGCTGCTCTAGTGAGAGTGACGCTAGAGCTCGACGACCTCCTGCGGGATTTGCTCTGTTCTTCAATAATGGCCATGACGCGATCCAATTCAGTTTGATCGTCAACCAAATCCGTCCTCTTAGCCACTTCTTCTCTCGTCATTCTCCTGATTGCATCCAAATTTGCGTCCGTCGCCAGGGCTATTGCATGATCCTCAGCAATTCCAAGTTCAATTAGACGCTTCTTGGTGGAACTCTTTACTGCCAAACTGAATCCTCCCTGCAGCCCAACTACGCCTGAGCCTGCGCTTTTTCAGGTGGGCCTGAGGGGATTCGAACCCCCGGCCACCGGGTTAAAAGCCCGGCGCTCTACCTGACTAAGCTACAGGCCCATGGCATATGCTGGGCAAGCCACCGGGCCCAAGTGGTGTTTATGAACGTTGCCTTGGGTGAATAGAATCGGGACTGTTGTGCCCGCAGTAAACAAATGCGGTGACCTCTAAATGAGTGCTTCTGAATACAATCAAAAATTCGAGGTTAAAACGCCCAAATCAGTTTACCCACCAAGGGAGGACACACTCTTACTGGCGAGTTGCATACCCAAACCCCAGAATGGACTTAAGAAGGCCCTGGAGATAGGGTCTGGTAGTGGTTTTCTTTCGATGGTTATAGCCTCTAAAGGTTGGAAGGTCACATCGATCGACGTTAACCCACTCGCTGTTGCGGCAACGAAGGCCAATATTCAGGAGAATGGACACTTTGACATCCACTGTATCGAGGGCTCATTTGACGAGATTGAATATTTAGAGGAGGGTATGTTTGATTTGATAGTCTGGAATCTGCCCTATGTGACTGTTCCTAAATCCGGGCCGTTTCTTGAACCTATGGAGGAAGCTTCGATGCTAGACCTTGGAACAGACGGATGGAGTTCAGAGTTGAGGTCCTATCTTGAATCTCACCCGAACATGTTGTCACGTAAAGGGTGCGTATTACTTCTTTACAGAACCTACCCAGATAGTCCTTCAAAACCCGAGGATTGGCTCAAATCGGGTTGGACCTCTCGGAAAATGGCACAGAAAATAATGGGTGATGAAATGCTTTGTGTCTACTCACACTGGCGGCCATGGGGAGGTTTGGAACCAATCCAAATTGATACAATTAAATCAACAATGGATTATAATTTCAATAAAAATGAAGTGGTGCAAAGAATCATAGCAAACAAGCAGATTGGTGGTAGGGGCAGAAGAGGAAAGGATTGGATCTCAGATCCGAACGGCTTGGCTGCAACATGGTGTATCACCGGGCAAAACAATATCAATTCTGGTATGTTCCAAGTAGTTCTAGGTGCAATGATATCCAGGTCATTGGGATTTGAATTAAAATGGCCAAACGACATCATAGATACCGAGTTTAAGAAATGTGGTGGTATCATGTTTTCAATGGATGGTGACAAGAACCTAAGAATAGGCGTCGGAATCAATAAAACGCCTCAGCCAGTACATGGAATTCAGACGACAGGGTGGGAGTTCGTTGATGTGGAAATGGAGAAGGGGCATGTATTCAAGATTGTAGATGCTTGTGTGGCAACTCTTTTTGAATCGCATCCTTTGTCACAATCAGTCAACGTTGAGGATTACCTTCAATTCGCATGGCGTTCCCTTTCAAGAGTGCTTTCAAGAGGAGTTCGTCTAAATTACCGGAGAGATTTGGCTACCGTTTCTGGGCTAACGAGGCAAGGAGAAATCACTGTACTTCAACGAGGACTGGTTACAGAGGTTTGTGACTTGGACACGATAGAATGGAAGGGTTGTTAATACAACATAGAATCCAATCTGGATTTTACCAACCGGATTTTCCCGCTGGAAGTAAGTGACCTCACTCCCGTAGTTCCCATAATATTTCTTCTGAGCATTGGATATTCCTGAAGCTTTACCCTTAAAATTAAGGTCTTGTCATCATCCGAGGTCCATGCTATACTTACGGTTTCAAGATTTTTAGAGAGTGACTCAATAAATTGTCCACTGGACATAGCCTTGTCATCGAAGACCACCCCCAC
>CEWG01013423.1_pt1 | contig 52129 bp, 46 predicted proteins | sample 361411 | NCBI WGS metagenome assembly CEWG01 (sample SAMEA2622173, study PRJEB7988) | marine metagenome | biome: marine biome (ENVO:00000447); feature: surface water layer (ENVO:00002042); material: "saline water (ENVO:00002010), including plankton (ENVO:xxxxxxxx)" | depth 5 m | reverse complement strand
AATGATTTGAAAACTATTTATGACCCAATAAACATTAGAGAAGATTTTTTTATAGAAAATATAATTAGTGAAGAAAAACTAGATCTACAAAAATCTCTTTGATACTTTTTTATTTTTTATTCCATCAGTGTAGTCATAAAAACCATTTCCACTCTTAACACCTAATTCATTATTTTTCACCATTTTAACAAGTAAGTTTGAAGGTTTATATTTAATATCATTAAAACCTTCATACATAACTTCTAAAATTGATAAACATACGTCTAATCCAATAAAATCTGCTAAAAATAAAGGACCCATTGGATGAGACATGCCAAGAATCATAACAGTATCAATTCCTTCAACAGAAGAAATATTTTCTTCTAGTGTTAAAATTGCTTCATTTATCATTGGCATGAGTATTCTATTTGCAACAAATCCTGGAGCATCATTAACTTTTACGGGTATTTTAGAAATGGATTTACTTAAATTCATTATTTCATCTGTTACAGTATCACAAGTGTCTTTACCTCTTATTACTTCAACTAACTTCATAATTGGCACAGGATTCATAAAATGCATTCCAATTACTTTTTTAGGTCTTTTTGTTGATTTTGCGATTTTTGTAATTGAAATAGATGAAGTATTTGATGCTAGTATAGTATTTTCATTACAAAAGGCATCCAATTGAGAGAAAATATTAAGTTTCAATTCTATGTTTTCAGTAGCCGCTTCAACAACAAGATCACAATCTTTTACACCAGTTTTTAAGTCGGTGAATGTAGTTATATTAGATATTATAGAATTCTTTTCTTGCAAACTAATTTTTTCTTTTGCTATCATTCTATCAAGATTTTTTGATATTGTTTTTAAGCCTTTTTCAAGTGATAAATCGGAAATATCAATCAGATTAACACAAAAATTATTTTGAGCAAAAGTATGGGCAATTCCATTACCCATTGTTCCAGCTCCAATTACTGCTATTTTTTTCATTTTATACTGTTTTTGTTAATATATTATTTTTAGGTTGTCAAAATAAATTTTATTTTCAGAAATAGAAAAATTTCTTTCCATTTTTATGTATACTTTAAAAGACGATGCATCAAAATAGTTACTAGTGACTGGAGTAAGGTTAACATAGATCTTACTCCATGTTTCTTTTTCTCTAATCCATAAAATACTTTCGTCAATTACTGTTCCTGATTCTTGAACATATAATCCAGTTTTAAATTCAGTATTTGATTTATAATCCAGTTCTAGAAAAACTGGGGAACCATCTTTTGGAATGTCAAATATTTCTATAGTAGCAATTTCAAAAATATTGTTAGAATCAATTAATGATGCAAAAGCGTATTTTTGAGAATTATCATTAATTATTTCAAAATCAACGTTACTATTTACTGTAGTATCAATTTCCAATCCAACTCCTTCAAAGTCTTCATTAAAAAATGTTATATTTTCTAAATAGTTAACAACAGGATTAATACTATGTTCTTCACCAGCGATAAGTTCTAAATCATTTTTTAAAAAAGATGAATAAAAGGGATAAAAAATTCTACTAGAAGATATTCCATTGTTTTTTATTCCTGCTCTAATTCTAATTTCCTTTTTACCAGTTTCAAGTACAGGGAATTTAGCCGGAAGTTCATATACGCCTTGTAATTGATTTTCAATATATACCCAAGCATCAGTTATTTTCTCTGTTGATGAATTATTAAGTTCTATGTCATTAATTTTAATGTAGGACGGTGTTAAGTTTTCTTTTTTGCATGAAACAAAAGCAAAAAAAATAAAACTAATAAGGTAAATTTTCTTTAAATATATTAACATTTAAATGTGTATTTATAATTTGCTAAAATATATGATAGGTTAATTTAAAATATTTAATTTGGTAAAGTTACTATTTATAAATACATAAATTTAAATTCATGCTAGATTCTTTTAAGCATAAGGGACTAAGAAAAAAGTTGGTTAAAAATTTAACTTCTAAAGGCATAACTGACAAAAATGTTTTGAACGCAATTAGCAAAATCCCAAGACATTTGTTTATCGACAATGCTTTTGTACATTTTGCATATGAAGATAAAGCTTTTCCAATAGGTGAGGGGCAAACTATTTCACAACCATTTACAGTTGCTTTTCAAACTCAGTTACTTGAAATTAAACCTTATGAAAAAGTTTTAGAAATCGGTACTGGTTCTGGTTTTCAAGCTGCTGTTTTGGCATTTTTAGATGCTGATGTATTTACAATAGAAAGACAAAAAAAGTTATTTAACAAAACAAAAGAATTTTTGCCTAAAATTGGTTATAAGTGTAAGTTTATTTTTGGGGATGGATATAAAGGTTTACCAAATTTTTCTCCATTTGATAAAATTATTGTTACATGTGGTGCTCCTAAAATTCCAGAGATGTTGTTAGCTCAATTAAAGGTTGGTGGTAGAATGGTTGTACCAGTTGGAGATGGAAAAAATCAAAAAATGTATCTAATTAAAAAGAAATCTGAGGATGATTTTCATATTAGTACACATGGTGATTTTTTATTTGTACCAATGTTAGATCATAAAAAGTAGAATTTAATTTTATTAAATTTGAAAAAAAATTAAAATAAATGAAAAAAATATTATTATTTTTATTAGTAAAGATTTACATAGTTTTTCCATTATATCCTCAAACAAATGTAGGTTTTAAGGCAGGTGCAAATTTATCAACTCTTACAGGAAAAGATGCAACAATTGGTAATGAGGATCCAGATCTTGCTACTTTAGGAGTTGTTTTAGGCATTGTAATAAAAAATGACTTAAATAATATTTTTTGGCAAAGTGAAGTAGATTTCATTAACAAAGGAGCAAAATGGTCTGTAGACGGTGAAGATGAGTACTTTAAATACAGTTTTGATTATCTTCAATTAGTAACAGGTCCATCAATTAATTTCAAACATACAAACATCTTTTTAAATTTAAATTTTTATGGTGCTTATTTATTATCTGCAAAAGCTATAATGTATGATGATGGTGATAAGCTCATCGACAAAGTTACTAAAGAGCAATTAGATGAATTGAACTCAAGGTTTGATTTTGGACTAAGTACAGGATTTGAGTTTATTACAAGTAACAATATAAATGCTTTTTTTTCATATCATTTGGGCTTAATTAATTTTTTAAACTCACAATATAGTTCTGGTGATATAATCGAGCAATCAATTAGACATTCTGGTTTTCAACTGGGAATCAAATATTATATCAATAATTAAAAATAACATTCTTTTTATCTTTGTTTTTCTGTAAGTTTATAATAGAACTTTTTCTATTATTTATTTTTCTTCCAATTAAATCTATCAAAATTGGCTTATTATTAAATGAGTTATAACTAATATTTCTTGAGTTAGAAATCATTTCACAACTTGATGACAATGGGTTTAGTTCAATAAAAGATCCAGGAGTTAAATCCTTACCAATAAAACCACTAAAATTAGTTGGATATTTTGTACATCTAAATGTTGGATTACCCCATCCATTACTTGTAATTGGTATTGTATCACCCTGTGTTAGAGGTCCAGTGTTTACAACAGGATTAATATACTTCCATACTATATTTTCAATCGTATCGATTTCAAAAAATGTTCCGTGAGCACCATCACAAATTAGCGTATTTCCATTTGCAAGTCTTTGAGCCCCTGAAATATATGATGAGAAGAAATTTTGAGGAATACTATCTGTATAAATCCAATCTGAGTTTATTGGTCCAAATTGATTATTTGTAATTAAATAATTATTATTTGAATCAAGACTAGGTGATACAATTTCAACAGAACTATAGCCTCTATCTTTACCATTGTTAAATAACAAAAATTTTCCTTCATCTTTATATCCTTTCTTTATCCATTTAACATCATGTTGTCCAAATAACCTTTGATCAGAAATTGTACCCATATTATATGCACGAGGATTTCCCCATCTAAACAAAAAATCCCCACCCTTATTATATATACCACCACTATTTGATGCTGCTTCAATAGTTGTAGTGGAATGATCTATGACATAAAATTCTGATAATGCTCTTGAACCAATAACAATTTGATCTAATTCTTCATTATAATCAATTGAATTACAATGTAGCCAATCATTCTTTCCATTAGCTTTGTAAAAATTAATATTTAGTAAATCTGGATTTTGAGTAATTATTCCATAATTTAGTTTTGTTGAATCAAAATCTTGAACTAAATGATCCCATAATCTCCATTCCCATATGATATTAATGTCATTCAGTCCTACAGGCTCAACCTCTAATATATATGTTGACCATAATTCATTGTCAATCATAGAGTTAGGGTCTCTTCCGTTTAAAATTGCTTCGTTATATGATTTATATTCCCAACATAGAACTAAAATATTTCCGTTTGCTAAAGGTTCAATATCATGATGCTGATGATATAAATTATTTGCAAAATCATAGTACCAAATTAAATTATTATTCCAGTCAAATTTTTCTATTCTACCTCCAATTCCTCCTCCAGTGAAGACAGTACTTTGTATTCTGGCAGTTCTTAACAAATTACCATCTTCTAGTAAATATACTGAGCTACCTGACTTGAAACTACTAGTCCAAGTATTAATTACTCTTCCGCAATTATCAATTAAATAAGTTGTTTCGTTTGGAGTAAATAACGTGTAAGCATTGTATGCATTATCCTCATATATAAATAATCCCATAGTCTGATTTTGAGAATATAAAGTAATGGGAAATAAAAATATTAATAATAATTTTTTCATTAATTAAATTTCGTCTAGAACGTTTGTAATTATTTTACATCCTTTAACTATTTCTTTTTCTGAAATAGTAAGAGGTGGAGATATTCTAACAGCTGTATCTGTAAATAAAAAATAAAATAAAATTAATTTTTTATTGAGAGCCTCATCAACTAATTTTTTACATGTTTTGCTACAATCTAGCTCAATAGCCAACATTAATCCCTTTCCTCTTATTTCCTTAATTTTTGAGTGTATTAAATTTTTTCTGAAAACTTTTTCTTTAATTTCAATAGTATTTAATAAAGATGTATTTTTTATTTGTTTTAATGTTTCAAGAGATGCTGTGCAACTTACTGGATGTCCTCCAAACGTTGTAATATGTCCTAATTTAGGCTGAAAGGTTAGTTTATTCATAAGATTCCAAGATGAAATAAATGCTCCAATCGGCATTCCACCTCCCATGCCTTTTGCAATGCATAAAATGTCAGGAACAACTGAAAACACATCAAGTGCAAATATATTACCTAATCTTCCAAAACCTGTTTGAATTTCATCAAAAATTAGTAGTGTTTTGGTTTCATCACATTTTTTTTTAACTTCTTTCAAAAAATTATTTTTTGGAGTAATAAATCCACTAGCGCCTTGAATAGGTTCCAATACCACAGCCGCTGTCTTAGTAGTAATACATTTTAATGATTTAATATCATTGAATTTTATTTGATTACATTCAGGTAATAGAGGTCTATAGTTGTTTTTAAACTCTTCATTACCCATGATACTAAGTGTTCCATGAGTAGAACCGTGATATGAATTCTCGCATGAAATGATTTCAGATCTCTTCGTTGCTCTTTTGGCCAATTTTATTGCCCCTTCAATAGCTTCTGTTCCTGAGTTAGTAAAATACGTAGTATCTAATTTTTTTGGTAAACAATCAGATAATAATTTAGCAAGTTGGTATTGGGGTTTTTGAATGAACTCACCATATACCATTACATGACTGTATTTATCTAATTGTTTTTTAATAGCATTATTAATTTTGGGGTTATTATGACCTAAAGGTAATGCAGATACTCCAGCAATAAAATCTAAATATTTTTCATTATTAGTACTATAAATATAACTTCCAGAGGCAGATGCGATCTCTAGACAAGAAGGGTAGGGAAATGTTTGAGCTTGGTATTTTTTAAAGATTTCTTTAACTGAACTCATATTAATTATTACAACTTATGTCTTCTTTTTATTACATTTTTGCAAGCAATTACAATTTTTGAACTTGTAAGACCATATTTTTCCATTAATTGTTTTGGAGTGCCACTTTCGCCAAATGTGTCGTCAATTCCAACCATTTCTAATGGAAGCGGAATATTTCTACTTAACAATTGAGAAACACTATCTCCTAGACCTCCATTAAGCATATGTTCTTCTGCAGTCACAACACACTTTGTTTTTTTTACAGAACATAAAATAGCTTCTATATCAAGTGGTTTAATAGTATGAATATTTATAAGTTCAGCCGAAATATTTTCTTTTTTTAATATTTCTACAGCTTCTTTAGCTTCCCAAACTAAATGTCCAGTAGCTATAATTGTCACATCATTTCCTTCACTAAAATTTATGGCTTTACCAATCTCAAATTTTTGATTTGGATCTGTAAAATTAGGAACTTTCGGTCTACCAAATCGTAAATAAACAGGTCCTATATGATCAGCTATTGCAATTGTTGCAGCTTTTGTTTGATTATAATCACATGGATTTATTACAATCATTCCAGGTAGCATTTTCATCATACCAATATCTTCTAATACTTGATGAGTTGCTCCATCTTCACCTAATGTAATTCCAGCGTGAGATGCACAAATTTTAACATTTTTGCCAGAATATGCTATGGATTGTCTAATTTGATCATAAACTCGAGAAGTAGAAAAGTTTGCAAATGTTCCGGTAAATGGTATTTTACCTCCAATTGTTAATCCTGCTGCAATCCCCATCATATTGGCTTCTGCAATACCTACTTGAAAGAACCTATCAGGATTTTCATTTTTGAAATCATTCATTTTTAATGATCCTGTTAAGTCGGCACATAGTGCTACAACATTTTTATTTTTTCTTCCTAGCTCTGTTAATCCATCACCAAAACCAGATCTCGTATCTTTATTTTCCATTTAATTATAGTTTTATAAATTCAGTTTTTCCAGATTTAATTTTAATATTTTTTTCTTTGGTTGATATATATTTATTTGATGACTTGCTTCTAGTAATAATTTTATATCTGCCAGGCATTAGTGAAACTTTATGTTCTTTATTTTGTCCTCTAAAAAAATAAACTTGTTCTAGTTTATCTCCATTTTCAAAATAGATACCCCCATAGGATTTACTGAAAAGTGAAATCTTTACACTTCCAGGAGATGGTAATTTAAATTCAGTTAATTTGCTTTGGTTTATCTCAACATTTTTATAATTAATTCTAGGAATTGTTAGTATTTCAATATCATATTTTCCAGTGATATATTTTTGTTTTGTATTTATTCTCTGAACATTTAGTGTTGAATCTACCCCTGATTCTCTAACAATATAGTTGTATTTTGTTCGTGAATTCATTTTTATAATTAGTTCTCCTTGAGGTGTTTTGAGGGGGATTATGGTGTGTTTTCCTGGATTTAATTTAATACTATCAACTGAAACTGGAGGTAAAGTATGTGCTTTAACTTTGTATGTTAGAACTGGATCAATTATCATTGTATCAGGTTTACCATACGAATTTAAAGTGTGAATAAAGTTGTATTTTACAGAATTTGTGAACTCATCAATAAATGAAATATTAACATTTGATTCTAACGGTTCGTCGTTTTCGTCTAATAAATTAACTTGAGTTGTAGTATTATCAATAATGTGAGATATAACTATATTTAATACATTTTCAAATTCATTTTCTTTACTGACATCAAAAAAACGACCCACACAATCAAAAGATTTTTTCCAGCTTTCTTCTAAACCTATACCGATGATAAATGGTTTTAAAATAATTCCTTTTTTTTGATAAAGTCTTGAAACTGCACAAGGATCCATTTTACATTCTTCTTTGCCATCAGTTATTAAAATTACAATATTTCTATTTTGTGGATTAATAAAATCATTTGCACCTTTCTCTAATGAGTATGCAATTGGAGATGATCCTTTTGCTTGTATATAATTTAATTTCTGTTTTATTTTTTTAACAGATTTATTTGTTGGTAAAAACTCAACTTCTAAGTGACTATCATTACAATCTTGTGGGGGAAAACTACTTCTATTTCCGTATACTCTTAAACCAATGTTAAGATTGTCATAGTTTTTTAAAGAATCAAGCATATTTGTTAGCATATTTTTTGCAATGTCTATTTTTCTTCCACTTTCCCAATTTCCAAGCATTGATCTTGAAGCATCAAAGATGAATAAAATATTGTTATCCTTTTGATTACTTTTAGCACCAATATCACTGTAGAATGTTATCAATAAAACAGTAATTAATAGTATTTTGGATTTTTTAATAATCACCTAAAGTTTCTTGATTTTGTGATAATGCTTTTTCTAGTTGCTCGTCATTTGGTGCAGATCCGTGCCATTTGTGTGTTCCCATCATAAAATCTACACCATTACCCATTTCAGTATGTAATATAATTGCTACCGGAGAACCTTTTCCAGTCATTTTTTTAGCTTCTTTTAAACAGTTAATAACACTATCAATATTATTTCCATTTTTTTCTTCAATAACGATCCAGTTAAAAGATTCAATTTTTTTCTTAAGATTACCAAGCGGAAGAACATCACTTATATCTCCATCAATTTGTTTTTTATTGTAATCAATTGTTGCAATTAAATTATCTACTTTATTTCCACTAGCATACATTAATGCCTCCCAAATTTGACCTTCTTGAAGCTCACCATCTCCATGTAAAGAAAAAACAAGATGTTTATCATTATTTAGCTTTTTTGTTAATGCTGCACCAATAGCTACTGAAAGACCTTGACCCAAAGAGCCAGAGGCTATTCTAATTCCTTCAAGTTTTTCATGAGTTGTAGGGTGACCTTGTAGCCTGCTATTTATTTTTCTAAAACTATTTAATTCATTAATTGGGAAGTATCCACATCTAGCTAAAACTGAGTATAAAACAGGAGAAATATGACCGTTTGATAAAAAAAATAAGTCTTCATTTTTTCCGTCCATTTGGAAATTTTTATTGTGCTTCATGATTTTGAAGTATAATGCAGATAAAAATTCTGTACATCCCAAGGATCCTCCTGGGTGTCCTGAATTATTTGCATGTACCATTCTGAGTATATCACGACGAATTTGTGGAATAGTATTTTTTATTATGTTGATGTCATTCATTGTTCTTTATTTTTGACAAATATATGAGTTAAACGAATTTTTTTAAAAGTTTAAAATTAAAATAACTATATTTTATTAACGTATTATTGACAAAATTTTAAAATATATTAAAAGAGATATTATATTTGTTTATAAAATAATATTTATGTCTTTAAAATGTGGAATTGTGGGTTTGCCAAATGTTGGTAAATCTACCTTATTTAATTGTCTATCAAAAGCTAAAGCACAGTCTGCTAACTTTCCCTTTTGTACAATTGAACCAAATATTGGGGTAATTACTGTCCCTGATGAAAGACTTACTAAAATTTCCTCAATCATTAAACCTGAAAAAACTATTCCTACAACTGTTGAAATAGTAGATATTGCAGGTCTTGTAAAAGGAGCAAGTAAAGGTGAAGGGCTAGGTAATAAGTTTTTAGCTAATATTCGAGAAACAAATGCAATTGTTCATGTTCTTAGGTGTTTTGATGATAATAATATTGTACATGTGGACGGTTCAATTGACCCGACTAGAGACAAAGAAACTATAGATCTTGAACTACAATTGAAAGATTTAGAAACTTTAGAAAAAATAAAAGAAAAAAATTTAAGGGTTGCAAAATCAGGAAATAAGGAAGCGGTTAAATTAATTACTATATTAGATAAGTTTATAAGACATTTAGAGTTGGGTAATTCAATACGAACTTTGTCTATTGAAAAAGAAGAATTAAGTTTAATTCAACCACTTCAATTAATTACTCAAAAACCTGTTATTTATGTTTGTAATGTTGATGAATCCTCATTGCAAAAAGGAAATAAATATACTCAAGAAATAAAAAATATTGCTCAAAATGAAAATGCTGAGGTTTTGGTAATTGCAACTGCAATTGAGGCTGAAATAGCTGAATTAGATGATATTGATGAACAAAAGATGTTTCTTGAAGATCTTGGTTTAGAAAATCCAGGTGTTAATAATTTGATTAAATCTACATACAGGTTACTTGATTTAGAAACATATTTTACTGCTGGTAAGAAAGAAGTTAGGGCTTGGACTATTTTGAAAGGAAGTAAAGCACCTGTAGCTGCTGGAGTTATTCATTCAGATTTCGAGAAGGGATTTATTAGAGCTGAAGTAATGTCATATGATAATTTTATTAGTTTAGGATCTGAGCAAGCTTGTAAAGACGCAGGTAAGTTATCAGTTGAAGGAAAAGATTACATTGTAAAAGACGGAGATATTATGCATTTTAGATTTAATGTATAATCTAGTTGAAAAACTTGTTAATAACGAATATTCCTAAATATTAAAACTCTTTTGAAGTGTTTTTATATTTGCACAATATATTTAATATATTTTTTCATTTTTAAATGTCTGAAAATTACAACGAAGATAGCATTCGCTCCCTTGACTGGAAAGAGCATATTAGACTAAGGCCTGGTATGTATATTGGTAAAATGGGGAATGGTGCTTCTGCTGATGATGGTATTTATATTCTATTAAAAGAAGTTATTGATAACTCAATTGATGAGTTTGTGATGGGTAATGGTAAAACTATTGAAGTTACTGTTAAAAATAATAAAGTTACAGTTAGGGACTATGGAAGAGGTATTCCATTGGGTAAAGTGATAGACTGTGTATCAAAAATAAATACTGGAGCTAAATATGATTCCAAGGTTTTTAAAAAATCTGTCGGACTTAATGGTGTTGGTACCAAAGCAGCAAATGCATTATCATCATTTTTTAAAATTAAATCTGTAAGAGAAGGAAAAAGTAAATTAGTTGAATTTGAACGTGGTACTATTGTAAATGATGAACCAATTCAAGATAACTCAAGTAGAAAAGGAACAAAAGTTACTTTTATTCCAGATGAAAAATTATTTGGAAATTATAAGTTTTTAAACGATTATATTGATAAAATGATGTGGAATTATTGTTATCTAAATCCTGGTTTAACAATAATTTTTAATAACGAAAAATACTTTTCTGAAAATGGTTTGTTTGATTTACTTAATCAAAATATTGATAATGAAATTTTATATCCTATTATTCATTTAACAGACAAGGATATTGAAGTTGCAATAACTCATTCCAAAAATCAATATACTGAACAATATTATTCATTTGTAAATGGTCAGCATACTGTTCAAGGAGGAACACATCAAGGTGCATTCAGGCAATCTCTTGTCAAAACAATAAGAGAATTCTATGGAAAGAATTTTGAGGCTGTTGATATTAGACAAGCTGTTAATGCTGCTGTTAGTATAAAAGTTATAGAACCTGTCTTTGAATCACAAACAAAAACTAAGTTAGGTTCTACAGAAATGGAGCCAAATGGTATAACAGTTTTAACTTTTATTCAGGATTTTTTAAAAAAACATTTAGACAATTATCTTCATAAAAATCCTGAAACAGCTGAAATTTTGCTGAAGAAAATTCAATCTGCTGAACATGAACGAAAAGCAATGGCAGGTGTAAAAAAACTTGCTAGAGAAAGAGCAAAAAAAGCAAGTTTACATAATAAAAAGCTTAGAGACTGTAGAATCCATTATAACGATCAAAAAAAGGAAAATAGATCAGAATCAACTTTGTTTATTACAGAAGGAGATTCAGCTTCTGGATCAATAACAAAGACAAGAGATATTAATACACAGGCTGTGTTTTCATTAAGAGGAAAACCTCTTAATTCTTATGGACTATCAAAAAAAATCGTTTATGAAAATGAAGAGTTTAACTTATTGCAGGCTGCTTTAAATATTGAACAAGGAATTGATGATTTGCGTTATAATAAAATTGTTATTGCCACTGATGCAGATGTTGATGGAATGCATATTAGACTATTATTACTTACTTTCTTTTTGCAATTTTTTCCTGAGCTAGTTAGAGAAGGACATATTTTTATATTAGAAACACCATTGTTTAGAGTTAGAGATAAAAAACAAACTTTTTATTGTTATAGTGAAGATGAAAAAAAGAATGCTATCGAAAAGTTAGGAAAAAGTGCTGAAATAACAAGATTTAAAGGATTAGGTGAAATTTCTCCATCTGAGTTTAAACATTTTATTGGTCCTGAAATAAAATTAGTACCAGTAATTTTTGATAAAGATTCTAAACCACAAGATTTATTAAAATATTATATGGGCAAAAACACAAAAGATAGACAAGACTTTATTATTGAAAATTTGAGAGTAGAAGATGATATTAGTTAATATAATTTTTATTTTAAAACAATTATGGATTTAGAATTTCAGGAAAATAGTAATATAGTTCATTTATCAGGAATGTATGAAAATTGGTTTCTTGATTATGCATCTTATGTTATATTGGAGCGTGCTGTTCCACATATTCATGATGGTTTAAAACCTGTTCAAAGAAGAATACTTCACTCACTTAAAGAAATGCATGATGGTAGATATCATAAAGTAGCTAATGTTATTGGTCACACCATGAAATATCATCCTCACGGAGACGCATCTATTGGAGATGCTATGGTACAAATTGGTCAAAAAGAACTTTTATTAGACATGCAGGGTAACTGGGGGAATATTTATACCGGAGATAAATCCGCTGCTGCTAGATATATTGAGGTTAGATTAACGCAATTTGCTTTAGATGTTGTGTTTAATAATAAGATAACAGATTGGAGTTCGTCGTATGATGGTAGAGGTAAGGAACCACAGACTTTACCAGTTAAATTTCCATTATTATTAATTCATGGTGTTGAGGGTATTGCTGTTGGTTTATCAACAAAAATTCTTCCACATAATTTTAATGAACTGATTGATGCATCTATTAAGGTTTTGAAAGGAGTTAAGCCAAGAATTTACCCTGACTTTATCACGGGTGGAACAGCAGATTTTAGTGACTACAATGACGGGAAAAGAGGAGGAAAAATTAGAGTTAGAGCTAAAATTATTCTAAACGATAAAACAACTTTAAAAATTACAGAGTTACCATTTACTACAACAACATCTTCATTGATATCATCAATATTAAAGGCTAATGATAAAGGTAAAATTAAAATTAAAAAAGTTGAAGATAATACAGCTGAAAATGTTGAGATATTAGTTCAGATACCTTCTGGTATTTCTCCTGAAAAAACTATTGATGCACTTTACAGATTTACTGATTGTGAAGTTTCAATTTCCCCGATAGGATGTGTCATTGAAAATAATGAGCCTAAGTTTATTGGTGTTTCTGAAATATTGCAAAAATCAACTCAAAACACATTAAAGCTACTTGACAAAGAGTTAAGGTTTAATTTAAATGAACTTGAAGTTAAATGGCATAACTTATCATTAGAAAGAATTTTTATTGAAAATAGAATTTACCACAAAATTGAAGAACTAGATAATTGGGATGATATAATAAAAACAATTCATAAATCATTATTGCCTTTTGTTAACATTTTAAAAAGAGAAATTAATGATGATGATATTGAGAGGTTAACTGAAATAAAAATTAAAAAGATTACTAAATATGATCTTAATAAGGTTAATAATGAATTAAGTACATTAGAGATTAAAGTAAAAGAAACAAAATATAATATTGATAATTTAACTGAATATGCAATTAACTATTTTCTTGAAATTAAGAAAAAACATGGTGTAAATAAATTTAGAAGAACTGAAATTAAAGCTTTTGAAAACATTGATGCTACAAAAGTTGTAGTTGCCAGTAAAAAATTATATGTAAATAGGAAAGAGGGCTTTATAGGAACATCAATGAGAAAAGATGAGTTTGTTTGCGATTGTTCTGATATTGATGATATAATTATTTTTAATGAAAATGGATCAATGCAAGTAGTCAAAGTAGATAATAAAGTTTTTGTTGGAAAAGACATTATTCATTGTGCTGTTTTTAATAAAAAGGATGATAGAACTATTTATAATTTGATATATAAAGACTCAAAATCTGGTAACAGTATGATTAAAAGATTCAATGTTACTAGTATTACAAGAAATAAAATATATCAATTAACAAAATCTGACAAGGATAAGATTTTATATTTTACTGCTAATGCAAATGGAGAAGCTGAAGTTGTTACAATTAATTTAAGAAAATTACAGAAATTAAGAGTTTTAAGATATGATATTGATTTTGCAGATATAACTATAAAAGGCAAAACAGCTGTTGGAAATATTGTTTCTAAAAATCCTATTAAAAATATAGAATTAAAATCTGAAGGACTCTCAACATTATCTGCTAGAAAAATTTGGTTTGATAATAATGTAAGTAGATTAAATACAGATGAAAGAGGTGACTTTTTAGGTGATTTTAAAGCTGAAGATAAAATACTTACTATTAATCAAAATGCATTTATTGAGTTAAAAAGTTTTGATTTATCAAACCACTTTGATGAGGATGTTATTATTTTAGAAAAATTTGATACTAAAAAACCGATTTCCATTATTTATTTTGATGGAGAAAAAAAATTATTTTTCGTAAAAAGATTCTTAATTGATAGCAACTTAAAAAGAACATGTGTCATTAGTAATCATAAATATAGTTATCTAGAAGTTGTTTCTACAGATTTTCTTCCTAGAGTTGAAGTTGTTTTTGTAAAAGAAAAAGGAAAAGTAAGAAAAAAAGAAATTATAAATCTATCAGAATTTATTGCTATTAAAGGAATTAAAACTCTAGGTAATCAACTATCATCTAAAAAAATTAAGGAAATTAATCTACTTTCACCACTAGAATATAAAGCTAATGAAAATGAAGATGATATAGAAAATAAATCTGATTTAAACACTGGAGGTGATGAAGGTCAAATTACTTTGAATTTATAATTTAATAATATTTTCTTTAAGTTTTTAAGCTTATATTTGCAATATCAAAAATTTTTTTCATGAAAAAATATCTATCCATTGCACTATTATTTTTATTTAACTTAGTAAGTGCCCAAAATAGTTATAATCTTTCACTATTAGGTTCATTTGAATGGTCTTCAACGGAAGGTAGTGATATTTGGGGTTGGGCTGACCCTACTGATGGTTCTGAATATGCTTTAGTTGGACTTAACGATGGTTTTTCTGTTGTAAATGTTACTAATCCTACAAATCCTACTGAAATGTTTTACATCTCTGATTTAAATTCAACATGGAGGGATATTAAAACATGGGAGCATTATGCGTATGTAACAACTGAGGCAGATGCAGGTTTATTAATTGTTGATCTTTCTGATATGTCAGGTAATACATACTGGCATGTCACTAATTTTGTAAATCCTTTAAACGGCAATTCAATAGAATTTACTGCCGCACATAATATTTACATTGATGAAAATGGTATTGCTTATATATTTGGTGCATCATCAAATACTGGAAGTAATCCGGCAGATGGTGCGATCTTTTTGGATGTTGATGCCAATCCTATATCACCACACTATGTTGGAGAATGGAATGATTATTACATACATGATGGCATGGCTCGTGGCGATACTATGTATGCTGGATGTATTTACGAAGGAGAACTCTATATAGTTGATGTAAGTAATAAATCTAATCCGCAGACATTAGGTCACTGTCCTACACCAAGTAATTTTACTCATAATGCTTGGATTTCAGATAATGGTCAATATGTTTTTACAACAGATGAAGTAAATGGAGCTTACATTGGTGCGTATGATATTTCTAACACAAGTAATATTCAAGAAGTAGATAGAATTCAATCTAACCCAGGCACTAACTCGGCACCGCATAATACACATGTAGATGGTAATTTTTTAGTTACATCTTGGTATAGAGATGGTACTACAGTTCATGACATAACCTATCCAAATAATATGATACAAGTTGCATATTATGATTCATACTCTGGTAGTGGTGCTGGATTTGATGGCTGTTGGGGGACATATCCTTTTTTACCATCAGGCAATATAATATCTTCTGATATTAACAGTAGCAGTAATCAAAATGGTAGATTATTGGTGTATAGAAGAGATTTTCAACAAGCATGCTATTTAAATGGAAATATTACTGATGCACAATCAGGTGCTTTTTTAAATTCTGCTAACGTGGAAATTTTAAATACTAGTGTAGCAAACTTTACATCATCTAATTTGACTGGAGATTATTTTAGTGGAACACCTAGTTCCGGTACTTATGATGTAGTTTTTTCCAAAGCTGGTTATCTTTCTGATACAGTTTCTGCAACACTTTCAAATGGTGTATTAACAACTGTAAATATGTCTTTGCAACCATTAGTTGCATTCAATATTACTGGAATGGTAGTTGATATTTCATCAAATGGTATTGCTAACTCCGATGTTATTATCTATAACAATGATTTTTCATTTACCACCACAACTGATGTTAATGGTAATTTTAGTATTAATGGTATGTATGAAGGATACTATGAAATAATTGCTGGTAAATGGGGTTACATAACATCTTGTAATAATGAATACATAAGTTCATCTTCAAACATTACTGTTACAATTGCTGAAGGATATTATGATGATTTTACATTTGATTTTGGGTGGAGTGTAAGTGGAGGGATTACACCTTCAGATCCTGGTAGATGGGAGAGGGGGCTTTCAGAAGCAACTGATTATCAAGGTATGAATTTTAACCCTGGTAATGATGTTAATACCGACTGTTTTGAATATTCTTATGTAACTGGACTAGCATCAGCAGGATCTGCTGGTGGTAATGATGTTGATGATTACAACACAATTTTAGAGTCTCCAGTTTTTAGTTTACTAAATAACCAAAATCATTATCTTGAGTATTATTCTTGGTTTAGTAACGGTGGTGGTAGTTGGGGAGGTGGAAGTTCACCAAATGATTCTTTAAAAGTTATGATTTCAAATGGAAATACTACTGTAACTTTAGAAGTAATGACTGCAAGTTCAAATGATATGGGGCAATGGAATTTTAGAAGTTTTAACATTTCTCAATTTTTACCTGTAACATCTACTATGAAATTAATCATAGAAACTGCAGATTGGGATTCTCAAGGTGGCCATTTAGTTGAAGCAGGGTTTGATAAATTTCAAATCAGTTCAACACAATCAACAAGTGTTATAGATAGTGAAGTAAGTTCAAGAAATCTTATTAAAATTGTTGATGTTTTAGGTAGAGAAGTTGATCTTGAAAATGGTAAGTATCTATTCTATATTTTTGATAACGGTGATGTAGAGAAAAAAATAATTTTAGAATAATTATTCCACCCAATCAGCAATAAATAAATTTGTTGCCCTAGTTCCTCCATTATTTCTGTTTGAAGAAAATACTAATTTATTTCCACTGTAGGAAAACATTGGAAATGCATCAAATGTTTCATCATAAGTAATTTGTTTTAATTCACTACCATCTATATTTATCATAAAAAGATTAAATGGAAAACCTCTATTTGATTTGTGATTTGATGAAAATATGATTTTCTCTCCTGACGGATGAAAAAAAGGAGCCCAATTAGCTTTTCCCAGGTTAGTGATTTGCTTTAAATCACTTCCATCTACATTACAGGTATATATTTCCATTTCTGTAGGTTTAACTAAACCCTGATTTAACAAATTTTTATATTCTTCAATTTCATTATTTCCCATAGGTCTTGATGATCTGAAAACTAATTTCTTTCCATCTGGGGAAAAAAATGCTCCTCCATCATAACCTAGTCCAAATGTTACTTGTTGAATATTACTTCCATCAATATTCATAGTATATAATTCAAGGTCTCCTGATCTATCTGAAGTAAATACAATTTTATCTCCTTGAGGTGAAACAGTTGCTTCTGCGTCATATCCTCTTTTATCAGTTAGTTGTTTTACAATATTTCCATCTAAATCTGACACAAATATGTCATATGAATCGTATATTGGCCAAACATACCTTCCATCGGAACTTTTTGGCACATGTGGACACTCAGCATTTTTTAGATGTGTAGAAGCGTAAATAATAGTAGTATCTCCAGGCATAAAGTATGCACAAGTAGTTCTTCCTAGTCCTGTGCTAATTTTGTTAGGCATTTTAATTTTCATATTTGAATTATGAATTTCTGTGTAAAATATTTGATCACATTCAACACCCCAATCACTATAATTGGATTGAAAAACTAACTTTGAATCATCAAAAGAAAAATAAGCTTCAGCATTATCTCCTCCAAAAGTTAATTGTTTAATATTTTGAAAATTGACTTCTTTAGGGTGAATCAAAGTATCATTTTTTGTTTCTTCTAAAACATTAATCTTTTTATTATTAGAAGATAAGTTGCATGCCATTTGGAAAAGTATAATAATTGGTAATAGATATTTCATTTTATTTAAAAATTTAAATTATTAATTATTTCATCATCACAAATATTTGGAAGTGTTACTTTTAAATTAGCATTTTTTTTCATTTCTCTTTTAATTGCAATATTAGCTTCATTATTTCTAGCCCAACTTCTTCTTGCAATTCCATTATTAACATCCCAATGTAACATAGATTCAATTTTTTTTTCAGAATCTTTACTGCCATCAATCATCATTCCAAATCCACCATTAATTACTTCACCCCAACCAACGCCACCACCATTATGTATTGAAATCCACGTAGCTCCTCTAAAACTATCTCCAATTACATTATGAATTGCCATATCAGCAGTAAATTTTGATCCATCGTATATATTTGATGTTTCTCTAAATGGTGAGTCTGTACCAGAAACATCATGATGATCTCTTCCTAATATAATTGGTGCACTAATTTCTCCACTTGCAATTGCTTTATTGAAAGCTTTTGCAATTTCAATCCTACCAGTTGAATCAGCATATAGTATTCTAGCTTGTGAACCAACAACTAAATTATTTTTATCGGCATCATTAATCCAGTTAATATTATCATTCATTTGAAGCTTGATATCCTCTGGAGATTTTTTCATAATATCTACAAGAACTTGTGAAGCAATTTTATCTGTTTTTATCAAATCTTCTTTAGAATTTGAAGCACATATCCATCTAAAGGGACCAAAACCATAATCAAAACACATTGGTCCCATAATGTCTTGTACATAAGATGGATATTTAAATTTATTTTTATCATCGAGAATATCTGAATCTGCTCTCATTGATTCTAATAAAAATGCATTTCCATAGTCAAAAAAATACATGCCATTTTGACTTAATTTGTTTATAGCATTAGTATGTCTATTCAAACTATTTTTAACATACTTTTTGAATTCTTCTGGTTTTTTTGACATCATGATATTAGATTCTTCAAATGTCAATCCAACTGGATAATAACCACCAGAATATGGATTATGAAGTGAGGTTTGGTCCGATCCTATATCAACTTTAACATTTCTATCAACTAATTTTTCCCATAAGTCAACAATATTACCACAATAGGCTAATGAAACTGACTCAACATTAGCTTTTGCTTCTATAGCTCTATCAATAATTGTATCTAAATCATCAAATATTTCATCTACCCATCCTTGTTCATGTCTTTTATGTAACGCAAATTTATTTACTTCAGCAACAATACATATTCCTTTCGCAATAACTGCTGCTTTAGGTTGTGCGCCAGACATTCCACCTAAACCTGAAGTAACAAATATTTTACCAGACAAATCGGTAGCATTTGTATCAACTTTTCTTGCTGCATTAAGCAGTGTTATGTTAGTTCCATGAACAATTCCCTGCGGACCTATATACATAAATGAACCTGCGGTCATTTGTCCAAACTGAGTTACGCCTAGTGCATTATATTTTTCCCAATCATCTTGCTTAGAATAGTTAGGAATCATCATTCCATTAGTCACTACAACTCTTGGAGCATTTTTACTTGATGGAAATAAGCCCATAGGATGACCAGAATAAATAACTAGTGTTTGATCATCAGACATGTTTGCTAGATATTGCATACACAAAAGATACTGAGCCCAATTTTGAAAAACAGCACCATTTCCTCCATATGTTATAAGTTCTTCTGGATGTTGTGCTATAGCATGATCTAAATTGTTTAAAATCATTAATTGGATTGCGGCAGCTTGCTTAGATTTGTGAGGTATATCATTTATATTTTTTGCTTTTATATCATATTCAGGCATAAATCGGTACATATAAATTCTTCCATATTTATTTAGTTCATCTAAAAATTCTCTTGCAAGATCCTTGTGCATATGCTCAGGAAAGTATCTTAAAGAATTTCTAATTGCAAGCTTTTTTTCTTCAATATTTAAAATATGCTTTCTGTTAGGAGCATGACTAATATTTGAACTTCTAATTTTTTGTTTAGGTAATTTTTTTGGTATACCCTCTAAAACTGATTGTTTAAAATTTTTCATTTTTTTTTATTTTCTTTTTGTAAGGACAATGCTTACAGTTACTATCACAACAATAGCCTCTTTTTAAATGGTACTTTTCAGTAAATATTATATAGCCTTCCTTAGAATAATAAAAATCTTCTTTTTTTAGTTTTGTTATTTTTGGAAAGCCATCCATAATTTGTGCAAAATTAAAGATATTTGCTTTTAAATGAAAATCAAAACAGAACAAATAACATCTAAATTGTTATCTAAAAATGACATTAAATTATACATTAAAAGAATTGATTTAATCGACAAATATATTTCAGGAAATAAATGGTATAAATTAAAATATAACATAAAATCTGCAATAAATAATTCTAAAAGATGTGTCTTAACATTTGGTGGAGCTTATTCTAATCATCTTTTAGCAACTGCTGTAATTTCTAAACAATATAATCTTAAAAGTATTGGGCTAGTAAGAGGAGAAAAAAAACAAAATTTAAATCCAATACTACGTTTAGTGGAGCAATATGGAATGCATCTAGATTATATTTCAAGAAGTTATTATAGAATGAGAGATGACAAAAATATGATTACCTATTTTAAAAAAAAATATGGTGATTTTTATTTAATTCCTCAAGGTGGTACAAATGATCTTGGTGTTAAAGGAGCACAAGAGATATTATCAGGTTCTGATAATCAAGACTATATTTGTGTTCCAGTTGCTACTGGAGGTACTTTTTCTGGTATAATTAATTCTTGCAGTACAAAACAAAAGATATTAGGTTTTAAGAGTATAAAAGGAGAGGGTAATTTAGAGGAAAACATAAAAAAATTTACAAATAATAGTAATTGGAATTTGTTAGATGATTATACTTTTGGTGGTTTTGCAAAATATAATGCTGATTTAGTAAATTTTATCAAAAATTTTGACTTGAATTATTCAATTAAATTAGATATTATATACACATCTAAAATGATGTATGGTTTATTTGATTTAATTAGAATGGGATACTTTAAAAGAAAATCTTCTATTTTAGCGATACATACAGGAGGTTTACAAGGGAACTTAGGAATGAATGAAAGATTTAATTTAAATTTACCTGAATAACTTATATGTTTAACAAGAGATTTATATTGATTTTTTGGATTTTAATTTCAAATATTAGTTATTCTCAAAATAAAACCAAAATATATATCAAAAGATATAGTGATTTAGCTGTTTCTGAAATGAAAATTTATGGTATTCCTGCAAGTATAACTTTAGCTCAAGGAATATTAGAATCCGATAATGGAGAAAGTAAGCTTGCTGTTGAAGGTAACAATCATTTTGGTATAAAATGCCATAATGAATGGACTGGCAATAAAATTTATCATGATGATGATGAAAAAAACGAATGTTTTCGAAAGTATAATTCAGTTAAAGAATCATATAGAGATCATTCTCTTTTTTTAAGTGAAAAAAAACGATATGAATTTTTGTTTGAAAGTAGTGATTATAAAAAATGGGCAAAGGGACTTTCTAAAGCTGGATATGCAACTAATCCTAAATATTCAAACTTACTTATAAATATTATTAAAAAACATGAGTTATATCATTTCGATAATGACTTTTCAATAAGTAATTATTACTTTTCAACTAACATAGGTTTTCCATATATTACTGGTGCAGGAATATACTATTTTGATAAAAATATTATGTTGTATTGTGACGTAAACTCTTCAGTTGTTATTAGCAAATTTAATGTGGGATTTAATTATAAAATTTTTAAAGATTACTATTTTGGTTTAAATACAGGTGCTAATTTTTCAGAACAAAATAATAAATTTGACTTTAATATAAAAATTGGAACTGAAATATCTTTTAATCACAAAACTAAAAATACTATTATAAAGTTAGGGTTAGATTATTCAAAAATTAATGAAATTGGAATTAAGGATAACTATATATATATTCCTTATATAAGTAAAGTTTTTTTAATCAAATAATTCGTAATTATAAATTGAATTATTTACTACACTAACTATATTAATTTTATTGTTATTATTTATATCATTTATATTATAATGACCAGTTAATTTAATTGGAAATCCATTAATAATTTTATCATTATTGTAAAGAAAAAGTTTGTTTGATGTTTCAATTAATATATAGTCTTTATAATTTGAAATGTGTTTAATTTCATTGTCAAAATTTAACGTAAACAAATTATTAAACTCTTCATCAATTGAGTAAACTTTTTTATCGTTATTAAAAATAAAATTATTGTTAATTACAGTAAACTTTGATTCATTACTTAAATTAGGCAATATTGTTTCTGTAGAATTTCCATCCAATGTTGCTTTCCATAGTTTAGCATCATTTGTTATTGCGTATAAATATCCATTTTCACCAACTTTAATTTCAGAATCATTAAATATTGATTCACTTGAAAAAATTATTCTTTCAGTACCATTTATTGCTAAGAGCTTTGTAGTTTTATTTCTTGTTTCTAGTAAAATATAATCATTAGTATTAAATTTAAAATGTTTTGGTGATTTTAATATTCTATTATTTTGTTTTTTATATTTCCAGCCAATTACTTTTTTTCCGTATTTATCTAAATTGTAAATCATATTGTCTTCACCAACAATCATAATTCTATATTTCTTTTTGTTATTGTAATCAAATAAAGAATGGCCGATCTTTGTTTTATTAGGAAGCTTAATTGGATAGTTTTCTACGTAATTTCCATTTCTATCAATAATATGTAAATTTGTATTTGTATTAAATATACATTGATATTTGTTGTTTTTATAAAAATCAATTGAATTAATTTTACCAATAATTTTATTGTTTAATATTTTCTTCCAAATTAATTTTCCATTTGTATTAAATGCATATAAAATATTAGAATTGTCTTGTATCAGTATCATTTTATCTTTTGTAAAATGATTTTTTACAAAATATGGTTTGGTGATGATTTGTGTATCAAGTCTTACAACCCACTCTTCAACTAAATTTTGCTTAAAATCTTCATCATAAAATAAAATAAAATCACTAGAAAATAAAGTGCCTTTATTTGTTAATTGTAATGATATGCCTGTAAATTTTGATATTGAGTCCTTATTAAATTTTATTCTTTTCTTAAATTCTTTTCTTAAGTTATCATGAAATTTATAAAAAGACTTTCCAGGGTTTGAATATAATGTAAGATTCGATTTTTGAGATAATAATGTATTATATTTTTCAAAATAATTACTATTAATTAATGTATTATTTGAATTAAAGTTATCTATTAAGTATTTGATTGAATTAATATTGTCACTGAAAATAAAATAGTCATTAATTATTGTAAAATATGGGGTTTGAGTTTGAATAATTGGTCCAAATAAATTATGAGTTAAATTATGATCTGAACAGTAAAAAATATTTTTATTATTATATATTTTTATTTTTTTAATTATAGCTTGAAAATAACTAGTAAATATAATTGAATTGATAGATTTAAAATAGTTAAAATTATGATTTGTATTTAAATGAGATGTTTTAAAAAATCCTGCTTCTGAATCAATTTTTTTTATAAGTTCATTATAATTTATATTTGTACTATCAAGTAAACTTTTCCTATTTTTATCCCAGTTCCAAAAATTATTATTTTTTTGAAGTAATTTATTTTTATTTTCTAAAAATAATTTTGCATTACTAAAGCCAATTGAAATAAGATCTGAAGTGTTTTCTGGAATTATTTCAGTGATTTTAATTTTTTTTGGTTCTTGATTTTCTAAAATATCTGTATAATATTCAATTTTCTTATTTGTACTTACAATGCCATTAGCAATAATTAAATTGTTTTTTATTTCTAAATCATTACAAGACCAGCTAGAAAAATCATTAATAAAAAATGAATTTATAAAGAACGAATTTGATGTGCTAGATAATTCTTTAAAGTTTATTAAAATATTAGCATCAGCATTTTTATTAATTGTTTTGTAACTATTTTGAAATGATATATCATCCATTAAATTATAATTTGATGATTGCGTCTTTATAACATCTTCAATAATAATCATTGATTTAGAAAAAAATAAAATATTTTCGAAAGTATAAAAGTGATAGTTGTTGCCGCTAAAATCTATTGTGTAAATATTTTTTTTATCATATTCTCTAACATCATAATTTTTTTTAGATAATATTTCTTTGGAATTAATATATGTAGTGAATAAAGTGGATAAGTTATTATTTCCTGTTTTATGTAAGGATATGTTCAATGTGGTAATATTATTAAGCAACTCGTTCTGTAAAATGATATTTAAAGCTTCATTATTTGTATCTAAAAAATCTTTTTCAATTAGATTACTAAGCTTATTAATAATTTTTTTGTTATTAATTTTTTTAAACTTTTCTAAATTATTAATTTTCAATATTAGAGAAGTATTTTCTGGAACTAGTGTAAGAAAATTGGTTTGTGAATTTTTAGCTTCATTATATGTTTTAAAGCTAATTAGTAATATAATTGAGATTAATATTACTGGAATAATTAATTTAACAAGTTTATTTATCATTGAAAAACTTTACTTACCAAAATTAATAATTTATTTATCAATCTTTTTTGTAAGTTGAAAACTTTTTCTATGATATATTGAGGGACCAAGTTTTTCTATCATTTTCCTGTGAAATTTTGTTGGATAACCTTTGTTTTTGTCCCATTTAAAATAATCAACTTCATTATGAAGATTTAGCATAATTTTGTCTCTAAATACTTTAGCAACTATAGAAGCAGCTGCTATTGACATAAATTTTTTATCCCCCTTAACAACACATATGTGTTGAATATTCTTATATTTTTTAAACTGATTTCCATCTATCAGTAATAGATTAGGAGATATTTTTAAATTGTTTATAGCTTTATGCATAGCTAAAATACTAGCATTTAATATGTTGATTTCATCAATCTTTTTTTCATCAACTACACCAATAGCATAAGTAAGACATTTATTAATTATAATATCATATGCATTATTTCTTTTTTTCTCTGATAATAGTTTAGAGTCATTAATTAAATTACAATTAAAATCTTTTGGAAGTATAACACTTGCAGCAATTACTGGACCAACTAAAGAACCTCTTCCAGCTTCATCACATCCAGCAACAATTAATTTGTTAGAATAATATTTCAATGTCAGTAATAAATTTATTAGTTGTCTTGATTTCTTGCATCAATATCTTTTATAAGCCACCATTTGCCTTTTTTATATTCATATGCGTTAAATGAGCCGTCAGGTACATAATATGATTTAATTCCTTCTAATTCTTTTTTTTGTGGAACTAAGTTGTTAAAAATTATTTGTTTAGATTTTTTATTGAACTGGACACTTACTGGAGATTGATTATTATATTCAATAATAACTCTTTTTTTACTTTTTTGTTTATCATCTTTGAAAATTGGTGCGCCAAATTTTATATTATTATAGCTGTTAAATCTGACAACATCAATTATTTTTTTTGTACTAAATTCATTATTTCCATCCCAACCAATGATAGTATATGATTTTTTTGCTTTGTTTTTAATTATATTATAATACAAACACCCATACCAGCTATCAGAACTTAACTCTGCTTGCTCAACATTAAGAATATCATCGGAGTTATCATTTAAAAAAACCACATCTTTTTTAGTATTTTTAAACTGAATCATCGCGTAAAACCTATAAGTATCATCATCATTTTCAATAAACCAGTTATAAATTTTAAAATAGTTATCAGGTGATTGTAATATACTAATTGTGTTGAGCGAATCAAAAGTAAAATCAAATGAATTTTTGAGATTTAATGTCCTTCTAAGTATACTAACAAATTCTTGATTTGCCAATAATTTTTCATTTTCATCAATACCGTTTTGAATTATATCTAATTTAGCTTTTAAACTATCTTGTAAAATATTAATTTTATCATTTTGTGAAATAGTATAGTTAAGTTTTAAATTAATTGAGGAAGTAAAAGATCTTAATTTATTAGTGTAAAAAAGACAAATTATAATAAAGAAAGCTTGTTTTATTTTCATTGTGAAAAACTAAATTATTTTTGTAAAAATAAAATTATTTAATGGATTTAGATGAAAGAATAGTAGCATTAACACAATTAGGTAATTATCTCAGAAATGATTTTATTAAAAATTATAGAGATAAAATTAATGAAATAGAAATCGTAAATCCCTGGTTTACATTTGAAAACATTGAGTATGCAATTAATTATTGGGGTAGTCAATTAAATTTAAATTCATTAAATTCATGGTTAAAAAAGTATCAATTACCTAATCGCACAAAAAAAAATATTTTAGTTATTTCAGCTGGAAATATTCCATTAGTATCATTCCTCGATATTTTGTGTATTTTAATTACTGGTCATAAGTTATTTTTAAAACTTTCTTCAAAAGATAATGTATTATTTCCATTAATATTAAATGAACTTTTCAAAATAAATTCTGAATTTGAAAATCAAATTTTTTTAGTTAAAAAAATACAAAGTGAAAAATATGATGCTGTTTTAGCTACAGGAAGTGACAATACGGCAAAATACTTTGATTATTATTTTAAAAACAAAAAGAAAATTATTAGAAAAAATAGATCTTCAGTAGCTATAATTCAAGGAAATGAAAGTGATAGAGATTTAGCTCTATTAGCTGACGATGTATTTAAATATTTTGGTTTAGGATGTAGAAGTATTTCTCAATTATTAATTCCTGAAAATTATGATTTAAATAAATTATTTAAAGCTTTTTACAAATATAAATATTTGATAAAGCATCAAAAATATATGAACAATTACGATTATCATAAAACAATTATGTTGATGGATAAACAATTTTTTTTTGATAATGGTTTTTTATTAATTAAAAAAAGTAAACAATTACATTCACCAGTAAGTTTGCTAAACTATTTCGAATATACTGATGTTGATGAAGTAAAAAACTTTCTTGATATTAATGATGATCAAATTCAATGTATAGTTTCTAAAATAGACTCTAGTCTTGGTAATGCACAAAAACCAGAGCTAAATAGCTACGCAGATAATATTGATGTTATAGATTTTCTTACTAATTTATAGCTTATCTTTCATAAGCACCAATATCAGGATTTATTCTCGTATTTCCATTTATATCAATTAAATAACTATTAAGTAGCACCGCAGAGTTGATAGCAGGAGACAATTCATCGAGACTTAAATCACCTTCTTCAGAATCTACAAATATTGGATCTTCATTAATAATACAATCTAAATAATTATTTGTTTGATTGATATTGGGATCTAATTTAATCAGACAGTTTTGAAAATTATAATTAAAGTTACCGGAACTATTTTCTTGAAAACTAATTTCTGTTGATAAAGTGCCATAGATGATACAATTTTTAAAGTTGGCAGATTCTAAGTTTCTTATATATATATTTCCATCAGCTCCTTCATAATAATTATTAAGAAGAATAGAAGGTGTGTTTCTATTTCTGTTTTGATAATAACTCCAATAATTCGCAAATGTGCAATGTATGAAATTATAATTTCCACCAATATTTAAAGCAACTAAATACTGGCCACAATCTCTAATAACTAAATTATGAGCATCGACATTTGATCCTTGCGCTAATAATCCAATATTTGACATATTTTCTATAATAGTATTTTCCAAAATTAAAGTAGGGGAGTTGTTGCCAATTGTATCTACATGAACTCCTATGTTACCATTTTTTATTACCGCATTTGTTATGTGATTGTTAATACTTCCAGGAGTAATCCAAATTTTATCCCATTGTCCTGGAGAGTTCTCGTACCATTCCTCAAATCTAGTACCTTGAAATATAACTTTATTATTTATTGTGCCATTTACAATTAATGAACTGCCAAAGTTATTTGAGTAAATAGGATTACCTACTATTATTCCAGAATTACTGTAAAAATAAATATTAGTTCCTTCTTCTATTGTAAGTGTAACTCCAGGTTCAACAACTACTTGTCCGTAAACAACATGTGGTAATTCATTTGTCCAAGTAGTATTTTCACTTATGGAATAATATTTATATGTAATGCTATCGTTTATAAAATTATCATGTAAAATATGAAATATTGCATTTTTTCCAGGACAAACAATTTTGACATCTTGGTTTTTACCTCCAGTATCAAAATTTAAAGTATTTGTTATTAAAAAACTGTTCATGTTGTTTTTACTTGGCGTAACTTCTATAAAAATAAAAATACTATCATTAGATCTTATATTAACAGTAGTATTTTCCATTTCGTTTAGTGGGATACCATCTACATTTATTCTAAAGCTCCCATTTTCATTTGATGAAAGTGAAATATTAGTAATAATATTAAAATCATTATTGTTATAAACTGTTAATGTTTGCGTTGATGTTCCAATAGATTGAAATGTGGTATCAAATATAATTGTATCATTAGAAAATTCTAAACTAGCATATTGATTTTCAAAATTAATATCTTTTTTACATGAAAAAATTAATAATATAGTTAAGAATAGTAAGTATCTCATTTTAATATTTGTGATCTATTTATATCTCTTTTTATATCTTTCTCTTTTATGCTTTCTCTTTTATCAAAGAGTTTTTTTCCTTTGGATAATGCAATTTCAATTTTTGCTCTACCTTTTTTATTTATAAACAAACGTAATGGAATGATAGTTATTCCCTTTTCTTTAACTTTTGATTCTATTTTGTTAAGTTCTATTCTATTTAATAATAATTTTCTGTCTCTCTTAGGAGTATGGTTATTTAACCCAGCATTTTGAAGCTCTCCAATATGTAAATTCTTTATATAAAGTTCAGAGTTATTAAAAGTGCAAAAAGCATCAGAAAGATTAGCATTATTATTTCTAATAGATTTTATTTCGGTTCCTAATAAAGCTATTCCAGCTCTATATTTAGTTAGAATGTGAAATTCAAAAAAAGCTTTTTTATTTTTAATGTTTACATCAGACATTTTACAAAGATAATTATTTAAATCTTTGTTAAGCTAACTAACTAGCCTAGAGCAACATCTAAACACATCATGATAATAAATCCTCCAATCATTCCTAATGAAGCGATATCAGCATTTCCTCCTCTTTGACTCTCAGGCACCACTTCTTCAATAACAATAAATATCATAGCTCCAGCTGCAAATGCTAATGCGTAAGGAAGTATTGGGTATACCAATATTACAATTGCTGCTCCAATTACTGCAAATATTGGTTCAACAATAGCTGACATTTGCCCCCATTGCCAAGATTTTATTTTAGAAAAACCTTGTCTTCTTAGGGGCATTGAAACTGCAAATCCTTCAGGAGCATTTTGAATTCCCATACCAATAGCAAGTGCAATAGCACCTCCAATTTCAATTCCTATATCCATTCCATGAGCAAGAGCACCAAATGCAACTCCAACAGCAAGCCCTTCTGGAATATTGTGTAAAGCAATAGCCAGAACAAGTAATTCAGTTTTCTTAAGATCTGTTTTGGGACCTTCTGCATTTTCTACTGGTTCAAATAGATGTAGATGAGGAATTTTTTTATCTAAATAATATAGAAATAAAGCGCCAAGTAGAAATCCAACAGCAGGTGCAAACCAGACAGGTAAATTTGTAATACCAAGTTCTTGTTGTTTTTCAACAGTAGCTATTGCAGGTGATAATAATGACCAAAAGCTAGCTGCAATCATTACTCCTCCAGTAAATCCAAGACACATGTCAAGAACTTTTCTGTTACTTGATTTAAAGAAAAAAACTAAACTTGCACCAAGAGCAGTTAACCCCCACGTAAAAAAACCGCCAATTAAAGCTTGTACAATAGGAGATTGATTTATAAACCATTTGTATATTTCAAGATTTTCCATTTCTAAGCATTTTTAATTAATATATTTTTTGCAACATCAAAACTGATATGATTTTGATTATTTTCGATTTTTATTTTTAAAGATTTGTCGAATTCTATTTTTTGAATAATTTCTATTTTAGTACCAATTCTGATATTTAAATTCGTAAGGTAATCTAAAAATAATTTATCATCAATTGTAACTCCTAAGACATGACCTTTAAAACCTATTTTCATTTGATCTAATGATGTACTCTTAATGTTTGGCATAACACCTTCCTTACTTGGTATTGGTTCACCGTGAGGGTCAAATTTAGGATATTTCAGGAATTTTTCTAACCGATTAATAAGCTCACTAGACTTAATATGTTCTAATTGTTCAGCTATTTCATGAACTTCACTCCACTCAAAGTTTAATTTTTTAACTAAAAAAGTTTCCCACAATCTATGCTTTCTAATAATACTTATAGCTAGTGATTTACCTTTTTTACTCAATTTAACACCTTTGTATTTTTCATATTTAATTAATTTTTTTTCCTCTAGCTTTTTTATCATATCACTAACTGATGCTGGGGTTGTATTGATTTCTTCAGCAATTTCATTAGTAGAAACCTTATCTTCAGACATCAAGCTGATAGATAAAATAGCTTTTAAATAGTTTTCTTCTGTTAAAGTTATCATTTTGTAAAATTAATAATTAAATTGATATAAAAAAAAATTTAGACTTATCTAAAAATTACTCATCTTAAAATATTTATTGAAAATTTACTTTTGTAAACATTATTGATTTTATTTTCTATAATTACTATTTAATATTTAAAAAAAAATATAAATAGTTTATTTTCAATAATTTGTGTATATTATATAAACTAAAAATATATCTTTTACAATGATTATTTTTAATAATTATTATGGATTTTGTATATTTGATTTAAATAAATGTTAACAATTGTAAATATATTATTATGCACTTAAGAATAAAGAAATGGTTAGATATAAATAATCAAAAAGCCTCTGAATTGGCAAATAATATTGGAGTAAGTAGAGCAACAATTTCACACATAATATCAGGACGTAATAAACCAAGTATTGATTTTTTAGAAAAATTACTTAATGTATACCCTGAAATTAATGCAAATTGGTTGATTACTGGTATAGGAAGTATTAATTTAGTTAAAACTAGTCTTATCAATCATAAAAATATTAATAAAGTAGTTGTTTTTTATGACGACAATTCTTTTGATGAATTAAAGAGTTAATTTTAAACATCATTTTCTATTTTTGTAGAAAAATTAAATGATATTAGATACAGCTTCAGCATATACATTTGATATGAATATGTTATTATTGTCTTTCTTTATACTATTAATTGTCATTTCACTAATCAATTATAAATTTATTCGTAGAATTTTATTTCTTTTTAATCCTGAATTTGTTCATCATTTTGTTTTTTCTTTAATTAAAATAAAATCAATATTACTACCAAATTTTATTTGGAAAATTTTATATCAATTAAAAAATAAGAAATTAGAAAGAAATCTTTTTGGCATTACATTCAAAAATCCTATTGGTCTTGCTGCTGGTTTTGATAAAGATGCAAAATTATTCGATGAACTTTCTATGTATGGTTTTGGATTCATAGAGATAGGCACAGTTACTCCTCTTCCTCAAGATGGTAACCCAAAGCCAAGATTGTTTAGACTTAAAAAAGATAATGCTCTAATAAATAGAATGGGATTTAATAATGAAGGTGTAGAATCTGCTTTAGCAAGATTAAGAAGAAGGAAATCAGATATTATTATTGGAGGTAATATTGGAAAAAATAAAGTTACTAAAAATAATAACGCTAAGAATGATTATTTAATTTGTTTTGAAAAATTATTTGACTATGTTGATTATTTTGTTGTTAACGTTAGTTCACCTAATACACCAGGACTAAGAGACCTTCAAGAAAAAGAACCATTAACTCATATCTTAAATACATTACAAGAAAAAAATTTCTCTAAGATTAAAAGAAAACCAATTTTATTAAAAATAGCTCCTGATTTGTCAAACAATCAATTAGATGAAATAATCGAAATTATAAACGAAACTAAAATTGATGGAGTTATTGCAACTAACACAACTACTGAAAGAAAAAAATTGAAAACTGATAATAAAATTATTTCTAAAATTGGTAATGGGGGAGTTAGTGGTAAACCATTAAATAGAAGATCTACAGAAGTTATCAAATATTTATGTCAAAAATCAAATAACTCTTTTCCAATAATTGGAGTAGGAGGCATTCATTCTGCAGAAGATGCATTAGAAAAAATAAATGCAGGTGCAAGCTTAGTTCAATTGTATACAGGTTTTATATATGAAGGACCAAGTTTGATTAAAAAGATAAATAAATTACTCTTAAAATGATACATATAACTGAATGTCCAAGAGATGCTATGCAAGGCATAAAAAAATTTATATCAACTGAATATAAAATTAAATATATTAATCAATTAATAAAAGTTGGTTTTGATACTATTGATTTTGGATCATTTGTCTCACCAAAATCTATTCCTCAACTTAAAGATACAGAGATTGTACTGGATAATTTAGATTTAAATAATTCAAATTCAAATTTACTTACTATAATTGCTAATCTAAGAGGAGCCAAAAAGGCATGTAATTTTAAACAAATAAATTTTTTAGGTTATCCTTTATCAGTGTCAGAAATTTTTCAAAAAAAAAACACAAATAAGACAATTGATGAATCTATAAATTTAGTTTCTGAATTACAAAATTTGTGCATCCAGCATAATAAAAAAATTCAAATTTATATCTCAATGGCATTTGGAAATCCATATAATGAAAAATGGCATATTGATTTAATTTTAGAATTATTAAATAAACTTGATAGATTATTAATTAAAGATATAGCATTATCTGATACTATTGGAACATCAAATAGTCATAAGATTAATTTATTATTCACTAATTTGATTAAAAATTATCCAAAGCTAAATTTTGGTGCTCACTTTCATTCATCATATGACACATCAATTGAAAAAATAGAAGCGGCTTATAACAGTGGTTGTATAAGATTTGATTCAGCAATTAAAGGATATGGTGGATGTCCAATGGCAACAGATAAACTTGTTGGTAATATTCCTACTGAGAAAGTAATAGAATTTTTTAAAGACAAAGTAAAAATAAATCATTCTGAATTTTATGAGGCTATTAGAATTTCAGATTCTATTTTTTCATAATTTTTTTTGAAAAAAGCTTTTTTGTTTAATTTTTTTCTCATTTTTGTAAATAAGTTAGTACATTATATTTTAATCATATATATGATGTTAATAGGGAATTAGGTGAGAATCCTAAACTGTACCAGCAGCTGTATTGTTCATTAAGCTTAACTAATACAAAGCCACTATTAATTGGGAAGGCAAGTTAAGTGAACTTAGTCAGAAGACCTGCTAATTTAGGTTAAGTTTGAACTTCTCTGGAATAAGAAGTTTACATTTATTAATTTTTTAAAAAAAATATTATGAAAAAAGTTGTTACTATTTTATGTGTTATGCTATTTTTATTCTTTAATGCAAAGTCTAGCGAGTATATTCATCAAATTTTCATCCTCAATGAAGGTTATTTTGATTATTCTTCAAACCAAATTGTAGAACCAGTTACTATTGGTGTTTACAAGCCTTCTGATGATTCATACAGTATAGTTGATACTATTGAAAATGCAAGATTTGCGTCTGACCTTACAGTTTATGGAGACTTCTTCTATGTTGCTGCAGATAATCAACTACTAAAATATGATGTAAATAATTATGATTTGGTTGCGTCACAAAATATTGATGGTATTAGAAACATAAAAATACATAATGAAAAGATTTTTGTTACTAGAGGAGATTATGATAATACAACTTTTATGCCAATACAGTTCGCGTCTTACTTACAAGTGTACTCTTTATCTGATCTTTCATTTTCTTTTGAATTTGATACAATTACAGGTCCAAAATGGTCAACACAAAATATGATAGTTAATGAAAATAAATTATTTGTTGCAATAAACAATGCATATGAATGGGGTAACGAAAAGGGTATTATCGGTGTTGTAGATTTATCAACTTATTCTTATGAAACTGAAATAGATTTAGGTCCTGATGGAAAAAATCCTGACAATTTAATGAAGTTTGGCTCTAATCTATACACTGTAAATAATAAAAATTGGTCAGGATCATCAATTTCAAAAGTTAATTTTAATTCTTATTACTCTACAACAACTAATTTAGCATCAGCCCCTACTGGATGTGGAACATCCGTTATAAGAGACGCGAAAATTAATTATCAAATCTCTGGAGATACTGTACTTTATGAGTGGGATATTTTTACTTTAAATAATAGCGGTAGTTCTTTACCAATAAATAATAATTTTTATGAATTAGCATATGATCATATAAATGATGTTCTTTACACTAGTTCAACTGATTATTTTTCATATGGTAAAGTTGAAGTGTATGATAATGACAACAATATTATAAATAGTTTTGATTGTGGAATATCACCAGGAACAATTGTTTTTGACTTTAGAGTAATTACTGATGTTTTTGAGATTTATAGTGATGAATCTAACAATAATAATATTTATGACTTGTCTGGTAAAATTCTTGACTCTAAGAGCATAAAATCAGGTGTTTTTATTAAAAACAATAAAACTAACTATATAGTTAAGTAAACTTTCTATTATCTTTACAAAAAAAAGTAATGAGATTTTATTTTATTTTTTTCTTAGTAGTATTAGTATCTTGCCAGGAAGAAAACAGTACTGTTCCTTCCTTAACTAACAACTACGGAAAGGGAATGTACGTAGTAACTGATCTTGGTATCCATTATTTTAATTATGAAGATTCAGCAGCTGTAATACAAACTCAAATATTTAATTCAGTTAATGGCATCAATTTAATTAACCCAAAGAACATAAATTTTATTGATGGTAAAGGTTTTATTTTAAGTGACAGATTATCTATTGTCGATATAAACACTTTTGGTCTTGAAAATGAAATAACTGGATTTAGCAATCCTGTATTTTGTGATAAAATCAGCTTTAATAGATTACTTGTTGCGGATAAAGGTGCATCAACAGTTAGAATAGTTGATTTAGATTTATTTGATATAGTTTCAAACATTGAAACTGGAGATAGTACGAAACCTACTTTTATAATGAGTACATATACTAAAGCCTATATTTTAAACGGAGGCAGAGTTCCAGCGATGTTTAAAGATTCAACTATGATTGCTATAGAACACAAAGATCAACTTGTTCCAACTTCAATCATTTTAGATATTGTAAATTTAGGTGATAACCCTAGCTCAGGTATGATTCAAGGAGATTTATTAATTTTATGTCGTGGAGTTTTCAACCCATCCAATCCTTTATTTAACACTGAATCTTCTATTTATAAGGTGTTTCCTAATAATTTAAATGTTTTTTATTCTAGAGACTTAGCTAATATTTACAATGCTGACAACTTAGTTTACAACTATTATAACAATAGATACTATTTTACTGCAGATGGAGGAATTTATGGTATGTCTGAAAATGGAACCGGAATAACTCAAATAATTACCTCTGAGTCTGATATTTTGGTCAGAAATGAGGAAAAATACAGTAATACGGATACAACAGAGACATATGCAAATATGTTCTATATTAACGATATTAACAATCCAAGTAATATTTACAAGTATAATATGTCTCTTTCACAGTTTGTAGATACAATTGTTGTTCCAGGTAAAGTTGTTGATATCAAGTTTAAAAAATAACTTTACAATACATCCATTAGTTTTTTATAAATATTAGTCATTGATTTAATATCTTTAATATTTACTTTTTCATTAGGAGTATGAACATTATCTTCAGGAGCACCAATGAAACACCAGTCCCATGGAAAAGGACTATTTTGTAATTCGTTTCCATCACTTCCTCCTGAAGACTCTACTTCTAATTGAAAATCAAGATTGTTGTTTTGAACTATATTTATTATTTTGGTAACAAACGATCTTCTTGGAATTCCTCTATCACGTAAAGAAATTACACATCCATGACCATGTCTAACCCCTTCAGTGACCCATGTAATATCTGATATTAATGCTTGCTTGACCTTATATTTTTTGTAAATAAATTTACCTAGATATCCTACTGATCCACCTCCATGTTCTTCCCATGATGAAAATACTATAATTCCACTTTTAAGAACCTTTGCAACTTCTAGTGCATTCCAAACACCTAGTCTATTATCTAAATAACAGGAAGTAACATATTCTTTATTCAATCTAAAATTTGGTTTATATGTTAAGGTTGTTCCTACTTCAATTTCTCTATTAAAATCAATAAATAGTTTATTTTGCTTGTTTTTTAGAATACCCTCAATTTGTCCATTTCTGTCTTTTCCAACCAATTTAATCCCATCATCTGACGATGCACCACCAATTTTTACAATTTCATTATTATATCTAACCGTATAACCAATTGAGTCCATGTGTGCAAAGATTGCAGTTTTTGGCTTCCCGAATACTAAAATTATATTATCTTGAAAATTATCACCAAAATATATTTTTGGATTAGATTTCCATGACTTTTTATTTTCTTCAATATAATTAATTAGATATTTTGAAATATTTACTTCTTCTCCAGATGGTGCATGTATTGAGCATAACTTTTTTAATAATTTCATTTATTTAGTTTTAATATATATAATATCAACTTCTTTAAAAATTTTTAACTTTTTAATTAGTTGTTTTGATTTATTTAGAACAATTGAAAATTTAATCTCATGATTAAGATTGTATTCATGAGAGATAATAATAGCATTATTTCTTTTAAGTTCCTTCATGATATCGTGAGTAACATTATGTTCAAATATAATTTTGTAGACTTCTATAATACTCTTAATTATAATTTCTGATTTATTAATTGCTTCTAAAGCTGATGTTTTATATGATCTAATTAGGCCAGGAATACCAAGTTTTTTACCTCCAAAGTATCTTACTACAATTATCAAGGTATTTGTTAAATCATTAGTTTCTATTGCTTTTAAAATAGGTAGTCCAGCTGTAGAATTTGGCTCTCCATCATCATTTGATTTTTTACAAGATTTATCTGCAAACAATATATAGGCAAAACAATAGTGATTTGCACCTTTTTCATTCGACTTTACTAATTTAATTTTTTCCTTTATTTCTAATTGATTGTAAACTGGAAAAATGTAAGACATAAACTTGCTTCCCTTTTCCTTATAGATTGCAGTTGATGAATATTTAATTTGCTTATATGTTGTTGTAAACATCATCTTAAATAAATAAGTATATTGATAAAATAGCAACTGATATTCCTAACCAATTTTTAAAATTAAGTTTTTCATTATAAATGAAATTACCAAGTAAAGAAGAAGAAGCTACAATACCAATACTAACTAATGGATAAACTATTGAACTATTTAATTCATTCAAAGCATTAACAAAAAAAATCATAGAAAATAAATTTGGAATACCAAAAATGATTCCCCAAAATATATTTTTTAATTTAATTTTAACTGAATTAATTATTCTGTTAATCAGAACTAAAAATAAACCACAAAAAGATGAAGTTATAAAAAGTACAACAAAAAAATCATATCCCAATTTTAAAGAGAAGCTTTGAACAATATGATTAAAATATACATCTAGTATCCCTTGACCCAAAAAAACTGATAAAATTAACCAATAACATTTTTTATTTATTTTAATTTTATTTGTACTTGAACATAAATAAATTGCAATTATTGCAAAAAATAAAGCAATTGATTTTTTAATATCAAAAATGTCATCTGGATAAATCATTAAAGCTATTGTAACTGGTACAATAACAGACATTTTGTTAGCTAGAGTAGTGAATATAATTCCAATTTTTTGAGTACTGTAAGCATAGATCGCAAAAATTATTATAAATAAACATCCTAAAAAAAATGTACTACTAAACCATGGTTGATTAATGATTTGATTAATATTTTTATCATCTAAAAGAAAGCAATAACAAAAAATAGATGCAGTTGCATAATTTACAGTTAATGCTTGTAAATTATCAACATTATATTTATCAAAAATTTTGAATAAAATAATTAGTAAATTAAATAATACTACAGTGTAAATAATATTATCCATTTACAATGATATTTACAGTGTCATTACTAATGAATGATGTAGAGATAAGTTTTCCATTTATTAAAGGCGATTTTACTCCATCATTCATATTATGATTAGTTTTAAAAATTCTGGCTTCATCCCATAAATTTTTATTTATAAATGATTGTAAAGTTTTTGTACCACCTTCAACGATAATAGATTGTATATTTTTAGAATGTAATATTGCCAATATTTCATTTAGCACATTTTCAAAATTTATTTTAATGAAATGATTTGAATCTGCTGAACTGTTTAATATATTATTAAATATAATTGTTTTACTATCGCTATTAAATACATTAAATGTCTTTTTTAATGATAAATTTTTATCAATTATTAATCTAATTGGATTTTTTCCATCTGTTAATCTGTTTGTTAATTTTGGATTATCTTTTTCAGTAGTAATTCTACCAACTAAAATTGCATCTTCTTGAGATCTCCATTTGTGAACTAATTCTTTTGATTCTTTTGAAGTCATCCAAAACTTTTCTTTTTGATTTTTTGGAGCAATAAAACCATCTTTGCTTTGTGCCCATTTTAATATGATATAGGGTCTTTTTTTTCTATGAAAAGTAAAAAAACGTCTATTTAATAAATTATTTTCTTTTTTTAGTATATTAATTTCAACTTTAATACCATTATCTTTCATTTTAGTAATACCATTACCTTTTACTTTAAAAAATGGATCAATAGTACCAATTATTACATTTGGTATTTGGTATTTTATAATTAAATCACAGCATGGTGGTGTTTTACCATGATGCGAACAAGGTTCTAAATTAACATAAAGAGTAGCATCTTTTAATATTTCCTTGTTTTTTATTTTATTTATAGCATTAACTTCTGCGTGATTTTCACCAAATTTTTCATGATATCCTTCACTTATTATTTTATTTTCATGAACAATTACACATCCAACCATTGGATTTGGTGATACAAAGCCTATTCCTTTTTTTGCAATTTCAATGCATCTTTTCATGAAAATCTCTTTCATTTCCATATTTCAAAAATAGTAAAATGAATACATTTGTAGTATGTTATATATAAGTAATATTGTTAATTATTTTAATCAAGAATTAGAAGGAATTGCAGCTAAAAATGAAATAAATTCTTGGGCTTATATAGTAATTGAGCATGTTTTCGGATATTCAAGGGCAGACTATATTTTAAATCATGATCAAAAGATTAACAAATCTAATTTTCTTAAGATTTGCCATATAGTTAAAGAATTAAAAACCTACAAACCAATACAATACATCATTGGTGAAACTAATTTTTTTCAATTAAAGTTTAAACTAAATAGATCAACTTTAATACCAAGACCAGAAACAGAAGAGTTAGTATCATGGATTTTAAAACATGACTTTTCAACTATTTTAGATATTGGAACTGGTAGTGGATGTATAGCTGTTACAATTGCAAAGCTTACAAGGTCATGCGTCGATGCAATGGATATATGTGATAGAGCACTAAAAACTGCTGAACTTAACGCAAAAATTAACTCTGCTAAAGTTAATTTTATTTTAAATGATATTTTGAAAACTAAAGAAATACTCAATTATGATGTAATAGTTAGCAATCCACCATATGTTCATAAATCTGATATTTTAAAAATGAATAGAAATGTAACTAAATTTGAACCACATAAAGCAATTTTCGTTAACGATAATAATCCGATAGTTTTTTACAGAAAGATTGCATCTTTAGCAATCAAAAGTCTTAATAAAGGTGGATATTTATTTTTTGAAATAAATGAGCTAAAGCATAAGGAAATTATTGATTTATTATCTAAAATTGGATTTGTTGATATTACGTTAAAAAATGATATAAACGGAAAGCCAAGAATGATAAAAGCTTGCAAGAAATAGTTATTTTTGATTTATAAATAATTTATAGAATGATAACAATAGATGATATTTTAGATTTTCAAAAAAAATGGGGTAATAGTATTATTAAAATAAGTGATTCTTATAGAAAAAATAATGATTATCTGAAAGATACAAATAACTTAATAGATTCATTATATGCTTACGATAATGAAGAAGTTTTATTTAAACCAACTCTTGCAAAAGACCAACAGTTTCGTTTATCAAGAGATGGAGCCTTATCTTATTTTATTGGCGGAAATGATCGATTTATAGAAGATCAGGGTTTTGCAATTAAAGGTTGGACAAAAATTAAATGGGAAAATGTTGGATATAAGTTATATGATAACATTGCGATTTGCATGGGAAATTATTTTTTTTCAATTGATAATAGTGAGCCATTAAAAGTTGAATTTTCTATTGTACTTAAAAAAATTGATGATCATTTAAAAATAATATTACACGATTCCCATTTACCATTTCAAAAATAAATGAATATTAAGAAACGAATTGATTTATTAAGGTCAAAAATTGATGAATATAATTACTCATATTATGTATTAGATAAATCGATTATTTCTGACTTTGAATTTGATAATTTATTAACTGAACTTATCAGAATAGAATCTGAAAATCCCGAATATTTTGATCAGAACTCACCAACCCAAAGAGTAGGAGGTAAGCCAATTAAAGAATTTGAAAATATTGAACATAAATATAGAATGTTATCACTTGCAAATTCCTATTCTGCCGATGAACTTTATGATTTTGATAAAAGAATTAAAAAACTAGTTGATGAGGATTTTAATTATGTCTGTGAATTAAAATATGATGGTGTATCTATCAGTTTAACATATGTAAATGGTATTTTAACACAAGCTTTAACTAGAGGAGATGGAGTAATGGGTGATAATGTAATTTCTAATGTAAAAACCATTAAAAGTATTCCCTTAAAATTAAGAGGAAATTTCCCAAATTATTTTGAAATAAGAGGGGAAATATTTATTCCAATTAATGAATTTGAGAAAATGAATGATCGACGTTTAAATAAAGGTCTTGAAGTTTTTTCTAATCCTAGAAATACTGCATCCGGTACTATTAAATTACTTGATTCTAATGAAGTTGCAAATAGACCCCTTGATTGTTTTTTATATTATTTAATTGGTGAAGATTTACCTTCAGCTAGTCACTATGAAAATTTACAAAAAGCAAAATCATGGGGTTTTAAAATTCCTTTAGAAATTGAAAAATACAATTCTATAGATGGTGTTTTAAATTTCATTAAATTTTGGGATAAAGAAAGACATAATTTACCTTTTGAAATAGATGGTATTGTAATAAAAGTTGACAATATAGAAATACAAAAAGAGATAGGCTTTACTTCAAAGTTTCCAAGATGGGCAATTTCATATAAGTTTAAAGCCGAACAAGCTATAACTAAACTAAATAAAATTTCTTTTCAAGTAGGAAGAACTGGTGCAATTACCCCTGTAGCAAATTTGGAGCCAGTTTCTTTAGCTGGAACAATAGTTAAAAGAGCATCGCTACATAATGAAGATCAAATTAATAAAATTGATATTAGAGAAGGAGATTATGTCTATATTGAAAAAGGAGGAGAAATAATACCTAAAGTTGTTGCAGTAGATCGTAAAAAAAGAGATTTATTTTCTCGGCCTTTCAAATATATATTAAACTGTCCTTCATGCAATACTATTTTAATTAGAAATTCAGGAGATGCCAAACATTACTGTCCAAATTACTTAGGTTGCTCTCCACAAATCAAAGGGAAATTTGAACATTTTATTTCAAGAAAAGCAATGAATATTGATGGTTTAGGTTCAGAAACAATTGAATTGCTTTTAAAGAATAATTTAATTGAAAATATTTCAGACATTTATTTTTTGACGAAAGATGATCTAATTCCATTAGAAAGAATGGCAGAAAAATCAGCTTTAAATCTATTAGAAAGTATTCAAAACTCAAAACAAATCCCTTTTGAAAGAGTTTTATTTGCTCTTGGTATTAGATTTGTTGGAGAAACAGTTGCAAAAATTTTAGCTAATCATTTTCAAAATATTGATAATTTAATATCTTCAGATTTTGAAACTTTAACTAAAGTAGATGAAATTGGAGATAAAATTGCATTAAGTGTAGTTGATTATTTTAATGATGAAATAAATTTAAAAAATATTCAAATCTTGAAAAAAATAGGACTACAATTTAATTCTAATTTACTTGATGAATTATTATCTGATTGCTTAAAAGGAATGAAAATTGTTGTTTCTGGAATTTTTGTAAATCATAGTAGATCTGAGTTAAAGAAAATGATTGAACAACACGGTGGTAAAAATTCTAGTTCAATCTCAAAAAATACTACTTTTGTGTTATCAGGAGAAAACATGGGACCTAGTAAAAAAGCTAAAGCTGATAAACTGTCTATTCCAATTATTTCGCTTGATGAATTTTTAAATAAACTAAATTGATGGAATTTTTAGAAAATATCAAAAAAAATATTGGACAGTGGGTATTTCAAAGAGATCTTAAATTTAATAAAAGAATAAAATCAGTTTCAAATATAAATGATGCTAAATCAATAGGGATTCTTTATGATGCAACGTCTGAAAAACAAGTACAGACCGTGGAACCATTTGTTAAATATTTTTTTGATCTTAAAAAGGACGTTAAGGCTCTAGGTTTTGTAAATGCAAAACAGCTTTCTTATTGTCACATTCCAAAATTACAATATGATTTCTTTTATTTAAAAGATTTAAACTGGTACTATAAACCACAAAATTATATCATCCAAAATTTTGTAAAAAAGGAATATGATATTTTAATAAACCTTTGTGATAGTAGTGTTATACCTATTAAGTATTTAGTAGCAAGTTCATTAGCTCATTTTAAAATTGGTATTTATGAAGATGAATATGAAATATATGATTTAATGATATCTTTAAAAGAAGATAAGTCTATTCAAAGATTAATAAAAGAAATTAAACATTATATAAATTTAATCAACAAATAATATGAAAGAAATTCACGGTTCAGGTGTAGCTCTTATAACTTGTTTTAATAATGATTTATCCGTAGATTATAATTCTATGGATAAATTATTGTCTCATGTTATTTCTGGTGGTGTTGATTATTTAGTACTATTAGGAACAACAGGAGAAAGTGTTACACTATCAAAAAAAGAAAAAAGAGAAATAGTAACATTTATTAGAAAAAAATATACTGAAATTCCTATTATTGTTGGAATTGGTGGAAATAATACTAATAATATAATTGAAGAAATTAAAGAAACTGATTTTGAAGGTATTGATGCAATCCTCTCAATTTCACCTTACTATAACAAACCATCGCAAGAAGGGATATATAATCACTATAAAATGATTTCAAAAGTATCTCCAAAGCCTGTTATTCTTTATAATGTTCCTTCAAGAACTGGTTCTAATATTTCTAGCTATACTACTTTAAGATTAGCAAATGATTTTGAAAATATTGTAGCAATAAAGGAAGCTTCTGGAAATTTAGATCAGATAATGAATATAATAAATCATAAACCTGATAATTTTACAGTCTTATCTGGAGATGACTCTTTAACTTTACCAATGATTTATATGGGGGCAAAAGGAGTTATTTCAGTAATAGGTCAGTTATTTCCTAATGAGTACACTAAGATGGTTCATGAAGCATTAAATAACAATATTGATAAAGCAAATTTTATCCATTATAACTTATATCATTTTTATGAGCCACTATATAATGAAGGAAATCCTGTAGGTATAAAAGCCGCATTAAATGCAATTGATATCTGCAATTTAAAAGTTAGACCTCCATTAGTACAAGCCTCTAAGAAAATTATAGATCAATTCAATAGTCTTTTACACAATAAATAAATGAATCCTTAGTTTTTCTAGAGAAAAAAAATTTAGGAATATCCAAATATTGATTTTATCTTTGTAAACTAAAATGAAAAAATATCTATACATATCTATACTTTTAATTTTTACATCTTGTAGTAAGTATCAAAAGGTTCTTAAAAGTGATGATTTTTCTTTTAAATTCACAAAAGCTGTTGAATATTACCAAAATGAAGAGTTTAATAAAGCATTACCAATATTTGATGAGCTTAGAACTATTATGCTTGGTAAAGATAAAATGGAGGAAGTAAGTTATTATTTTGCATATTGTCATTATTCAACTGGAGATTTAGTAAGTTCAGCTTATTTATTTGACTTATTTGCTAAAAACTATCCGAATAGTAAATATGTTGAAGAATGTGCTTTTATGTCAGCCTATTGTTATTATCTGTTAGCCCCTGATTACTCTCTAGATGCAACAAATAATTATAAAGGAATTAATTCGCTACAAAATTTTGTCAATTATTATCCATATTCAGACCGAATTGATGAATGTAATAAATATATTGATGAACTAAGAAAAAAGTTAGCTCTCAAAGCTTTTTCAAATGCTAAACAATATTATACTACTCAACATTACAAATCAGCTTTAGTTGCTTTGGATAATGTATTAATTGATTTTCCATCAATTAAAAACAGAGAAGAAATTCAATATTTAATAGTAAAATCTTCATATTTATTAGCAATAAATAGTATAAGCAAAAAGATTGAGAAGAGACTAAGTAATACATTAGATGCATATGAGCAGTTTAAAGATAATTATTCAAATAGTAAGTATTTAAAAGAGTTAGATGAAATTAATCAAAAAACAATAAGTAAATTAAATAATATTAAAAATTAATAAAAATGAAATTTAGAAACACTGGTGCAGAAAAGTCAACTATTACTAGAGAAGTAACTGATTTTTTAGATAAAACAGATAACATATTCAAGGCTGTTTCAGTAATGGCAAAAAGATCTTCACAAATTAATTCAAAAATGAAAGAAGAACTAATGTATAAACTTGAAGAATTTGCATTAAATCAAGAACAATTAGATGAAGTATTTGAAAATCAAGAGCAAATTGCAGTATCAAAGTTTTTTGAAAGTCTGCCAAAACCTTGGTCTATTGCTATGAAAGAATTACTTAACGATGAAATCTACATGAGAAATACAGATGAAGATGTAGATGAATCACAAGAAAATAATGCTTAACGGAAAAAAAGTTCTTTTAGGAATTACAGCAAGTATAGCAGCATATAAATCTGCTGAGTTAATTAGGCTTTTTAAAAAGTCTGGTGCAGAAATTAGAGTTATACAAACTCAGGAATCAACTGATTTTATAACTCCACTAACAATTTCAACATTATCTGAGAATAAGGTTTTAACTGAGATGGTTGAAGATGATTCTTGGAATAATCACGTTAAATTAGGTCTTTGGGCTGATTTAATTGTAATTGCACCTCTAACTGCCAATACTTTAGCTAAAATGGCTAATGGGGAGTGTGATAATTTATTGTTAGCCACTTATTTATCTGCAAAGTGCGATGTGTATTTTGCTCCAGCTATGGATTTAGATATGTTTAAGCATCCTTCCACAATTAACAATATTAATAAATTAGAAAGCTATGGAAATATTTTAATTCCATCCGGATTTGGAGAATTAGCTAGCGGTTTAGTTGGAGAAGGAAGAATGGCTGAACCTTTAGAAATAATTAATCAAATTCAATCTCATTTGAATAAAAAACTTGATTTAAATAGTAAAAGAATCTTAATTACTGCTGGCCCTACGCATGAAAATATTGACGCTGTTCGTTATATATCAAATAAATCATCTGGAAAGATGGGAGTAGAATTAGCTCTTAATACTGCTAGTAGGGGAGCCAATGTTGATTTAGTTTTAGGCCCAAGTAGTTTGAAAGTAAATCATTCTAATATTACTATACATAGAGTTGAATCTGCTCAAGATATGTTTAATATAGTTAATAAATTATTTGAGAAATCAGATATATCAATTTTTGCAGCAGCTGTTTCTGATTATACACCCAAAATTAAATTTAATAATAAAATCAAAAAGAATGATAGTTTATTTTCATTAACATTAAAAAAAACAACTGATATTATATCTAAAATGTCATCTATTAAAAAGGATGATCAATTTATAGTGGGTTTTGCTTTGGAAACAGATAATGAAATTGATAATGCAATTAATAAATTAAAATGTAAGAATTTAGATTTAATTATTATGAATTCTCTAAATAATGATGGGGCTGGTTTTAAACACGATACAAATAAAATTACTATTATTGACAATGAGTTTAATCAATTTGATTTTGACTTAAAATCTAAGAAAGAAGTTGCAAATGATATCATTAATTTTATAATTTCGAAATATGCTTAAATTATCATTATTTTTATTTGTATTTACTTTTTCTTCATTTATGAATGCTCAGGAACTTATGTGTAATATAAGTGTTAATTCTTCTCAAATTCAATCTAGTGATAAGAAAATTTTTAGAACTCTTCAAACTGCTATTTATGAATTTGTTAATAATACAAAATGGACAAACACTAATATTCAAAGCGAAGAAAAAATTGAATGTTCAATGCTAATTAATATAAGCAAGAGAATATCAAATGATGAATTTGAAGGTACTATACAAATTCAAAGTACAAGACCGATTTATGGCACATCTTATAAATCAACTTTATTTAATTTTATTGATAATAACTTTAGGTTTAAATATCTTGAATTTCAATCTTTAGAATTCTCTGAAACAACTCATATTTCAAACTTAACATCCGTTCTTGCATTTTATGTAAACATTATATTAGGTTTAGATTTTGCAACATTTTCTGAAGATGGTGGAAATATATATTTTACAAGGGCACAAAGAATAGTTACCAATGCTCAAAATGCTCCGGAAAAGGGTTGGAAGGCCTTTGAAAATGATAGAAATCGTTACTGGATTGCTAATAATATGCTCGAGTCAAGATATAGTGATTATCAATCAACTATGTATAGTTATCATAGATTAGGAATGGATAAATTAGCTGAAGAACCTGATGATGCAAGATACGAGATAACTGAATCTTTAGAAAGTTTAAGAAGTATTTACAGGGAAAATTCATCAGCTTTTATTTTACAACTATTTTTTGATGCTAAATCTGACGAAATCACGAAAATATATTCTGAGGCTTTTCCAAATGAACAAGCCAGAATTATTAAGACATTAATTGAAATAGATCCTTCAAGATCATCTAAATATCAAGATATTATAAAACAATCAGAGCAGGGTAGATGATAAAAAAACTATATATAAATAATTATGCCCTATTTCAAAATGTGGAAATTGATTTCACTAATGGATTTACAGTAGTTTCAGGAGACACTGGTGCAGGAAAATCAATAATGCTAGATGCTCTATCATTGGTTTTAGGTAAAAGAGTTGATCGATTTATTGAGTCATCAGCAACACAAAAAAGTGTAATTGAAGCAGAGTTTTTACTTAATGATTCTCACAAGAAATTTTTTAATGATAACGACATTGATTTTGATAAAGAAACAATTATTAGAAGAGAAATTAGTATTAATGGAAAAAGCAGAGCATTTATTAATGATACACCAGTATTACTAAATATTTTAACTCAATTTAGTAATCAAATTGTTGAAATATTTTCTCAACATGAAAAGTTAGTTTTTAAAGATCCTAAAGCTCAATTTACATTTATAGATGAAGTAGCAGATTCAAATGAAATACTTTTAAAATATAGATCATTATTTAAAGAATACAATGATGTAAAATCTGAAATTGAGAAAATTAAAGAAAACGGAAGCTTGTCTATAGCTGAACTAGAATTTATACAATATCAATTTAATGAACTAAATAATGCCAAAATTGAAAATAATGAAAAGGAAAATATTGAGGAAAAAATAAAATTATTAGAAAATATAGATACTATATCCTTAGCTTTAGATGATATTCGTGTTTTGTTTAATAATGAAAATGGTGCTATATATAATATCAATAGAGCAAAAAAAATTACCCAAAATTTAGATTCATTATCAGAAATATCAAATAGACTTGAGAGTGTAGTAATTGAGCTTGAAGATATTAATTCTGAAATTTCATATCTACAAAATTCTTTAGAAGCAGATCCAAATGAGTTAAAGTTAATGACAGATAGACTAGATTTAATCAATAGTTTATTACACAAACATAGATTAAAGTTTATTGATCAACTTGTTGATTTAAAAAAAGATTTGTATAAAAAAATTGAACAATCTGAGTCATTTGAAGTATTACTAAATAAAAAAGAAAAAGATTTAAATGAAAAGTATGATCAATTAGTTAAACTAGCTAATATCTTGGACAATAATAGAAAAAAAGTTTTACCAAAAATTACAAACCATATCCAAGATATTTTAAAAAATCTAGGTATTCCTCATGCTAAATTTCAAATCAATTTAGAGCAGACTAATGAATTACACCTTTTTGGATGTTCAAATATAAGTATGCGGTTTTGCGCAAATAAAGGAGGAGAAATGAAAGAACTCATGAGAGTTGCCTCTGGTGGAGAATTATCAAGATTAATGCTTGCAATTAAGTTTTTATCTGCACAAAATTCAAGTATTTCTACATTAATATTTGATGAAATAGATTCAGGTGTTTCAGGTGAAATTGCAAGCTTAATGGGTAATATGATGCAAAATATAAGTAAATCTAATCAAGTAATTGTTATTTCACATTTACCCCAAATAGCATCAAAAGCCAAAACACACCTAAAGGTCTCAAAGCAAATAGTTGATAATAAAACAACTTCTACTATACATAAGCTAAGAAATGAAGATAGGGTAGAGGAAATAGCAAAATTATTAAGTGGTAAGAATGTAACCGATGCTGCAATTAAAAATGCTTTAGATTTGTTAAATCAATAATTATATATTTGTAAAAACAAAACTTAAAATTATGAGTAATAGTATTTTAAAAGAAAAAAAAGGAATAATATTTGGAGCTTTAGACTCTAAATCAATTGCTTGGAAAGTAGCGGAAGCTGCTCACGCTGAAGGTGCTGATTTTGTGTTAACAAACGCACCAGTTGCACTTAGAATGGGAGGTATTAATGAACTTGCTGAAAAGACAGGTTCAATTGTCGTTCCAGCCGATGCAACTTCTATGGAAGATTTGAAAAATTTATATAATACTGCAATGGATGAGCTTGGAGGTAAAATTGATTTTGTACTTCATTCAATTGGTATGTCTGTAAATGTAAGAAAAGGAAAGCAATATTATGAACAAAACTACGACTGGACCATGAAAGGCATGGATGTATCAGCTATATCATTTCATAAAACACTTCAAGCTGCATGGGAGCTTGATGCATTAAATGACTATGCATCAGTTTTAGGTCTTTCATATATAGCTGCACAAAGAGTATTTCACTCTTATAATGACATGGCTGATAACAAAGCAGTTTTAGAATCTATTGCTAGAAGTTTTGGATATCACTATGGTAAGAGGAAAAAGGTTAGAGTTAATACCATTTCTCAATCTCCTACATTAACGACAGCAGGAAGCGGAGTAAAAGGTTTTGATGGTTTTTATAAGTTTGCAGATGACTTGTCTCCTCTTGGAAATGCTTCAGCAGATGATTGCGCAAATTATTGTATAACACTATTCTCTGATTATACAAAGAAAGTAACTATGCAAAATCTTTTTCACGATGGAGGCTTCTCATTTATGGGTATAAGTGCTGATGTAATGGATAATTATATGAAAGCAAAAGGGGAGAGTTAAAATATTTTTTATCTTTTAACCTTTTGTGAAATATCTTGATGTATTGCTAATCCTATTTGTTTTGTAATATTTTCAATTGAGTCATCATAGTTAATTTCTAATGGTTTTTTAACTACAATTTTCTGATTTGCACCTTTTTTCTTTATAAGAAGACCCCTTTTATCAAACGATCTTCGAAAACCATCAATAATAATTGGTACAATAGTTGGTTTATTTTCTTTTATAATATGAGATGTTCCTTTTCTGATTGGTGCCCAAGCTTTTGTAGTTCCTTGCGGAAAAGTTATTACCCATCCATCTTTTAATGCTTTATTGATGTTACTAATATCGATTTTACTTACATCTCTGTTTATATTTTTTTTTCCGTCTTTCCAAGTTCTTTTGATAGAAATTGAACCAGTGTAAGACAGTATTTTAGGTATTAGTCCTCTGTTCATTGTTTCTTTAGCAGCAATAAAGTAAATATTATGTTTAGGTTTACACAAATACTTAGGATTTTTAATATTATTTTCTCTTCCGTTTATAGTAGCATTTAACATGTGTAATATAGCTATTCCATCAGCAAAATAAGTTTGATGATTGGAAATAAAAAGTACATTTTTATTTGGTAAATTATTTATAATTTCAGACCCTGATATTACAAGAGTTTTACTAAATCTATTGTATGAAATAAAGCCAATAATTGTTATTAACCATTTTTTAAAAAAGATAATTTGATTAAAGATATTTCTTTTCAATTTTTTTTCATAAAAATAATAATTTTAATAACACTTTGAATCATAATAATTATATTATAATTTAGCTTAATTAAAATCATAATATGAAAAATATCTACACTTTCTTTTTAATTTTTTTATCACCTTTTTTAATAATTGCACAAATTATGAACAGCGAGGTGATAGAACATCAAATAAATTCAAATGATAATGTATATTATTCTAATCAAAATCAAGCTAGTAGCATAGAAAGCTTTACTGCTCCAATTTGGGAGGAAGATTTTGCTAATGGTTTTCCAATAGGTTGGTCTTCATACACAAATAATACACAAGGTGGTTTTGCAACTTGTCCGTGGGTTCATAGTTTTGATGGGTCATGGGGATATTACCAGGGTACTCAAGGAATGTCTGGAGCAGCTGCTATAAATTCTACAACTGCATCAAATGGTTTTTTAATTTCAGATTCAGATTCAGCAAATCACCATGCATATGGGCAGCCATCAGGATCAACTTATCAGTATATTGAATCTTATTTTACAACATCAGCTATCGATTTATCTATGTATTCTTACATTAGTTTAGAGTTTGAACATACTTTTAGATACAATAATTTAGGACAGGCTGCTTTTGTTCCACCTACAGTATCAGTTAGTAATGACAGTATAAATTGGACCGATTATGTTGTGAATGCTGCAGTACCAAATAATACTGGGTCTAATAATCCTGAAGTAGTAAGTTTAAATATTTCATCTGTTGCAGGTAACCAATCCACGGTTTACATTAAGATTGGTTGGACTTCAAGGTGTTATTATTGGATGCTTGACGATATGAAAATTGTTGAAACACCACCACATTTAATTGGTATGCAGGGGGAAACTTTTGGAGGATGGTTATTAAGTAACCCAACAACTACAGGAGATATGGGAATACCATATACTTTTAATCCAATGAAGCAAGCTATGGCAAATCCATATAGAATTGAAGCAAATATTTTAAATATGGGAGGTGTTGACCAGACAAATACTCAGTTAAATACGATTATATCTGATCAATCAGGCACAACAGTTTATTTTTCAGATAATAGTTTGCCTGTTACACTGCCAATTATGGATACAATATCAGTTGGTACACAAAATACGTTTACACCTACAACTTATGGTTATCACAATGTAGATATTTGGGCTTCTTCAGACTCAGCTGTGACAGACACAACCTCAAGAGGAACAGTTGTAACTGATACAGTTTATGGAAGAGATTATGATTGGGCTAGCGATGGTGCCAATGCAGGTGGTGGATATTACCTAGGCAGAGTAAACTGCGGACAAGTCTTAGCAAATGCTTTTGAAATATATGCACCCGACACGGTAACTTCGATATCTTTTCATGTTAGCGATCAATCTGTTGTAGGAGCTGAGCTTAATGTTGAGGTTTATGAATATGACCCTACAGGAAATATTAATACTACAGGACAAATATTATTAGGTCAGTCAGATCCGTAC
>CEWG01042810.1_pt1 | contig 53627 bp, 44 predicted proteins | sample 361411 | NCBI WGS metagenome assembly CEWG01 (sample SAMEA2622173, study PRJEB7988) | marine metagenome | biome: marine biome (ENVO:00000447); feature: surface water layer (ENVO:00002042); material: "saline water (ENVO:00002010), including plankton (ENVO:xxxxxxxx)" | depth 5 m | reverse complement strand
TATAAAGCCTTTACAAAAGGTTAAAAGAAATTATGAAGATTTAATTAAAAAATTGGCATGGTTTCTTGTTATTGTTATTGTTATAACTGGAATCTTATACATATATTTCTTTCAAAAGAATAGACAAGAATTTAAAAAACAAGAGCTCCCTCCATTTGAACGTGCTATTGAAGAGTTAAAAGCATTGGAAAATGAGAGTTTAACTAAACAAGAGGAGTTTAAAAGTTATTATTCAAGATTAACTGATGTTATTAGGCGCTACCTAGAAGAAGAAGCAAAAATAGATGCTTTGGAAAGTACATCAGAGGAACTTTTATTAAAATTAGAAATGCGAAAGGATGCAGGCACTTTAGACTTAGATCGTAAGACATTAATTAGTCTAAGAGAAGTACTTCAAAATGCTGATTTAGCCAAATTCGCAAGGTCTATGCCTGAGTTTCGAATGGCTTATGATGATCGTAAAGTTGTTGAAAATATTGTGATAGAAACTAAAGAAGCATTGCCTGAACCCACTGAAGAAGAATTAAAAGAAAAAGCCGCTTACCAAGCGTTATTAGCTAAAAAAAAGAGAAAACAACAGCTGATTTTTGGTCTTGTTGGAACATCTATTTTGGGAATATTAACTCTTTTAATAAGCATATTAATATATGGTTATTATCCTGTTCGAGATACATTATTAGCTTATCCAACAAAGGGATTATACAGTGGACAATGGGTAATGAGTCAATATGGAAATCCTCCAATAAAAATTGAAACTCCTGACGTGTTGGAAAGAATAAAAACAGAAGAGAATGATATTCAACAGTTTGCAATGGGGACATTCGATAGTTCTTTTTATATCGACTTAATATTCAATTTTCCCAATAAAAAATCCTCTTTAAATGCAAAAGAAGATAAAGATGGAAAAGGTGCTGCTTTGGTCGATGCAATTATATCCAATTTTGAGTCAAAAGGAGCAGTAAATATTTTAATGAAAAACGATGAATTACAACTACCGTCAGGATTACCAGTTACTAAAGTTTACGGCACTTTGGATTACCCCAAAAAGGGAAAATCAGACAGGGTACGATGTTCATTTAATGCTCTACTTTTTACTTTTGAAGAGGGGACAATAATTCTTACGATGATCTATGAAAAAGAAGATAGGTATGGTTCAAAAATTGAGCAAAGGATAATAAATAGTTTAGAATTGATAAAAGAATTATAAATAATGTTTGAAGGTATTTATTTTGCTAACCCAAATTATCTATGGTTACTTTTAATTCTTCCTGTTGTATTAACATGGCAAATATTTTCTAGAAATAAAACACAACCCTTATTAAAGATGCCTAGTTTGTCAAATTTTCAAGAAGGGTCATTTTTTTGGGCAAGAATATTTCATGGTCTTTTCATATTTAGACTATGCGCAATCGGATTAATTATAATGGCAATTGCAAGACCTCAGACAGTAGATATTTCTACACGTACAAAAACAAATAAAGGCATTGATATTGTAATGGCTATTGATGTATCTTCAAGTATGTTAGCTCAAGATTTAAAGCCAGATAGACTTACCGCTCTAAAACGTGTGGCTGCTGAATTCATTCAAGATAGAAGATCTGACAGAATTGGATTAGTTGTTTATGCAGGTGAAAGTTACACTAAAACTCCCATTACAAGTGATAAAAACATTGTTAAGTCTTCTATGAGAGAGATAAATTTTCAAGGATTAATAGAAGACGGAACTGCAATAGGCATGGGACTCGCAACTTCGGTAAATCGTTTGAAAGACAGTAAAGCAAAAAGTAAAATTATAATTTTACTTACCGATGGAGTTAATAATTCAGGGTTTATTGATCCAAAAATTGCTACTGAATTAGCGGTGGAATTCGGAATAAAAACTTATACTATAGGACTTGGAAGTAATGGAACAGCTCTGGCTCCAGTAGGAATTTTACCCAATGGGAAGTTCAAATATGGTCTTACTAAAGTTGAAATTGATGAGGTATTACTTAAAGAAATTGCTTTAAAAACAGGAGGGATTTACTTTAGAGCTACAAATAATCAAAAGCTTGAAGAGATTTATCAAGAAATAAATAAATTAGAAAAAACAGAAATTGAAGAATTTAAGTACTACAATTATGAAGAGAAGTATCGTATTCTGATACTTTTAGCTATTGGATTTATAATTTTTGAATGGATATTTAGAAACACATTATTTAAAAGTTTTATTTAGATGTATCAAATAGACGACTTTGAATATATTTATATTTTAACATTGCTTCCATTGATTTGGATATGCTTTGGTTTATTACTTCGTTGGAAAAAGAAAGTTCAAATGTCTTTTTCAAGACCTGAACTTCTGGAAATTTTAAGCCCTAATCGATCAAAATTCAAACCAATTTTTAAATTGATAGTACTAAGTGTTTCATTATTCTTGTTGGTTATCGCATTGATGAATCCAAAAATCGGAACACAACTAGAAACAGTAAAAAGAGAAGGCGTAGATATCGTTTTTGCGATTGATGTTTCTAAAAGTATGTTGGCTGAGGACATTGCTCCCAATCGAATTGAAAAATCAAAAAGATTAGTATCGGCAATTTTAAACCAATTAGCTAGCGATAGGGTTGGAATAATAGCCTATGCAGCACAGGCTGTACCGCAACTTCCAATAACAACTGACTATGGCTCTGCTAAGATGTTTTTACAAGGGCTAAACACAAACATGCTTTCCTCACAAGGAACAGCATTAGACAGTGCTATTGATCTATCAGGAACCTTTTTTGACGACAAGGACCAAACAAATCGGGTGATTTTTCTGATTTCAGATGGGGAAGATCATTCTGAGGAAGCATTCAATGCCGCTTCAAGAGCTGCTGAATTAGGAATTAAAATTTTTACTTTTGGTGTAGGAACTGAAAAAGGAGCTCCTATCCCATTAAAAAGAAATGGTATTGTAGAATCTTATAAAAAAGATTTTAATGGCGAAGTAGTTATAACAAAACTCAATAAAGATATTTTAGAGACTATAGCTCAAGCAACAGGTGGAGTTTATCAAAATGGGAATAATACAAAAGAAGTTTTGGATTTTGTTTCAGAACAATTAAAAGCAATGGATAAAAAAGAATTTGAAGCAAAGAAATTTGTTTCATATAAAGATAGGTTTCAAGCTTTTTTGATAGCAGCTTTACTTTTTCTGTTAATCGACTTATTTTTGTTCGAGACAAAAACAAAATGGGTTCAAAAATTGAATTTATTTAATGAAGAAGCGAATTAACTTTTTTTACTTTATTTTCTCTCTAAATTTTTGTTTTGTATTATCTCAAACAGGCGAGGTTACAAACCATATTTTTGATGGAAACGAAAAAGCAGATGAAGAAGATTATAAAGAAGCAGAAAAATCATATCGAAAGGCAATTTCATTAGAACCTGAAAAAGAGGTTGCTTTATTCAATTTAGGGAACACTCATTTTAAAGATAAAAAGTATGATGAGGCATCTCAACGTTTTTTTCAAACTCAGAAATTTGCCTCTTCAAAACAAGGAAAACATAGAGCATTCCATAATATGGGAAACGTTTATATGCAAAAGAAAGAGTACCAGAAAGCTGTCGAAGCTTATAAAAATGCACTAAGAAACAACTCAAAAGATGAAGAAACTAGATATAATTATGTCCTTGCAAAAGAACTTTTAGAAAACGAGAAACCACCAGAGGAACAGGAACAGGACGATCAAAAGGATCAAAAAGATCAAGAAAAGGATAAAGAGAAGGATCAAGAAAAGGATCAAGAAAAGGATCAAGATGGAGACCAAGAAAACAAAGACCAAAAAAACCCTAAAAAGGAAGGAGATGAAGGAGATGAGTCAGACGATAAAGGTGATCCAAATAAAGAAGGTGATCAAAAAAAAGAACAAAAACCTAAAGAACAAAAACCTCAAAATGACAGACCAAAGAGGGGACAACTTTCACCACAACAAGTTGAGAGTTTACTTGAGGCCATGAATAATCAAGAAAAGAAAGTTCAAGATAAAATCAACGCAAAAAAAATTAAAGGAGCTCCGGCAAGAGGAAAAAAAGATTGGTAATTGTCATGTTGAAATTTTTAAAGCTATACTTTTTCAGTTTTTTTGTTATACTGACGTTTAATCTTCAAGCTCAAGTAAGTTTTGATGCAAAGGTCAGCAAAAAAAGACTAGGCTTGAATGAAAGACTTAGAATTGATTTTGAGATGAATGAAAATGGAGATAATTTTAATCCTCCACTATTTAAAAATTTTCAAATAATTAGCGGTCCACAACAAGCTGTTAGTCGTTCATGGGTTAATGGAGTCCAAAGCTTTTCAAAAACATATACATATTTTCTTACACCTAGAAGCAAGGGTAATTTTACTATTGGTCAAGCAGAAGTGACAATTAATGGAGAGATATACAAAACCAGCCCAATTGAAATTGAAGTAACTAACGCTGTAAAAAAGCCAAATGATCCAAATAATGTAGAAGGGCAAATAGACGAGAACATACATTTAGTCGCTGAAGTTTCTAACCCTAATCCATATCTAAATGAAGGGATCACAATTATTTACAAATTATATTTTAGAAATCCAATTTCAGTTTCTGATGTATCAGAATTAGAGACTCCATCTTATGGTGATTTCTGGAGTCATTTGATAAAAATAGGAAGAGCTGAAATAAATATGAGAGGTACTTTCAAAGGAGAGTCTTATAATGAAGTTGTATGGAGAAAAGCAGTTCTTTATCCTCAGAAATCAGGAAATTTAATTTTAGAACCACTTACATTAGATTTAACTTTAAGTTTACCAAGTAATAGGCGTGACCTTTTTGGAAGACGTATTTTAACTCAATCTCAAAAAACTATAACTACAGGAGAAAAGGTAATTAAAGTAAAAGACTTACCTAAAAAAAATAAACCTGAAAATTTTTCAGGTGCTGTAGGAAAATTTGATTTTGATTTAATTTTAAATAAAAATACCTTAAAAGCTTCAGAATCATTTCAGGCAAAAATAAAAGTTAGAGGAAAGGGAAATTTAAATCTTTTTAATTTACCATCTATTAATGTTCCAAATACTCTCGAGGTTTATGAACCAGAGCATAATGAAAAAGTTAAAGTAACACTTTCTGGTATTCAAGGTACGGTTGAAGATAGTTATACTATTGTGCCTCAGTTTCAAGGTAAATATCCAATCCCCTCAATTGAATTTACTTATTTTGATCCCAAATTAGAGGCTTATAAAACTCTATTTTCTCAAGAATTAATTGTAGATGTTTATGATGGTCCTACTTCAGGACTCCCTTCTGTTAATAGTGGTTTGTCAAAGTCAAAAAATAGCATAGTTCCAAATGATAGCTCATTTAGATTTATAAAATTAGACACTAAGCTTCAACAAAAAAATCAGAAAATATTTTGGAGAAGTTATTTATTTTGGGCTTTATTATTCATTCCAATTGTTCTAATCATAACTTCAATATTGATAAAAAAATATATATTAAATCAGACAGAAGATTTAACCATTCGAAAACAGAAAAGGGCTCAGCAGCTTGCAAAAAAATATTTAAGTTCAGCAAAAAAGGTTATTCAAGACCAGGCTAAATTTTATGAAGCTCTTGAAAGAGCCCTCCACAATTATTTAAAAGCCAAACTTAAGATTGAAACAACTGAGCTTAGTAAATCAAAAATTCAAAAACTTCTTAATGATAAAGGAATAGATAAACAAATATCATCAGAATATGTAGAGGTAATAGAGAATTGTGAAAGGGCACGTTATGCTCCAGGATCATCAATAAACACAAAAGAAGATCTAGAAAAATCAGGTGAATTAATTTCTAAAATTGATCGTCAAATATGATAGAGAAATATAAATTTAGCAGTCTAAAAAGCATCCTATTTTTTGGAGCAACACTTTTAATACAAAATTTAGCTTTTGCACAAGCCTCAATGGAATCCGTATTTAAACAGGGTAATAGTGCTTACAATAAAGCAGAATATCAAAAAGCGATTTCACTATATGAACAAACTCTAAAAATGGGACAAATTAGTGCTGAACTATATTATAATCTGGGGAATGCATATTACAAACTAAATAATATTGCAGAAAGTATTTATTATTTTGAAAAAGCTAAACAGCTAGACCCTAATGATGAAGATATAATCATCAATAGTAACTTTGCGAAAAATATGACAATTGACGCTATTGAGAAACTCCCTGAATCCCAAATAGTAACATTTCAAAAAAAGATATATGGAATTTTTAACTTTTCTTATTGGTCATACCTAACTGTTATATTATTTTGGATATTTAGTGGCCTTTTTTTAGTGTATGTTTTTATAAAATCTGCTTCCTTAAAACAAACATTCTTTTTCATCGCTCTTGGAATTTTAATATTTTTTATGATAAGTTTCTTAATAACATATTCAATAGAAGAAAAAGAAAAAAACACAAATTTTGCAATTTTATTTTCAAATCAAAAAGACATTTGGTCCGAACCAAATCAACAAGCAGAATTATTATTTTCACTTCATGAAGGAACTAAAGTAGAGGTTTTAGATATACTCGAAAATTGGAAAAAAATTAGAATAGCAAATGGCTCTGAAGGATGGATTGAAAATGCATCACTTAGATATTTGAATAATGATTTCTTTAGATAATTTCTTGTTCTGGAATTGATTTAGATTGAAATACCCATTCAAATAAAAAATTCCCAAATTTATTTAAAAAGAAATAACTTTTTGAATCTTCAAAGTTAAAATCAGAGAAAATAGTAATAATTTCATTTAACTCACTAATAATTAATGTAAAAGCACTTAATACCACAGCCCATTTTAGAATTCCAAAAAAACCACCTAAAATTCGATTTAACCAACCTAACGCAATTAACTTTAAAGTTTTAGTAATCATTTTTGCCAATAATGATATTGAATAAATTATTAAGATGAAAAGGAAAATAAAACTAACGATTTGTATTGTTTTTGAATCCCAGTCAAAAAAAATTTGAACGGTATTACCTAAAACATTTGAAAATTTAAATGAACCTAACAGCCCGAATATTAAAGCTATTACACCAGCAATTTCTACAACAAATCCTTTGAAAAAGCCACTCAATAGTCCGTAGGTAAGTATTATAAATACTAATACATCAAAATAATTCATCTTTCTAAAGTACATTTTTTTCAGTATTATTAAACTAAATAGAAAATATGATAATATAAAACCTAAACATCTTTTAGTAGAAAAGTCATGTTTGTCAATAATATTATTAAATGAATATTTTTAATAATATATGAAACCTATTAATCCATAAAGAAGGATGTAATTTCAGAAAACTACATTATTTTTACAGTGTGATTGACAAACTAAAAAAATATTTAAAAGAAGTTGAAAATTTTTATAGTGAAAATTCAACAGAAATAGAGGCTTTCAGGATAAGTTATGCAGGGAAAAAAGGAATTCTAAGTTCTTTATTTTCCTCATTCAGGGATATTCCACCAGAACAGAAAAAAAACTATGGAAAAGAATTAAATAAACTTAAAGAAGCTGTCAGTCTGAAAGTTGAATATTTAAAATCTAAGTCTAAATGGGAGTCAAAAAAAAGTAAAATAAATGACCCTACAAGGACTTCATTTCAAATTCAATCTGGGAATCGCCACCCCCTTTCAATCGTTAAAAAAAGAATTATAGATATTTTCACTCAGATAGGGTTTAGTATTTCAGAGGGACCTGAAATTGAAGATGACTGGCATAATTTCACCGCTCTTAATTTACCTCCCCATCATCCTGCTCGAGACATGCAAGACACCTTTTTTATTCAAACTAATCCAGATATTTTACTTCGTACTCATACTTCTTCTGTTCAAGTAAGACATATGGAGAGCAATAAACCTCCAATTAGGACAATTTCTCCTGGAAGAGTTTTTAGAAATGAGGCTATATCTTCCAGAGCACACTGTATTTTTCATCAAATTGAGGGATTATATATTGCTAAAGATGTATCCTTTGCTGACCTAAAACAAACTTTAAAATATTTTACAGAATCACTCTTTGGCAACTCAAATATACGTCTAAGACCCTCTTATTTCCCATTTACTGAACCAAGTGCAGAAGTTGACATTTATTGGGGTTTAGAGACGGAAATAGATTATCGGATAACAAAAGGCACAGGTTGGTTGGAAATTATGGGATGTGGAATGGTTGACCCAAACGTTATGGAGAACTGTGGAATTAATCCAAAAGACTACTCAGGTTTTGCATTTGGAATGGGAATTGAAAGGATAGCGATGTTATTATACCAAATTAGTGACATTCGTTTATTTTTTGAAAATGATGTTAGGTTCTTAAAACAATTTAAAGCAACTCTTTAAATTAATTAAATAAACAAAAAAGTTTATAGCCATTTAGACCAAGGAATTCTACTTAATAGTAAGATATATCCGAATCCATAAAATAAAGATATACGCAAAAATTTCTTCGATGATTCACTTTGTTTTTTATTCAATGACCAACCAATTGTAATAAAAAAAATTGCGAATATGTTTGTTATAGGATGTTCGACTAAATACAAACGACTTTCATTGTTTTTCATTATTCCCATCCCTAATGAGGACCACTGATCAAACCAAGGAGAGATGAAGTATAAAATTAATCCAATTAATAGTTGAATATGAGAAAAAATCAGTCCAAAAAGGCTTATTCTTAAATCTGTTGAATTGAATGATTTTTTTGATATTATTCTTATTAAAGAATTTAAAATTGCAATAAAAAGAATTGTAAGAACAAAGAAAGCCCAATAGGAATGAACTGTTTTTAAAATGTTATACATTAATTTTTAATTTAATTACATAAATATTGATTTCATGATACAGCTTTTTTATACCATAAAAAATTAACTTAGTAAAATTAGAAAATTTACTATGAAAAAAATCATAATAATAACGTTTTCAATTTTTCTTGGGTGTAAGAACAATAATGAAGCTATTATAACCCCTACGTTTGGAATACTTATCCATGGTGGAGCTGGAACAATTTTAAAGAAAAATATGTCCTCTGCAAAAGATACTGAATATAGAAATATTTTAAAGGAAGCAATTGAAGCCGGATATAAAATTTTAGAGGCTGGGGGAAACAGTCAAGATGCTGTTGAAAAAACTATTCATATAATGGAAGACTCACCTTTATTTAATGCTGGAAAGGGAGCTGTTTTAAATGCTCTTGGGAATATTGAATTAGATGCTTCGTTTATGAATGGAAATTCATTAGATGCTGGAGCAGTTTCTGGTGTTAAAACAGTAAAGCACCCAATTTCTGCTGCAATAAAGGTTATGGAGGCTTCCCAACACGTCATGTTATCTGGTTCTGGAGCAGACACTTTTGCAAAAGAACAGGGATTAGAGATTGTTGATCCTGAATATTTTTATACTGAAAGAAGAATAAATGATTTAAAACGTGTACAACAAAAAACTGCTTTAAAAGAATCTTTATTGTCATCCGATGAAAAAAAATATTTTCAAAATCAAAGATATGGAACAGTTGGTTGTGTGGCACTTGATATAAATGGGAACTTATCTGCAGGAACTTCAACAGGTGGGATGACAAATAAAAAATGGAATCGAATTGGTGATGCACCAATTATAGGCGCTGGCACGTACGCTAATAATTTAACATGTGCCATTTCCGCAACTGGTTGGGGAGAATTTTTTATTCGTTCAGTTGTTGCTCATGATATTTCTGCATTAATGGAGTATAAGAATATGAGTATACAAGAAGCAGCATATGAAGTGATTCACAATAAAGTTGCAAGACTTGGAGGAAATGGGGGTGTGATAGGCATTGATCGATTCGGAAATCCTATGATGGAGATGAATACTCCAGGTATGTACAGGGCTCATATGGATGCCGATGGAAATTTAAAAATCAAAATATATAAAGATGAGTGATTTATTTATACTTAAAATCAGTCGTTTATTATTATAAATAATATTCATACTTAAGTATCGCATAACTTTTTTAGTTATTAAAATATTTTATGACGGAAAGAGAACGTAAAATTATCCATATTGACATGGACGCTTTTTTTGCATCTGTTGAACAATTAGATAATCCAAAGTTAAAAGGTTTACCGATAGCTGTAGGGGGAAGCGGTAATAGAGGAGTAGTTTCTGCAGCTAGTTACGAAGCAAGAAAATATGGGGTTCGAAGTGCAATGAGTGGAATTATTGCTAAAAAAATTTGTCCTCATATTATATTTGTCAAACCGCGTTTTGAAAGATATAAAGAAATATCAATTCAGATAAGAGATATTTTCAATGATTATACTTCTTTAGTTGAACCTCTCTCCCTTGATGAAGCATATCTGGATGTTTCAGATTATCCATCCGGAACATTAATTGCAAAAGAAATTAGAAATAAAATTAAAGAAAAGGTTGGTTTAAACTCATCTGCAGGAATTTCAACTAATAAATTTTTAGCAAAAATTGCAAGTGATTGGAATAAGCCAAATGGTCAAAAGACAATTTCGCCAGAAGAAATAATAGGTTTTTTAGAGAAATTAGATGTGAAGAAATTTCATGGTGTTGGAGAAAAAACGAAATTAAAAATGTATCAATTAGGTATTTTTAATGGTAAAGATTTAAAATCTAAACCTAAAGATTTTTTGATAAATAATTTCGGGAAAACAGGTTCTTATTTTTATAATGTTTCTAGAGGGATTCATAAATCGCCAGTAAAGCCTCAAAAGACAATTAAATCTATTGGAAGTGAAAAGACTTTCGAAAAAAATTTAAGTAGTGAATTATATATAGAAGAAAAACTAAAAATTATTTCTGAGATTCTTGAAAAAAGACTTTTAAGAAATAAATTATCTGGAAGAACTATAACTTTAAAAATAAAGTATAGTGATTTTAGTACCCAGACTAGGAGTAAAACCGGGGATCTTTATTTATCTTCTAAGGAATTGATTTTTGAAAAAGCAAAAGATTTACTTTATCAAAAGGCACTTATAAATTCAGTCCGCTTAATTGGAATTTCAATAAATAATTTAAACTTGTTAAAGAAAGAGAAAAGACCATCTATTAAAAGAAAAAACTCTCAACTAAGCTTGCCATTTTAAATTGTTGAAATTCTAAGTGTATTAACCATTCCTTTTGATTTAATTGGCATAGCCGAAAGATTAACTACATAATCTTCTTTTTCGACAAAACCCTTTTCCAATGCAATTTGATTTATTTCTTCAACGGTTTTATCTGTGCTTTTTAGATTGTTGTAATAAAAAGTTTTTACACCCCACAATAAATTTAGTTGATTAAGAATTTTTTTATTAGAAGTAAATACAAGCACATGTGATTTAGGTCTCCAAGCGGAAATTTGAAATCCTGTATATCCACTGTTAGTTAAAGTACATATAGCTTTTGCGTCAATATCATTTGCTAGATGTGCTGCATGATAACAAATGGATTTTGTTATAAATCTTTTCGTTCGAATTTTCGGAGGACTTTGAGGCACGTCAATTAAATCGGAATTTTCAACTGAAATTAAAATATCAGACATTGAATTTATTACTTCTACAGGATATTTTCCTACTGATGTCTCACCAGAGAGCATTACAGCATCAGCACCATCCATAACAGAATTTGCAACGTCATTGACTTCTGCTCTAGTTGGTGTTAGATTATCTATCATAGATTCCATCATTTGTGTGGCAATAATAATCGGAATTCTTGCTTTTTTTGCTAAGTGGACTAAATTTTTTTGAATAAGAGGAACTTCTTGTGCTGGAATTTCAACACCAAGATCACCACGTGCAACCATTAGTCCGTCGGAATAGGCAATTATTTTATCAATATTTTCAATCGCTTCAGGTTTTTCAATCTTAGCGATGATAGGTATCTTTCTTTCAATATGATTGGACATTAAATTTTTTAAATCAATAATATCTTGACTGTTTCTAACAAAAGACAAAGCTATCCAATCAATGTCCTGAGTGAATATGAATTTGGCATCTTTTATATCTTTTTTAGTTAAAGCTGGTAAAGAAATTTTTGTATTTGGCAAATTGACTCCTTTATTTGATTTAAATGCACCACCTTGAATTACTTCTGCTTCAACCTCATTAATTTTATTTGTGGAAATTATTTTAAAAATTAATTTACCATCATCTAATAGTATTCTCTCGCCTATAGCAACATCTTTAGGAAAGTTTTTATAATTCAAGTAAGCTTTATTTGCATTACCTTCAAAAGGAGAATCAGTTTTAAATAAAATTTTGTCTCCTGGTTTTACAACAGTACCATCTTTAATTTTTCCAATACGAAGTTTTGGCCCCTGTAAATCTGCGAGTATAGCAGTATTTAATTCAAGTTTTTTATCAATGCTGCGAATTGTTTTAATATTTTCTATGATTTCGTCATAGTTAGCGTGAGAGAAATTAATTCGAAAAACGTTGACTCCTGAGAGTATCATCTTTTCAATTATTTCTTTTGAAGATGATTTAGGGCCTATGGTTGCAACAATTTTTGTCTTTTTAATAAAATTCATCACTGAAAAATTAAATTCAATTGGTTTCTTATTTTCTCTTCGGGAATACTATAAACTAAAGATGTCATTGGTTCTTCAATCAATAGATATTTTATTGACTTAATTATTTTTTCATTAGAGCTTCTAAATAATAAATCAACACGTTTAAATTCATCAATTAAATATAATTCATTTCTTTCTGGAAGCTTAAATAAAACATTATTATTTAGTTTTTTTTTATTTTTTTCAAAGATAAATCTATTTGAAAGTAGATTACAAACAATATCATTTATAGGATCAACCCACTCAAAAAATTCAAAGACACCTTGTTTTTTTTCACTTAAAATATCTTTTTTAGAACGACTTAACCTTAACCGACTATTTTGATTAATAATAAAAGCTAGTTGGTAAGGCTCTAAAGATGTATGAATGCCTAACCAGTGATCTTTTTCTATCACTTCATCTAATTCAAGTGTGTAAATTCTCCTTCTTATTTTATCCATTAATCATTATGGATTTAATTTTAAAATACGTATTGCAATTCTTGAAGCCTTTTCCTCTGCTTTCTTTTTAGAATGTGCTTTCGATTTTGCAAGTAAGTTTTTTTCTAAAAAAATTTGACAGCAATAGCTAACTTTAGGACTTAATCCATTATCTTCTTCAGTGAAAAATTTTATTTCCTTTTTTTCTTTTTGTCCCCATTCAATTAAAAAAGCTTTATGGCTTAATATAAATGAATTTAAATTATTAATGTCAACATATTTTGTAATTATCTTATTTACCACATAATTTTTTGTTTTTTTATAGCCTTGGTCAATAAATAAAGCACCTACAACAGATTCCAATAAATTTCCATGGATATCATCCCCAAAATTTTTGTGATGATTTGAAATTTTTACTAATTCAAATAGTCCCATTTCTTTTCCTATTTTGTTAAGGTTTGAACGACTTACTATTTTAGCCCTCATTTTTGTTAAAAAACCTTCTTTTGATTCTGGATAAAGAAGATATAAATATTCAGCTATTATTGAAGTTAAAAGTGCATCACCTAAAAATTCTAAACGTTCAAAGTTTATAATTTTCCCTTTTTCATCTTTTATATTAGTTGAGCTATGGGTAAATGCTTCTTTATAAATATTTTTATTTGAAATTTTGACACCAATTTTTTTTTGAATTCTATTAGAGAAATTCCCGGATGTTGACATTCGAGATTTTCGTAAATAATTAAGAAACTTCACAAGTTTGTTTTAAATTATTTTTTTAAATAATACACAGGCATTGTGTCCACCAAACCCAAAAGTATTGGAAAGAGCAATATTTACCTCTCTCTTTTGGGCTTTGTGAAAAGTAAAATTGATTTTAGAATCAATTTTTTCGTCATGAGTTTTATGATTGATTGTTGGAGGTACAACACCATTTTTTATAGCCATAATAGAAGCTATAGCTTCGATTGCACCAGCAGCTCCTAATAAATGACCTGTCATCGATTTCGTTGAATTAATATTCATATTATAGGCATGTTCCTTGAATAATTTAAGTATTGCACTAGTTTCTGCAATATCTCCTAAGGGAGTTGACGTTCCATGCATATTAATTATATCTACTTGATCTGGATTAACTCTAGCATCGTTTAGACAATTTTCCATTACTTTTGATGCGCCGAGACCTTCTGGATGAGGAGCCGTCATATGATAAGCATCAGCAGAAAGACCGCCCCCTAAAAATTCAGCGTAAATTTTGGCACCACGAGAAATAGCATGTTCGTAAGACTCTAAAATAAGAGCTCCAGCACCTTCGCCTAATACGAATCCATCTCTATCTTTATCAAATGGTCGAGAAGCACTTTTTGGATCATCATTTCTTTTTGATAATGCATGCATTGCGTTAAACCCACCAATACCAGCTTTAGTTACTGCTGCTTCAGAACCCCCTGTAACCATAACATCTGCATATCCTAATCTTATATAATTAAGAGCATCAATCATTGCATTGGATGCAGATGCACACGCTGAAACAGTTGCAAAGTTTGGTCCCCTAAAGCCGTATTTTATTGAAATCAGTCCAGGTGCTATATCTGCAATCATTTTGGGAATGAAAAAAGGATTGAATCTTGGATTTTCGTTTCCAGCAGCAAAGTTTAGTACTTCGTTTTGAAATGTTTCAAGACCACCAATCCCAGCACCCCAAATAACACCAACCCTATCTTTATTAATTTTTTCTAAAGACAAATTGGAATCTTCTAATGCCTCTGATACAGATACTAATGCATATTGCGCAAAGCGATCATATTTTCTAGCTTCTTTTCTGTCAAAATGATCTAAAGGATCAAAATTTTTAAGTTCACATGCAAATTGTGTTTTAAATAACGTGGGATCGAAGTAGGAAATGGGAGCTGCTCCACTGGTTCCAGATAATAAACCCTCCCAATATTCTGGGAGGGTATTTCCAATTGGTGTTAGGGCCCCCAATCCGGTAATAACTACTCGTCTTGGCTTCATGGCACCTGTTTAGTCTGCTTGTTCAATAAATTTTATAGCTTGACCCACTGTAGCAATATTTTCAGCTTGGTCATCAGGAATTTGAATATCAAATTCTTTTTCGAATTCCATTATCAGTTCTACAGTATCTAGAGAATCTGCTCCTAAGTCATTTGTAAAACTCGCTCCATCAACTACTTCATTCTCGTCCACCCCTAGTTTATCAACAATGATGGCTTTTACTCTTGAGGAAATGTCTGACATAATTAATCTTTGTTTAAATTAAGTGTAAGCAAAAATAAAAAACTTTAATACAATTTGAATAATTAGGATTGAATATTAACCTTAATTTTAAATAATAATTTTGTAAATCATATTTAATAACATAAAAGTGGGAAATTTTTAAAATAAATGAATCAGAAAATTATCTTATTTGCCTCAGGTAATGGTTCTAATGCAGAAAATATTTTCAGATTTTTTGAAAAAAATAATAATGTAGATGTTCTAACAGTTTATACTAATAATTCAAAAGCACGAGTTATCAATAGATTTAAGCCATTAGGGATAAATGTTGAAGTTTTTAACCGTAAATCATTCATTAGCGGGTCTTTATTAAAAAATGTAATAAATCAAAATCCAGATTTAATCATTTTAGCTGGATTTTTGTGGAAATTTGGATCAGACTGGATTGAAGCATTTAATAAAAAAATTGTTAACATTCATCCTTCCTTATTGCCAAAATATGGAGGTATAGGCATGTATGGTGATAACGTTTATAAAGCTGTAAAAGAAAATTGTGAATCTGAGACAGGAATTACTATACATTACATTAATGAATTTTATGATGAGGGAGCTATAATTTTTCAAGAGAAAGTTAAACTTGATAAAGATGATAATTTAGAGGACATATCTTATAAAACACAGAAATTGGAACATAAATATTTTCCTAAGGTTATAAAAGATTTATTAAGTGGAAGTATTAAATGAAAGCTAAATCAGTTTATTTATATACAGATGGCTCCTCACTAGGGAATCCAGGTCCTGGTGGATATGGATTTATTTTAGAGTGGGTTGGAATGTCATATAAAAAAGAATTTTCAGCGGGCTATAAACTTACTACTAATAATAGAATGGAACTAATGGCCGTAATTGTTGGTTTAGAATCATTAAAAAATCCTGGGATGGAGGTGATTGTTTACTCAGATTCTAAATATGTAGTTGATGCTATTGAAAAAAAATGGCTTTTTAATTGGGAGCAGAAAAATTTTAAAGGGAAAAAGAATAAAGATTTATGGGAAAGGTTTTTAAATGTGTATAACAAACATAAAGTACTTTTTCAGTGGATTAAAGGACACAATAAGCATCCTCAAAATGAAAGATGTGATGAACTTGCAGTAAATGCTGCAAGAGGGAAAGATCTATTTTCAGATCTAATATTTGAACAAACATTTAAACATTAAATTATATAATAATTGTTGATACTCTTTTACAAATGTTTTAAGATTAATACCTATTAGGGAACGATAGTTTTTTATTTTTGCTTTATGAATGACAAACTGTTGGTTTTAGGAACAATAGCATACGATTCTATCGAAACTCCTAACATTAAAACAGGGAAAATTTTAGGAGGATGCGCAACATATATAGGCCTTGCAGCATCTAAATTTAAAACCAACTGTTGCTTAGTTTCCATTGTTGGTGAAGATTTTGATAAATCTCATATCAACCTTTTAGAATCAAAAAAACTTGACCTTTCAGGCGTTGAAATTGTTGCTAACGAAAAAACTTTTTTTTGGAAAGGGAAGTATCATGAAAATTTGAATAAAAGAACTACACTAGAGACTCAGTTGAATGTTCTAACAAAGTTTTATCCCAAAATCCCTAAAAACTTTTTGGATTCTAGTATTGTTGTATTAGGCAATGTTGATCCTAATATTCAATTGGCAGTATTAGATCAAATTGAACAACCAAAACTTATTGTAATGGATACAATGAATTTTTGGATTGAGAGTTATCGTGATAAGCTCAATGAGTTAATAAAAAAAGTTGATTTAATTTCTATAAATGATGAAGAAGCACTTCAACTTACTAATTGCCAATCAACAGTTGAAGCAGCTTATAAAATTCAAAATATGGGACCGAAGTTTGTAATTATTAAAAAAGGGGAAAATGGGGCACTTCTTATTAGTAAGGATAATGTCTTTTCCTTACCTTCATTACCATTAAAGAAATTTTCTGATCCAACAGGAGCTGGTGATAGTTTCATTGGTGGAGTTGTAGGCTATTTATCCCAATTTAAAAATATATCTTTTGATCAAATAAAAGGTGGAGTTGTAATTGGCTCATGTATTGCATCATTTACTGTTCAAGAATTTGGAACAAAAGCTTTAGAAGAAATTACAGTTAGTCAATTGGAACAAAGAATAAAAGATTTTAAACTTTTAACAGAATTTGAAATAATGAAAACTATTTTCCATGAGTGAACTGATAAAACATGAATGTGGTATAGCTCTTCTGCAATTAAAAAAACCGTTATCATTTTATAAAGATAAATATGGAAGTGCACTTTACGGAATTAACAAGATGTATTTACTTATGGAAAAGCAGCATAATCGAGGACAAGATGGAGCTGGTTTTGCAAGTATTAAATATAACATGTCACCAGGTCAACGTTACATAAGTAGAGTTCGTTCCGCAAAATCCCAGCCTATCCAACATATTTTCAAAACAATTAAAGAAAGAATAGAAAAGCAATTACAAATTACTCCAGAACTATTATCACATCCTGAAAAGTTAAAAGAAGAAGTTCCTTACATAGGAGAACTTATGTTAGGACACGTTAGATACGGAACTTTTGGGAAAAACAGTATAGAGAGTGTCCACCCTTTTTTAAGACAGAACAATTGGATGCATAGAAACCTTATTGTTGCAGGAAATTTTAATTTAACAAATGTCAGTCAGCTATTTGATAATTTAGTTGATTTGGGGCAACACCCAAAAGAGCGTGCAGATACAATAACTGTAATGGAAAAAATAGGACATTTTTTAGATGATGCTGTATCAAAAATTTATAAAAACTTACGCCACGAAGGATATACAAAAGCACAAGCTTCTCCTCTTATAGCAGAAAGACTAAAACTTTCTAAAATTTTAAGAAAAGCATCAAAAAACTGGGATGGTGGATATGCAATGGCTGGACTATTAGGACATGGAGATTCATTTGTTCTTAGAGATCCAATAGGTATTAGACCTGTTTATTTTTATTCAGATGAGGAGTTAGTTGTCGTGGCATCAGAAAGACCTGTAATACAAACAGTTTTTAACATTCCATTTGAAAAAATTGAGGAATTAGAACCTGGAAATGCAATTATTACAAAAAAATCAGGCGTGACTGAGATTAAAGAAATTTTGAAACCTAAAGAAAAAAGGGCATGTTCTTTTGAGAGGATTTATTTTTCAAGGGGCGGTGATTCCGAAATTTATAAAGAAAGGAAAAAATTAGGGGAAATGTTATTTCCACAAGTAAATAAGGCCATAAAAGGAGATCTTAAAAATACTGTGTTCTCATTTATACCCAACACTGCTGAAACATCATTTTATGGAATGATTGGAGCGGTTCAGGATCATTTCAGAGATAATTTAAAAAAAGAATTAACGAAACCAAAAACTCCTGATTTAAGTAGTCTAATCAAAAAATTGGACCTCAAACCTCGTATTGAAAAAATAGCAATTAAAGATGCTAAACTCAGAACTTTTATTACGGAAGATAGTGATAGGGAGGATTTAGTAGCTCATGTTTATGATATTACTTATGGGGTCGTAAAAACGACTGACAACTTAGTAATTATAGATGATAGCATTGTAAGAGGAACTACTTTACAAAAAAGTATATTAAAAATGCTTGATAGATTAGGTCCCAAAAAAATCATCATTGTTTCAAGCGCTCCACAAATTCGATATCCAGATTGTTATGGTATTGATATGGCAAAACTTGAGGAGTTTATTGCATTTCGTGCTGTATTGACCCTTCACCAAGAGGATGGAAATAAAGAGAGCATTGTTCAAAAAATTTACCAAAAATGTATTAAAAGTATTGAAGAAGGAATAGAGTCCCCTCCAAATCATGTTAAAGAATTATATGACTCCTTCACAGATGAACAAATTTCAGAAAAAATTGCAAACATATTAAAAGAAGACAATATTAATGCTGAGGTAGAGGTTATATTTCAAACTATTGGAGGACTCCATAAAGCCTGTCCTAAAAATTTAGGGGATTGGTATTTTTCTGGGGATTATCCCACACCAGGGGGCTGTAGGGTTGTAAATAAAGCTTTTATTAATTTTGTAGAAAAAAACAATAGAAGGGCTTATTAGAAAATTTAATTTGTAAATTTTGAAAATAATAGGTCAAAAATTAATCAATTCCTGACCCATTTTTGAATAATACATTATCTTCCCTTAAGATAAAGTTCATTTACTTTTTTCCAATCTATTACGTTGAAAAAAGCATTAATGTAATCAGGACGCCTGTTTTGATAATTTAAATAGTATGCATGCTCCCATACATCTATTCCTAGGATTGGACTCCCTCCACAGCTAATACCAGGCATTAGAGGATTATCTTGATTAGCTGTAGCACAAACTTCTAAAGCACCTCCTTTATGAACACAAAGCCATGCCCAACCAGATCCAAATTGTGTAGCAGCTGCCTTAGCAAAGTCTGACTTAAATTGATCAAATGAATCAAACTCATTATTTATGGCCTCTGCTAATTCGCCATTAGGACTTCCTCCTCCATCAGGAGACATAATATTCCAAAATAGGCGATGATTATAATAACCTCCACCATTGTTTCTAACAGCTTTGTTATCAAGATTTAAATTTTTTAGAATTTCTTCTATTGATTGTTGAGCCATTGGAGTACCAGAAACAGCATTGTTTAGGTTTGTAGTATATCCATTGTGGTGTTTGCTGTGATGTATTTCCATTGTACGTGCATCTATATGCGGTTCCAACGCGTCATAAGCATAAGGTAATTTTGGTAATTCGAAAGACATAATTAATATTTAAATTTTTATAAAAATAAAATTTCTTTTTTCAAAAACTGACTAAGTTTTTAAAAGCTTTATTTTTAGTAATATAATTTAAAATTTTTCTTATTTCAAATTTTCAAATAATTAGTGCTTCAGCGGGATCTGGTAAAACATTTAACCTCGTTTTAGAATATCTTAAAATTTTACTAGAAGATACTTCAAGACCATCTTTTAGAAACTTTTTAGCCCTAACTTTTACTAATAAAGCAGTAAAAGAATTAAAGAAGCGTATTCTTTCAATTTTATTTTCATTATCAAAAATCCCGTCTAGTGAAACTCGTATAGTTGGAACATTATGCGATTTTTTAAACATTTCAGAAAAAGAATTAGCTTTTAGATCAGATCAAATTTTAAAAAAAATTATTTTAGAGTATGGTAGTTTTGATGTTATTACTATAGATAAGTTTACTTATAGATTAGTCAGAACTTTTCATAGAGAATTTAAATTATCATATGGGTTTGAAGCTATTATAGATCCTAAATTTTTATTTGAAGAAACAATACTTTCAATAATTGATGAGTTTGGAGACAATGAATTTTTGTCTGAAGTTTTATTGGATTTTAGTTATGAAAAAATCGACAATGAAAAGGATTGGGATATTCAAAAAGAACTTGAGGAATTCATTTATATATTGAACAACGAAACTAATCATATTCCGGTAAAAGACTTAAAAAATAAAAACCTAGTTGAGCTTAAAAATGATAAAATTCTATTAAAAAAAGAACTAAAAAAATCTAGAGACAAAGCTATTGAACTTGCTGAAGAAGGATTAGAATTTTTAATTTCTATTGGACTTGTTGCAGAAGATTTCAAACAAAGACTAATACATAATAATTTAAAAAAAGTAAAAGAATGTAATTTTTCAAGCCTTTTTAATTCTAATTTAGAATCTTGCCTTAATGGAGATAAACCATTATACAATAAAGCCTTATCCGAATATAAAAAATCTTTAATTGATAATAATAGACTTAAAATCAAAGAAAATTTTGATGAAATAAAAAGTTACGTAGGACAATATTTTTTAATTAAACAGACACTTAAATCATGGACACCTAGAATGCTTTTACAATTCATGGAAAAGCGCCTAGAGGAAATACAAAGTGATAAACAAGTATGCTTACTAGGGACATTTAACAAAAAAATAAATCGTTTAGTTAATGGTGAATCAGCTCCCTTTATATTTGAAAGGTTAGGAGAAAGGTATAAATATTATTTTCTTGATGAATTTCAAGATACCTCTTCACTTCAGTGGTCTAATTTGATCCCATTAATAGCCAATTCTCTGGAGAGTGAAAATATATCAGGATTATCAGGTAGATTGATATTAGTGGGAGATCCTAAGCAATCAATATATAGATGGAGAGGAGGTGATATGAATCAATTTCTAGATCTTATTAATAAAAAACACAACCCTTTTCAAATTGTGGCTCAAAACAAAATTTTAAAGAAAAATTTTCGCTCAACTAAAGAAATAGTAAATTTTAATAATGATTTTTTTGATACTATTGCAAAAAAAATTAACGACAAAGAATATCAGGCTCTTTATAGGGAGAAAAGTAATAATTTAAATAATAAAGGACAGGGTTATGTACAAATTGAATCAATTGAAAAAGGGAGAAATGAAGAAATTAATAAATCTTTATATGCTTCAAAAACAATTACCATTTTAAAAAAACTTGTTGAAAAAGGATATTCCAAAAGTGAAATTGCAATTCTAGTTAGAAAAAAAAGTCAAGCTACAGAATTAGGAAACATTTTAACTAATGAGGGGTTTAAAATAATTTCTTCTGAGGCTCTGAAAGTTTCAAATTCCGAAAAAGTTCAATTGATTATTGCACTTTTAAAACTGACTTTAAATCCTGATTCCTCGGAACAACATAAAATCATACTTGATATACTTTGGGAATTTTACAATAAAGAAAAAAAAGAATATTATGAATTTGCTATTTCAAATTTAAAACTCAAAACTCACAATTTTTTTTATCAATTGAATAAGATTTTTGATTTTAATATAAATTTAAATGAAGCTTTTTCAAAAACTCTGCTTGAAGCAGTGGATTATTTTTTAGTCAATTTATCAATACTGAATATTGCCGATGTATATGTATCCTCATTTATGGAAGAGGTATTTAATTATTCAAGAGATAGTTCATCATCAATCTTATCTTTTTTAAGATATTGGGAAAATGAATCTAAGAACTTAAATGTTACAATATCAAATTCCGAGGACTCTATCAAACTCATGACAATTCACCAAGCAAAAGGATTAGAATTTCCGATAGTTATTTTACCCTTTCTTGATACATTAATACATCCTAATTTAAATGAAAAAATTTGGTATCCTTTTAAAAGTGGTAAATTAAAAAAAATTAAGTGGGGATGGTTTAATTTCACAAAACAGATCCAAAATTTTGGTAAGGACGCCATTCAATTTCATGACTCTCATAGATTAAATCAGAAAATAGACGCAATAAATGTTCTCTATGTAGCTCTAACTAGAGCTCAAAACGCATTATTTGTGATAACTAAAGAAGTTTCCATAGCTGGTTCTTCTTATGCCCATTGGTTTAAGGATTATGTCGTATCTAAAGGATTAACACTAGATTCAGAAAACACTTTCATTCTGGGGAAATTACCTGATAAATTTCAAATTCAAAATAAAATTCAAAATAAAAATCCGCACACTAATTACAAATTAAATTCACAGTGGAGAAAAAGAATTATAACAAAAGGTGATAGCGATGAAGATTTAAATGAAGCAAAAAACCATGGATTATTAATACATAATTTATTATCAGAAATCACAATTAAGGATAAAATTTCTGATGTATTAGAAAAAGCGATTAGTGATAATATTCTCCATGAAGATTTAAAACTAAGTATTGAAAAAAAACTGTTTCAAATAGTTAATCATCCAGAATTAAGTAAATTTTTTGACGGAAGAGATAGAGTGCTTTGTGAAAAAGAATTATTAGTTCCATCAGGTCCTACTTTTAGGCCTGATCGAATAAATATATCTTCATCAGGGAAGATAAGTCTTATGGACTATAAAACTGGTAGACCAAAAAAAAGGGACAGAGAGCAAATTCATACTTATTCAAATTTGTTCAAAGAGATGGGATATAAAAGGATTGAAAACTTTTTGATTTATATAAATAATGACCTTCAAATAATAAAGTTCACTGATGATTAAAATTATCATTTTAAAATGAAAACATTTTTAGAAGAGGTAGCAGAAAAAATTTTAAAAGTCAATTCAAATATTGAAAATCTTAAAATTATAGTACCCACAATACGTGCTGTTAGTTTTTTAAAAGAATCAATAAAAAAAGTGATTGACAAGCCTATTGTTTCCCCAAATATCATGAGTATATCAGAATTTGTAACCGATCTCTCGGGACTAAGGGCCTTGTCCAAAATCGAGCTTTTATGTAATTTTTATTCTATTTACAAATCACTTACTCCAAAAAAAGAATTAGAATTTTTTCATCAATTTTCTCAATGGGCACCTAATTTATTATCGGAGTTTAATGAAATTGATAATCAACTAGTTGATGCTAAAGAAATATACAGTTATCTCAATGCAATAGAAAATATTGAAAGATGGGGAAATGAAAAAGATGGTTTGAGTAAAAATTATTCTAAGCTTCAGAAACATTTTTTATTGTATTATCAGAGTTTTAGTGAAAATTTATTAGAAAATCAAAAAGGATATTCTGGACTTCAAATAAAAGAAGCTGTAAAAAATATACCCTTTTATATACAACACGAACTCCCTTATCATTTTTTTGTTGGATTTAATGCACTAAATAAAGGTGAAGAAATCTTGATTCAAGAACTTATTGCTCAAAATAAAGCTGAAATTATATGGGATATTGACAAATCCTTTTTTGAAGATCCATATCATAGCGCTGGATTTTTTATAAGAAAATATTATAAAGAATGGAGATTTTTGAAGAAAAAAAAATCGCCACATCTTCAAAATTGTTTTTCAAAGCCAAAAAAAATTGAAATCATTAGCACTATTAATAATGATATTCAGGCAAAAACTGCTATTCAAATTGCATGTGACTTACATAAAAGAAAACCAAAAAAATCAACTGCTGTAGTTTTGGGAGATGAAAACCTTTTGCAGCTTTCACTGTCTTCAATGCCAGATCTTAAAACTCCTTTAAATATTACAATGGGATATCCAATTAGATATACATCTTTAATGAATTTTTTTGTAATGTTTTTTGAATTACATATAAATCATATCAGTAAAGGCTATCAATTAAGATTAATCTATGATTTTTTGAATAATAACATATCTAAATTAATATTAAACAAATCAAAAAATAAAATATATAGGTGGATTGAAAATTTTAAAACTAACTATATCACCTCAAATATAATTTGTGGAAAAGGATCTAAAGCACTTCTATTATTTTCCCCTTTTCATAAAGTTGATGAATTTTTAAATCAACTCGTCGAAATAGTTATAACTTTAAGAAAGAGTTTAAGTAAACAAAACCTTGACCCTTTTCAAATTCAAGCTTGTGAATATTTTCTTGATGTATTTAAATCGATAAAAGAGCTTAATCAGAAATATAATTTTCTAAACAGCTTGTTGGATATTAAAACAGTTTTTGAGTCATTAGTAAATCAAGAAAAGTTTGATTTTAAAGGAGACCCTTTAAACGGAATTCAAATTATGGGTCTTTTAGAAACTCGTCTTTTGGATTTTGATAATATTATTTTAACAAATGTAAACGAAGGTATATTGCCTGAAGGAAAATCAAATTATTCTTGGATCCCATTTGATGTAAGAAAAAAATTTGGAATGAATACATTTATTGAAAAAGATCATCTGTATTCATATCACTTTTTTAGATTACTACAGAGGGCAAAAAACATTTATCTGCTATATAATAATTCTTCAAAAGGACTTATTACTGCTGAACCAAGCCGATTTCTCTACCAATTAGAATATTTTAAAAAAGAAAAACATTTATTAAAACTTAATCAAATAGAACCATCACTACCAAAACAATTTGATTCAGAGAAAATAGGAATTAAGTCAAAAAAAGTTCTATTGCATTTAGAAAAAATAGCCAACGAAGGGTTTTCTCCTTCTTCATTATCACTATTTATAAGAAATCCTTACTCCTTTTATCAAGAGCGATTACTTAAAATAAAAAATGATATGAATTGGGAAAGACAATTTAATGCAATGGAAAAAGGAACATTAATGCATCAAGTATTGGAAAGCTTATACACTCCTTATTTAAATAAGGAATTGAAAGAAAATAATTATGATAAAATGTTAAATATCCTACACAAAACTTTGGAAGAGAAAAGTCAAAATTTAAATACAACAAAACATTTCCTCTATGGTAAGAATAAATTAACTATTAACATTATAGAAAAGATTCTTGAAAAATTTATTATTGATGAAAAAACAAGAGTTAAAAAGGGTGATAAAATAAAAATTTTAGCTCTTGAACATAAATTTCAAAAAACAATCTATGTTAAAAGTTTAAATAAAGAAATAAATTTTAGAGGAACTGTCGATCGCATTGATATTTCAAATGATGTTTTAAGGTTTATTGATTACAAGACTGGAAAAGTAATAGATTCAGATATGATGTTTAAAGAATGGACGGAGGTAAGAACAAATATCAAAAAAAGTCCTCTTTTTCAAGTTCTTATGTATGCAAGTTTTCTGAAAGATGATTTTTGCAATAAAAAAACTATCGCAGGAGTTATACCTCTTAAATCGTTTAAAAATGATTTTATTCCTGCTTCGGTAAGAATTAATCTAAAGCAAAAAAATATTTTAGAAATAGATTTAGATTCTAAAACCTGTTTTGAAAATGAACTCTTTGAGTTAATGAAAGAGATATTTGACCCTAGTACCCCTTTCAAGAATAGATAATTAGTAGAAAAATTATAATTTTAAAGTAATGTGTAAACTCATTTTTTTAAATTTACTTAATCCTTTTTTGTTTTAGATTATGGCTAAAAAAGACGAATTTGATAAGATAGACACCAATAAAGACGGATTTATATCTAGAGAGGAATTTGACGCAGCTGATGAGTCTGCCGGTATTGAAAGAGAAAAACTTAATTGGTTTTTAAAATTAATTACCCTTGGAGATCGATTTGATATCAAAGATTTTTGGGATAGAGTAAAAAAATCTATTGTTGAGTTTGTAATATTAGTTTTTGGTGTCACTGTATCCTTTGGAATTGAACAGCAAGGTGGAGAATCTGACAATAGACATGACGGAATAGAAAATCTAACGAATCTAAGAGAGGAAGTAGAAAAAATAATCGCGTACACTGATGCGTATATTGAACAGGTAGATTGGGTTAGTGAATTATATCAAAAACAATACAATAGATGGGAAAAGGATAATGACAGCATTTTCATTGACTGGCAACCAGATGAAGAAGAGCCTGACGGCAAATATTATTTTTCCCCTATGGGGATGTATGTTAATCGAGACCCTTTTGATCCTCCAAGGGTAAATTTTGATGCTATAAAGTTAGACGGAACATTTAGACTAATGCCAAAAGAAGTTGGTTTAAAGATGACCGAAATTTACGATGGTACTGAGTTAAGATATCTAATTGAAAATACAGGGAAAAATGAGGAGCGCTATGTAAATCAATTTATTGATCAAATTGCCAATAAATGGGTTTATGACTTGCCTTGGGTAGATGTAGATTATAATGAATTCTGGATAGAAAATAGAAAATATATACAAAATGATAAGTTTATAAAATATAACTTATACAAGAGACTTGATTTATGGCAATATAGTGTAAAAGATCAACTGCAAGTATATAGAAATTCATTAATAGAAAGCACAAAATTATTGGATTCTGTTATTGCAGTAAGAGATAGTGAATTTGAATTTATTTGGTGGGTATTAAATCCTAAGGATTAGCCTTAGATATCAATTCAGCAACTAATTTACCAGAAATTATTGCTGGTGGTACTCCTGGGCCTGGGACTGTTAGTTGGCCAGTAAAGTATAGGTTTTTCACCTTATTACTTATTAATTTAGGTCTTAAAAAAGCAGTTTGAAACAATGTATTTGCTAGACCATAAGCATTTCCCTTATACGAATTATATTCTTTAATAAAATCATTAACACAAAATGATTCAGAGAAAATTATATTATCCTTAATATTTTGTTTGGTTAGTTTTTCTAACCTTTCTAATACTTTATTAAAGTATTTTTCACGAAGCTTTTTACTGTCTTCAATTCCTGGAGCAATAGGAATAAGAATAAAACAAGCTTCTTTTCCTTTAGGGGCCATTGATGAATCAGAAATGGAGGGAAAATTAACATAAAATAAAGGATCTTTTGGCCATGAAGGATTATTATAAATGGAATCAGCATGTTCATCAAAATCTACATCAAAAAATAGTGTATGGTGGGATACATTTTTTATTTTTTTGTCTAACCCTATATAGAATAAAAGAGATGAAGGGGCAAATGTTTTTTTGTTCCAATATGCTTCACTATATCTTCTATATTTAGGATCAAGAAGACTCTCAGAGTGATGATAATCAGCACCCGACAATACAATGTCAGCTTTTACTAATTTATTTTTAATCTTAATTCCATATGCTCTTCCGTCTTTATCGACACAAATTTTTTCAATCTCTGAATCTGAATAAAATTTAACGCCAAGTGATTTGGCTAACTCTACCATAGCCAAAACTATACTATACATTCCCTTTTCTGGATGCCATGTCCCTAGTCCAAAATCAGCATAATTCATGAAGTTATAGAATGAAGGAGTATTTGATGGTTTTGCGCCTAAAAATAGTACTGGAAACTGAAGAATTTGTCGAAGTTTGGGACTTTGAAAATCCTTGTAAACATCTTTTTTTATATTGCTAAGAAAATATTTTATTTTTTTTATCGTTTTTTTTGTAATTAACTCTAGTGGTGATATACCTGGTCGATAAACTAAATCTTTAATAGCAATATTATAATTTTCTTTAGCGATATTAATAAATCTTTTTAGCTTGATACTGCTTCCCTTCTCCTCTTTTTCAAAAACAGAAAAAATTTTTTCTAAAGAGTCACCAATTAAAATTCTTTCATTTTCTCCAAAAACAACTTGGTATCCAGGATCCAATCTGTCAAGTTTATAAAAGTCTGAAGTTGTTTTATCAAAGTCATTATAAAATGACTCGAAAACATCAGGCATCCAATACCATGAAGGCCCCATGTCAAATGTAAATCCTTGTTTTTTTAGTTGACGTGCTCTACCTCCAAAAGTTTTATTTTTTTCATATACATGTACTTTAAAATTTTTTTTGGCTAAATATGCAGCAGCTGATAAAGAAGAAAATCCAGAGCCAATAATAGCAATTTTTTTACTCATAGCTTGACAAAGATATTATAAAAAGGGAAGAGTATAAAAATGTTTTAAATGGGATGTATGTTATTTTGTTGCCCAAATAACTCCTCTCTTAATTAGGGTCCAAACTTCAGGAATGTTATAGTCTTGTTTTGAATGACCAATCGAATTATAAAAAATTTTTCCTTTCCCATATTTTTTTTTCCATACAACAGGAATAATAACTCCTTTTATCCAAGGATCATATTTTTCTGAAAATGTAGTCGTAGCGAGAACATCTAAAGCTGGATCTACATGCATGTAATACTGTTCTGAAAAAATATTAAAATCTTTAATTCCTCTGGTAATAGAATCTTTTCTATTTTCAATAGTAACTCTATAATTTACTTGCCCTCCAGGATGTTTCACGAACTGTCCGCCTATCATGTATTGATATTCTGTATTATTTCTGAATGAATCTCCTAAACCTCCGTGACATCCTGCAAGACCTGTGCCATTTTTTACTGCTTTTAATAGACCATTTAACTGATCATCAGTTATTTTACTCATTGTAATATGCTGAATTATTAGGTCTAATTCATTCATAAGTTTTTCATTTGTGTAAACAGATGTAGAATCTGATAAAATCACATTTGTATTTTGTGTTTTAAGCCAAGAGCTTATTTTGTCTGCAAAATATTTAGGTTGATGACCAGCCCACCCTCCATATACAACTAAAATTTTTTTCCCTTCAAGTGAATTGTATTGGTTTTGAGAAAAACATTGAGTAGAAATTAGACAAAACAAAAAGGTAGTGCATAAAATATTTTTCATACAATTGAAAATGAGGTTATCTTTTTTTTCTGAAATGATGAATTTCTTCAACAAAAGAAGCACTAATTATACCTGTTGGCACAGCAACAATACCAATGCCAATTAGAGAAATAAAACCCGCAAAAATCTTTCCCCAAGCAGTAACAGGCACGACATCTCCATAACCAACTGTAGCCAAAGAGACAGTTGCCCACCAGAAGGAGGCTGTAATACTTGAAAATACTTCTGGTTGTGCTTCATTTTCAAGAAAATATATTGCTGATGCTGAAAAAAGAATACACAATAGTGATAGAAAAAAAGTAAATTTTAGTTCATTTTGAACTGCTGAAATTGCTTTTATAAATAGTTTCAGAGACTTACTTTCCCTTCCAAGTTTAAAAATTCTAGTTAACCGAAATAGTCTTAGTATTCTGAAAAATCGACCATCGATAAGAACGAATTGTTTAATGTAGAAGGGTAGTATCGATATGAAATCGATTATCCCAAAAAAACTAAATATATAAGACTTAATTCCATTCCATTTGGCTTTTTGATAACTTAAAAAGATCCTGTAAAAATATTCTAGTGTAAAAATCAATATTGAAATTAACTCGAAAATATTAAAGATTTCTCCAAAGCGTTTTTTAATAAATTGATGCGATTCAAGTATCATAGCAATTATATTAGCTATGATTAACAGATAAATAAAAACATCAAAACGATTATTTTTTTTCATGGACTTATATTTGCAACTAAAAATAATTATTTTTTGATAATTGATTTAGGATTAAGTTATTTTTAACTAACTGTATTTTAGATTTTTACACTAAATCTATTTAAATAGATTAAACAAATGTTTGAAAAAAATAAAAAAAAAATAAACAAAACTTGTTTTGTATAATCTTTTTTATATATCTTTAAACAAGTTTAAATTCAATTTGGTTTCAAAAACGTCTCTGCTGATTACTTCCATTAGTCAAATTCTAAAATCCTAAACAGAGACGTTTTTCCTTTAATTTTTAATAATTTAATACTTTAAATATAAACTATAGTATTTATAAGTGGACCAAATTACAACCCTAACTTTTTTTAAATTCAAAAACAATAAATTTTGGGCACTAAAGCAAATGGGATTTGCACAAAATAAATTAAAAGGTGTAAAGGATCTTGAATTTTATAAATTTTTAGGAACAGGAGGTGGACAGGGCTTTAGTCTATGGCCGGACTTTTCAATGTATGCGTTTTTAGGTGTTTGGAAAAATCGTGATGCTTATAAAAAATGTTTTGATTCATTTGATATTTTTTTAGAATATAAGGAAAGAGCAGATTTTCAAAGAAATTTAGAATTAATTTCAATTAAAAGTCATGGTTTTTGGAATGGAAAAAATCCATTCAAAAGTCAAAAATTTACGCTTAGTGATGTTAATAAAAAAAAAGCTGTTGTATTAACCAGAGCAACTATAAACTGGAATCGATTGTTTCAATTTTGGAAAGCAGTACCAAAAGCAAGCAAAGCTATAGAAAACGCCACTGGAGTTGAATTTTTTAAGGGTATAGGAGAATGGCCTTTTATTCAGCAAGCAACTATCAGTATTTGGGATAATTTTGATAGTGTAAATAAATTTGCATATAATGATAAATCACATTCTGATATTATAAAAACTACACGCCAAAATAAATGGTATAAAGAGGATTTATTTTCAAGATTTTATTTGATCTCTGACACCATAAAAAAATTAAATTAATGAAAAAAGCTATTGTTGTTGGAGCAGGAATTGCCGGTTTAGCAACCAGTATAAGACTAATAAATAAGGGATATAGGGTAAAAGTATTTGAACAAAATAATTATCCAGGTGGAAAGCTGTCTTCATTTTCTTTGAATGGGTATCGATTTGATGCAGGTCCATCACTATTTACAATGCCTCACTTTATAACTGAACTTTTCGAATTATCTGGAGAAGACATAAAAGATCATTTTGAGTATTCAAAAAAAGAGATCGCATGTAATTATTTTTGGCAAGACGGTACTTTTTTTAATGCTTATGGGGATAAAGAAAAATTTCTAAAAGAAGTAAAAAAAAAGTTTAATGAACCAGAGAATAATGTAATTAACTATTTAAGTAAAGCAAAAAAGAAATACGATTTAACTAATTCCATTTTTTTGGAGCAATCACTAAATAAGCTTAAAACCTATTTATCGAAAAACACATTAAATGCTTTACTGAATTTTAGAATTTTTGAATTTCAGAAATCACTGCATAAGGTCAATGAAGATTCATTTTCTTCACCACATTTAATACAACTTTTTGACAGATATGCTACTTACAATGGATCAAATCCTTATCAAACTTCAGGTATTATGACTTTAATACAACATTTAGAAAATAATTTTGGAACATTTGTACCAGCAAAGGGAATGATTTCAATAACTGAAAGTATTTATAATTTAGCCCTTCGACTTGGAGTAGAATTTTATTTTGATACACCTGTTAGTGAAATTATAATTGAGTCAAATAAAGTAAAAGGTATAATAGCTAAAAATTCATTTATTGATTCAGATATAGTGATATCAAATATGGATATATATTACACTTATAACAAGTTATTACCTGATATAAAAAAACCTAAAATTATTTTAAAACAAGAAAGATCAAGTTCAGCTGTAATATTTTATTGGGGGATAGCAAGTACATTTAAAGATTTAGATTTACATAATATCTTTTTTTCAAATGATTATAAAAAAGAGTTTGAATCTATTTTTAGAGACAAAAAAGTTTTTGATGATCCAACTATATATGTAAATATAACTTCAAAGGATATAAAAGGGGATGCTCCTAAGGGTTGCGAAAACTGGTTTGTTATGATTAATACTCCAGCTGATCATGGACAAAATTGGGACGTAATTGTTGAAAGGCTTAAAAATATTGTAATTGAAAAGATATCTAAAAAGTTTAGTGTTTCATTACGTGATAAAATTGTTTGTGAACAAATTTTAACTCCACCTTTGATTGATTCAAAAACAAAGTCTTACATGGGTGCATTATATGGAGCATCAAGTAACAGTATAATGTCAGCATTTTTGAGACATCCAAATTTTTCGAAAAAAATTAAAAATCTTTATTTTTGTGGAGGTAGTGTACATCCGGGAGGAGGAATACCTTTATGCTTACTTTCAGCTAAAATTGTCTCAGACCTAATTCCAAATGGATAAATAATGAAATTATTTACAAAACAGAGTCTTTCTATTGGTTTGATTTGGATATTTCATATTTCTGGACTTATTGGTATCATTTATAGTAATGCGTCATGGTTTATTAAAGCAACTCCATTTAATCTATTATTAAGTTTTGCTTTGCTTATTATAAATATTGAGTGGAATAAAAAATTATTTCTCCTTGTAGTTACCTGTTTTTCAGTTGGAATGCTTTCTGAAATTATTGGAGTAAATTACGGATTTCTTTTTGGGGAATATTCATATGGGAAGGCCCTTGGTATTAAGTTTAAGGGAGTGCCCTTAATAATTGGAATAAATTGGTGTTTACTTGTATTTATTACAGGTTACATATCACGTTTTTTTTTTAATTCTCTCATTGCGAGAACATTTTTGGGTATTTTTTTAATGTTATCATTAGACATTGTAATTGAACCTATTGCTCCAGTGTTAGATTTTTGGAAATTTAAAGAAGGATTGGCTTCGTTCAATAATTATATTGGTTGGGTAATTGTATCATTTCCGTTACAATTACTATTTCATAGATTGAACCAAAATATCGAAGGCCCTTTCCCATTTCATCTTTATATATTACAGTTTTTATTTTTCACAATACTTTTATTAAAAATTAATTCAATAGGAATTTAAATTTATAGTTATGTTGTTTCAACTTCGTTTATTTTTTATAATTAATTTATTGATGATTTCTTGCCAAAATTCAGTTAGAGAGGAAACAAAAAATAATATAAATCAAAACCAGAAAGAAAAATTAATGGAGGTAAAACTTGAATTAGTAAGTTATCCAGAAGATTTAATGAAAGATAACGGATTAGAAGACTGGGAAGAATTCAAAAATTTATACGAATCTTTAGAAAGAATGAAAGGACTTGATTTTAGAGACATTGAAGTGAACGTTCTAGCACTTTCTAGCCGGATAAAAAATTTGTTATCAAAACAAATGCCTGGAGGCTTCGATACTCCTCAAATAAGAAGTCGTATGAAAGTAGTTCAAATGCAAACCCAAAAAGTTAAATATTTCACTAGATATTATAAAAAAGACTCTTTAATTCCTTCTTTAAAAGACTTATATAAACAGTACAATTCAGTTATAGATAGAATGCTTACTCTAAAAGAAGAAGAAACTACAACTAATTTTATCTCAGATTATTGAGATAATTTAGAGATTAATATTTTTTTTTTGATAATGCATCGAAAGAACCATGTTTTGTTCAATGGCAACCTCAATACTTGATTTGTGTTGAAGGAACTTTTCTTTTTTGAATGAATCGTCTAGTAAAGTTTCATAATGTTCTAATAATACTTTATCAGCCTCTAAACATTTTTCTACAGCAGGTAGTTTTAGTGTATCAATTGAAGATATTAACAATTGATCAAAGTTAAATCTGCTTATTATTAGATCATCGAATTCAATTCCTAAGTTTTGCAGTTCACTTAAAATTTCTTGAAAGAAACGGTTTCTAAGCATAGCCTGTTGATTGAAAAACCTTTTCCTTTCGGAACGATTAGCGTGGTCTGCTGCCTTTAAATAATGAAGCTTTGTATTTTTTAGATGGGTTAAAAGTTTTTCCATCAACGCTATGTTGCTATTGCTTTTGGACATTGTTAATCTACATATTGAAATTACATAATAGATTAACACTATTGGAAGCATCGAATGATTTTATATCAACAGGTTATTTACAGTGTAATTAAACGGTGTTAATTTTGATATTTTATTTCCTTCAATAATTCTAATTAAAGGCTTTTCATTTTTAAAATTCGGTTTAGGCAAATTAAATTTTTCAGAAAAAAAATTATAAAATATTTCTCTTGTAGGATGATGAGGTGAAATAAAGTTAAATATTCCATTTAAATTTTCATCATTTAATATTGAAATGATTCCGCTTATGGCATCTGTTTTATGAATAAAATTTACTTTACCCTTTGGGTTTTTTATGTCTTTACCAATAAGATTAAATATCGGATTTCTATCTTCTCCGATAAGACCTCCTAAGCGAATTATAGTTGAAGAAATATTATGCTTCCTAATTAATTCCTCGCTTAATAAAAGTTCTTTTGCTGAGACTGTTTCTGGTGATGGACTAGAGGATTCATCATAAAATCCCTCCTTAGATCCATAAATTGAACTACTACTAAAAAAAATTATTCTTTTAATTTTAGAAGAATCTAAAGCCTCAAGTAATTTTTTTATGGTTTTAGAATAATTATGAGGATTAAAATTTCTTTTTGTAGGAATAGAAATTATTAAGGTTTTAAGATTAGAAATAAATGGTTTAATCCCTTCAGATTTATCTCTATTCATAATTACTTTAAACCCTTTAATTCCTTTTTTTTCAAGTTCAAGTACACCTTGACTTGAAGTTCTAGAACCACATACTGAGTATTCCTTATTTTTTAAATTTATTGCTAGTGATAACCCAAGCCATCCACAACCTAGAATACCTATATTATCCATAATAAATTTTAAACAATGATACGGATATAAATTTATTGAATTCTTTATTTAAGCATAAAAATTTTAAATTATATACAGAAAAAACTATATTTATTATAAATAATTTAAAATATGCCTGTTAAAAGTTTTCAAGGAGAACGTGCTTTTAAAAAAAGAATCACTCCAAGAAAGTTAATAGTATCAGATGTAATGACGAGTCAGTTAGTTACATTTTCTGCTGAACAAAGTATTCATGAAGTTATGAAAGCTTTCATTAAGTACAGAATTTCTGGTGGGCCTGTTTTAGATAAAAATGGATTATTAATTGGAGTTATTTCAGAGGCTGATTGTATGAAGGAAATTTCAGATAGTCGATATTTTAACATGCCAATATTAGATAAATCAGTGGGTCATTTTATGACCTCAAAAGTAGAAACAATAGAGTCTTCAATGAGTGTTTTTGATGCAGCAGAAAAATTCCATAAGTCGAGTAGAAGAAGATATCCTGTATTAGACAAGGGTCGTTTAGTTGGACAAGTAAGTAGAAAGGATATAGTTATTGCTGCTATTAATTTAAAAAGTTATACTTGGAATTCTAAGTAAATATTTCTTTTGCCACACGATAGGTATTTGCATGAGCTTCAATAATTATTTTGATTTCTTCTGAATAACCACCTCCCATAGAACATTGTAAAGGAATTCCTTTCTGTTTACAAAAAGACAAAACAAGTTCATCTCTCTTTTTACAACCATCTAAAGTAATTCCCAAACGACCTAGCTTATCAGTCTTTAAAATGTCAACACCAGATAAATAAAATATAAAATCAGGTCTTACTTCATCATATAATCTGGGTAGTAATTTCTTAATAATATTTAAATAAATAGTGTCTCTACATTGATCTTCGATAGGAATGTCTAAATCACTAATTTCTTTTTTAAAAGGATAGTTTTTAGCTCCATGAACAGAACACGTAAACACATTTGGATTTTTATTAAATATAAAAGCAGTTCCATTTCCTTGGTGTACGTCTAAATCTAATATGAGAATTTTTTTTACCTTTTTAGTATCTAATAAAAATTTGGCTGCAATGGCTTGATCATTTAATAAGCAAAAAGCTTCTCCTCTGTCAGGATATGCATGATGAGTGCCTCCAGCAATATTCATTGATATACCAAAATCTAAGGCTTTTTCAGCACCCATTAAAGTCCCCCCTGCAATTAAAAATTCCCTATTTATTAGTGATTTACTCAAAGGAAATCCAATCCTTCTTATTTCGCTGCGTGTCAGTTTTAAATTGATTAACTTCTTTACATAAGATGGGTGATGAACTCTATGTACATAATCCAAAGGAATTATTTCAGGAGTAAAAAAGTCTCCTTCCTTAATCGTTCCTTCAAGTAAAAGTTGTTGTGGTAATAAATCATATTTTTCCATAGGGAAACGATGATTTTTTTCCAATGGAAGTTTATAAGATTTATCAAATGCAATAGGGATACTATATTTCAATTTCTAATAAATGATAGTTCCAGATTCAATGTCATTTAAGTCTGGGCCAATAAAAATAAAATTTCCGTTTTCATTTTTACTTAGTAATACCATACCATTACTTTCTATACCCTTCAATTTTTTTGGGAAAAGATTTTCTAGTAAGACTACTTTTTTACCAACAATATCTTTTTCATCAAAATCCTTTGCAATTCCTGAGACTACAGTTCTGGTTTTCTTTCCAAGTTTTACTTCTAGTTCAATTAATTTTTTTGTTTTTTTGACTTTCTTAGCATTGATAATTTCAGCTATCTTTAAGTTTAGATTTTCAAAATTCTTAAAAGAAACTTTTGGTTTTATTTCTGGGATGGTTTTTCTATTTGAATTAAAATCATTTGAACCATTTTTTAGTTTTAATAGTTGTTTTTTAATTATATCATTATCTATTTTACTAAATAGTAACTGCCCTTTATTTAATAAAGAAGAACTAGGTATTAAATTTCTCTTTTTTCCTATATTATCCCAAGAAAATTGAGATGAATCAAGATTAAGTATTTTTTTTAATTTTTTTGAGGTATAAGGTAAAATAGGCTCACTAATTATAGATAATCCAACTACCAACTGAAGAGCAGTATATATTATTTCTTTAACTCTTTCAGGATCAATTTTTATTAATTTCCAAGGTTCGGTGTCAGCAAGATATTTGTTGCCAATTCTTGCTAATTGCATTAAAAGTTGACTAGCTTCTCTAAACCTAAAATTTTCAATACAATCGCCAATTTTCTCTGGGATTAATTCCATTTGAGATAAAACCTCTAAATCCTCTTTTTTAAGTTTGTCACATTTTGGTACTTTTCCAGAATAATATTTATGTGTAAGTACAATAACTCTATTAATAAAATTACCATAAATCGCTACAAGCTCATTATTATTTCTTGATTGAAATTCCTCCCATGTAAAATCGTTGTCTTTTGTCTCTGGTGCGTTTGCTGTTAAGACATATCTTAAAACATCTTGTTGATCTGGAAAGTCTTTTAGATATTCATGTAACCATACTGCCCAATTTTTTGATGTAGATATTTTATGTCCCTCCAAATTTAAAAATTCATTTGCAGGAACATTTTTAGGTAAAATGTATTTACCAGATGCATGAAGGATTACAGGAAATATAATACAGTGAAAAACAATATTATCTTTTCCAATAAAATGGACTAACTGAGTTTGTTTATCTTTCCAATAAGGCTCCCAATCAATTTTTCTTTTTGCTGCCCATTCTTTTGTAGAAGATATATAACCAATTGGTGCATCAAACCAAACATAAAGAACTTTACCTACTTCTCCTTGAATAGGAATAGGAATTCCCCAATCTAAGTCTCTTGTTACAGCTCTAGATTTCAAACCGTTATCTATCCATGATTTTACTTGCCCATAAACATTTGTTTTCCAAATATTTTTATATCCCTTGAGAATCCATTTTTCTAAAAAAGATTCGTATTTGTGAAGTGGAAGGTACCAATGTTTTGTTTTTCTTTTTTCAGGTTTCGATCCGCTAATAGTAGACTTAGGATTAATTAGTTCCGAAGAGCTAAGACTACTCCCGCAGCTTTCACATTGATCTCCATATGCGTCAGGAGATTGACATATCGGACAAGTTCCAATAATATAGCGGTCAGCCAAAAATTGTTTCACTTCTGGATCATATAGTTGTTCTGTAACTTTTTCTTCAAAAATATTTTTTTCATTTAGTTCTGAAAAGAACTCTTTGGCGGTTTTATGGTGAATATCCCTCGAGGTTCTGGAATAATTATCAAATGTTATCCCAAACTCTGAAAAAGACTTTCTAATAATCTCATCATATTGATCAATAATTTCTTTAGGTGATTTACCTTCCTTTTTTGCTTTTAAAGAAATTGCTACACCATGTTCATCACTTCCACAAATGAAAGCAACATCATTACCTTTTATTCTTAAATAGCGGGCATAAATATCAGCTGGTACGTAAACACCTGCTAAGTGTCCTATATGAATTGGACCATTTGTATAAGGAAGTGCGGCCGTAATCGTATATCTTTTTGACATTATATATTTAAAATTTTTCAAAAATAAACAAAACGAACAGGTTTTAAGAAACAACTATATCCTTTTAATCAGTTTAATTATAGAATTCAAATCAACTTTATAAAACAATATGTTAAGTTAATATACACATTGTTATATTTACAACTCAAACTTGATATAATGAAAACAATTGCAGCTACAGTTAATGAATACATTAAGACAAAACCATATTTATCTTATGCACTGTCTGATAAAATAATTAATTTAACATCTTTAGCAAGGAAAATTCATCCCGACATTGAGTTATTAATGAGAAAACCTGTTAATCAGGGAGCAATTATCATGTCTTTAAAACGGGTATCAGATGATACCGATTTTGCTGCTACAAAAAAAATTATTAGAATTCTTCAAAATCTTGGAGACATAACAGTAAGATCATCATTAGTAGATTACGGATTTTTACTTTCAGATACACTTTTACTCACTCAAGCAAATCTTTTAAAAAAAATTGAGCAGCAAAAAGATGTATTTTACACTTCTTCTAGAGGTGTTGCAGAAAGTAATATTGTAGTAAGTCAAAATATTGTTGATCTTGTAGATGAGCTTTTTAAAAATGAAGTTTGTCAATCTAAAGTTGAAAACTTGTCATCAATTACTATTAAGCTTCCAATTGAAAATGTCAAAATTCCTGGAATATATTATTTTATCTTTCAAAGGCTTTCTTGGGAGGGGGTAAACATAACTGAAGTTATTTCTACTTCAAACGAATTTACCATTTTAATGAACGAAGATCAAGTAGATATTGCTTTCAAGGTCATTAAAAATCTTAAACTACTTTAGCTTTCATAAACCAATTGATTAAGTAAGGACTTAAGAGACTTTATGTCTTTAATTTTGTTTACAGATAATATTAGTTTAGGTCCATCGGGAGTTATTTTTTCTTTTAAAGTTAACCGGTCTGATTTTTTTTGAATTTGATAAATTATATAGTTGAATTCCTCACTTTGGAAAAAATCACTTTTTTGGTTAGAAATAAAAAAACATAAACAGTTTCCGTTTTTTATTATTAATCTTTCTATACCTAATTTAGTTACTATCCACTTTAAACGCACACTTTCAATAAGTTCGACAGTTTCCAAAGGGAGTGGGCCAAATCGATCTCTTAATTTGATTTCAAATTCTTCTAAATCAATATTTGTTTTTATTTTACTTAATTCTTGATATAATGCTAAACGTTCTTTAACTATATTAACATAATGATCAGGAATTAATATTTCAAGATCAGTATCAATTTGTATTTCATTAGTGAAGAAATTTATATCATTATTTTCATCCTTATTGTAAATAGATTTAAATTCATTTTCTTTTAATTCTTCAATTGCTTGTTGTAAGATTTTTTGATAAGTTTCAAATCCCATTTCGTTGATGAATCCACTTTGTTCACCTCCTAAAAGATCTCCAGCACCACGGATCTCAAGATCTTTCATTGCAATTTGGATTCCGGAACCAATAGCAGAAAATTGTTCAACAGTTTTAATTCTTTTTTGTGCGTCAGTACTCATAGAGCTTAGAGGGGGAGTAATAAAATAACAAAAGGCTTTTTTATTACTCCTTCCTACACGACCCCTCATTTGATGTAGATCACTCAATCCAAAATTATTGGCATTGTTTATAAATATTGTATTTGCATTTGGCACATCTAATCCATTTTCAATTATGGTGGTAGCAATAAGAATATCATATTCACCATTCATAAATCCTAGTAATATTTTTTCTAATTTTCGACCATCTATTTGACCGTGACCTACAACAATTCTTGCATCGGGAACTAAACGTTGAATAAGCCCCTCCATTTCCAAAATATTTTCTACTCGGTTATGAATAAAAAATACTTGCCCACCGCGTTGTAATTCATAGAGAATTCCATCGCGAATCTGAGTTTCATTAAATCGAACAACTTCACTATTTATTGGATATCTATTTGGAGGTGGGGTTGCAATTACAGAAAGATCTCTTGCGGCCATTAAACTAAATTGAAGTGTTCTAGGTATAGGTGTAGCTGTTAGTGTTAAGACATCTATATTGGTTTTTAGAGACCGTATTTTCTCTTTTACAGCAACACCAAATTTTTGTTCTTCATCAACAATCAATAACCCCAAGTCTTGAAAAATCACATTTTTACTTACTAATTGGTGTGTTCCAATAAGGATGTCGATTTTTCCATCAGCCAAATCTTTTAAAATCAAGGTTTTGTCTTTGGTAGTTCTAAAGCGATTTAGATAATCCACTCTTACAGGGAAGTCTTTTAATCGTTGAGAAAAAGATTTATAATGTTGAAAAGCTAATATTGTTGTTGGAACTAATACTACAACTTGTTTACTATTATCTACAGCTTTAAATGCTGCGCGAATAGCAACTTCAGTTTTTCCAAAACCAACATCTCCACATACAAGTCGATCCATAGGAGTTGTTGATTCCATGTCTGATTTAATTGCTTGAGTAGCTTTTTCTTGGTCTGGAGTATCTTCAAATAAAAAGGAAGCTTCTAATTCCCACTGTAAATAGCTGTCAGGATCAAATGCATAACCTATTTTTTCTTTTCTTTTGGCATAAAGTTCGATTAGGTTAAAGGCTATTTCTTTTACCTTATTTTTTGTTTTTTGTTTAAGTACTTTCCAAGCTTTAGATCCTAACTTGTAAATCTTAGGAACAGATCCGTCTTTTCCAGAATAGCGAGTAATTTTATGTAAGGAGTGAATGCTCAAATAAAGAATATCACGTTCTCCATAAATCAGCTTGATAGCTTCCTGCCATTTTCCCTCTACTTCAATGCGTTGTAATCCTCCATAAGTTCCAATCCCGTGGTCTATGTGAGTTACATAGTCGCCAATTTCCATTCGTGTGAGTTCTTTTAGATTTAGTGCTTCTTTTTTTCTTCTATCCGATTTGAGCTGATATTTGTGATAACGTTCAAAAATCTGATGATCTGTGAAACAAGCCCACTTGGCCTCTAAGTCTTCAAAACCTTCATAAATAGCAAGTACTTTAGTTTGATAATGAATATCCTCTTTCATTTCATCAAAAATGTCATGAAAGCGTTTGGCTTGTTGATCATTACTACAAAAAAGAGTATTTCTATATCCCTGATCTTTATTTTCATTGAGATGAGAAACAAGCATATCAAACTTTTTATTAAAAGCAGGTTGGGGGCTCTGCTTGATTAGAATCTGTTCTCTAATATTAATTTGTGTAGTTTTTTCTAGTACAAATACTGAACGGCTTTGACAATCCGTAATTAATTCTTCGGGTTTAACAAATAAAATTTCTGGGGCATATTGACTAGTAGTTTCCAATTCTTGGTATACGCTCTCTGCTTTTTTATAAAGCTGTTCCAATCGATGGGTTGTCTTATCTAGATCATTAAAAACAATAGAACTCTTAGAGGAAAAGAATGAAAGTAGGGTTTTCCTTTTATCGGTAAAATCGTGATTGGATGTATTGGGGAGTAATTCAATTTCTTCAAAAGCACTTATGGAACGCTGGCTATTGACATCAAAACTGGAAAGTCGTTCTATAGTTTCATCAAAAAATTCAATTCTGTAGGGGTACTGATAAGCAAAAGAAAAAACATCAATAATTCCACCTCGAACAGCAAATTCTCCAGGGCTTGTAACAAAATCTGCACGTTCAAAACCCATTTCAAAAAGTCGCTCATTTATATGATTCAGTGACACTTCTGTATCTTTTTTTAATTTGAGCGTAATCCGTTTTAGGGTATGTTGAGAAATAATTTTTTCAAAAACAGCTTGGGGATATGTTACGATAATCTTTGGCTTTTTTGATGAACTAAGTTTTTTTAAGACTTCTGCCCGAAGTAAGATATTTGCATTGTCTGTAGTTTCGGGAGCATATGCCTGTCGATAGCTGGCTGGAAAAAAGAGCACTTCTGATGCACCGAGTAAACGCTCAAAATCATTTAAAAAATAAGCTGCTAGTTCAGCATTCTCATGAATGAACAAAAGCGATTGATCTTGTTTTTGGAATGCAGCTGCAAAACGAAAGGATAAACCTGAACCTACTAGACCTTTGATGTGTACGCACTGCTTTTCAGAAAAAGCAGCTAGTAGTTTCTTCTGGGTATTGAGATTATCAAATACGTTTAATAACGGATTGATTTTTTTTTTTTGTAAATATAAAGGCTTGATAGTTAATTCCTTTCTATTTCCATCACTTCTTTTCCTGAAGTCACATAGACACGATCATCTTCTTTAGGGCTAAGTATATGTAAACCCGTGAAAGCCCCAAAAGCAGGAAGAATCAATTGATTTTGACTTTGGAAAAAACAGGGCATTTTAAGTTGTTGAAGCCCAGCTCCTTTGAGTTTTACTCCAGGATGAACATGTCCACAAAAAACAAAGTATTTTTCTTTTTTGGTAGGGAAATGGCAAAAGTAAAAAGTTTCTTCGCTGAAATCAGATGTAATAGTCATTCCCAGTTGCTCAAATTTACTTGCTGGGATTACATCGTGGTTTCCTTCAATAAGGATCAACTCGTTTTGCTGTTGCTTGACCCAAGAGCTAAACAAGTGCCATTCGTTATTTTGAAAACTGTGGAAAAGATCTCCTAAAAAAAGGATACGATTTACTTCAAATTTGTTAAAAAGGAGGGTGATTTTTTTATAAAAGGAACCCTCAGCTTCTCGTGGAACGGCAATGCCATTTTTTCGAAAATGAGCTACTTTCCCCAGATGTACATCAGCAAGCATAAGGGTTTCTTTTTCTACCCAATAGATGGCGCCACTGGGGTGTAAGTCAAAATGATTTTCGCCGATATTTATCCGCTTTATTGTCATTTTTTCTCAAGTTGAAGATACATTTTCTTGATTCGATCTTCAACACTTTCTGAAGATAGTTTAGAACGAATACGATCCGTAATCAAAGGAAAGGAGAAAGGAGTGGGTTGGCTACAATCCCGCCAGACAATATCTTGCTTTTGAATATTTTCAAAAACCTTGATCATCCGTCCGCGTTCCATCCCATGATCAAAAGTTTCTTCTAATGCCTGCTGGTATAGCAGGTTGTTAGGTTCATAGTCTTTAAATACATCATAAAACAATTGGGAACTACTTTGCAGGTGTTTAGCTTTAATAGGCTTGTTGTGAAAGCCTTGAAAAACCAAACCGGAAATAACTGCAATATCCCGGAAACGACGTCTTGCCATTTCAGAGACATTAATGCTTCGTTCTAAATCCTCATGCAAATGCTCAATTGTCAGCAGATTGTTATCCAAAAAGTATTCTTTAGAAAAAGCCTGATCGGATAGAAGTTCAAAGCCATAATCATTAAAGGACATGCTAAAGGTTATGGGAGACAATAAGCTGATTCGATAGGCCATCAGACTGGCGAGGGCTTCGTGTATCGCGTAGCCCTCAAAAGGATAAAAAACAGTATGGAAGCCTTCCTTGGTTTCAAAACGTTCAATCAAAAACTGATGGGGCTGTGGGACGATGGACTCTTTTTTCTGCTGATAAAAAACAGGTCTAAGTGATTTAAATTCTGGGGTTTCTTGATTTTGATTTTCAAACAAAGCATTTTTTAATAGATCGCTGAGGTGGGCACTGAAACTCATGCGTCCTCCCATCCATGCTGGGATTCTACCTTTTTTTGATTTTGATTTTCGAACGATGACTTCCATATTGTGCATCCTTATCAGTTCTAAATTTCTGCCTGAAAAAGTAAATACATCACCCGGTTTTAGTTTGGCGACAAACCATTCTTCAACTGTACCCAAATAACCTCCTTTCTGATAACGGACTTTTAAAATGGCATCACTCACTATGGTGCCCATAGAAAAACGATGACGCATAGCGATTCCTTTGTTTACAACTTTAAGACTTCCATCCTCTAACACATTCACTTTTTTATATTCATCATAATATTCTAGACTTTGACTTCCTTTAACTAAGAAATTGATAATCCATTGCCATTGTTCATCATTAAGGGTTTGAAAGCAAAAGGTTTGCTTGATGATTGGGAATAATTTTTTGGGTTGAAAACCACTTCCGACGGCGAGGGTCATTAAAAATTGAAGCAATACATCATAGCTGTTGAGATAAGGCATACGATCTTCTATTTGCTGACTTTCGATCCCTCGTTGCAAGGCCACAGACTCAATGAGTTCCATGGCGTGTGTTGGCAAAAAGTGAATCGTACTTCCTGCTTTAGGTTTATGACCGCTACGTCCAGCACGTTGGATAAATCGCCCAACACCTTTAGGGCTGCCAATTTGCACACAATTTTCTACAGGGCTAAAGTCTACCCCAAGATCTAAACTGGAGGTACAGACCACTACTTTCAATTGTTCTTTGCGTAAAGCCTCTTCTACCCAAAGTCGTAATTTTTTATCAATACTACCGTGATGCATGGCCATACTTCCAGCAAGGTTGGGTTCGGCATTTAAAAGTTCATGGAACCAAATCTCGCATTGAGCACGCGTATTGGTAAAAATCAATGTGGTTTTGTTTTTTTTTACCAATTTCAAAACGTGTGGCAAAAGCTGAATCCCCAAATGCCCACGCCAAGGGAAGCTTTCCATCTTTTTGGGTAAGATTGATTTTACATTAATTTTTTTATTTATATCAGCCTTTACGATGGTGTAATTTTCTAAAGGACCTAGTAATATTTCTCGAGCCAAATCTTTATTCCCCAATGTGGCAGAGATTCCCCAAACTTTTAAAACAGGTAAAAAAGACCGCAAGTATGCTAAAGCCAATTCTACTTGCACCCCTCTTTTGGTTCCGAGAAGTTCGTGCCATTCGTCTACTATAATAACTTTTAGATTTTTAAATTGTTTTTGGTGGTCTTTAGTGCTTAATATCACATGAAGACTTTCGGGGGTAGTTACTAATCCGAAAGAAGGTTTTTGCTTTTGTTTGGTACGTTCACTTTGGGAAGTATCTCCTGTCCGGAGTGCAACCTGCAACTCAGGAATCAAATCCGTTGTAATGCGTTGGGTAGCCTGTTGTATTTCTACCGCCAAAGCGCGAAGGGGTGTAAGCCATAGAGCTTGTAATCCTGTAGGATGTTTTTTAACATGAAAAGCTTCTTGTACAATTCCACCCCAGAGCGCAAGGGTTTTTCCGCTTCCTGTAGGAGCATGCAGCATTCCATTTAAGCCTTGAGCATATGCTTTCCAACATTCTTTTTGAAAAGCTTGAGGGCGCCAACCTTGATCATCAAACCATTGGGCAACTTCTTTCATTGCAGAAATTTTTTAATGTCATCTAGGCTGTTGGCTTCGGAAATATTTTTATCGTGACGCCAGCGAAAAATCCTTGGGAAACGAACAGCGACTCCACTTTTATGACGCTGAGAGGGAGCAATTCCTTCAAAGGCAATTTCAAATACTAATTCAGGTTTTACTTGACGTACAGGACCAAAACGATTGGTTGTATTTTTTTTGACAAACTGATCCACTTTCTTTATTTCAGCATCTGTTAATCCCGAATATGCTTTAGCAAAAGTTACCAACTCTTTATCTCGCCAGAGCGCAAAGGTATAATCTGTAAATAGATTGGTCCTTCTTCCGTGTCCCCGCATGGCATATGTCAAGACTGCATCTATTGTTTTTGGATCTGATTTCCATTTCCACCAGGCACCTTTTTTGCGTCCTACTGCATAGGGGGAATCTTTGTGCTTAAGCATAAGCCCCTCACTGCGTAATTCTGGAGCACGTTCACGTTCTTGTGCCACTTTTTCCCAACTGGAGAATTCCATTACTTCAGATAAAAGTAAAGGCACACCATCTCCTTCGATTTTTTTACTCAAGGCAGCCAGTAGCTCTTGTCGTTGGGCAAGGGGGTGTGTACGAATGTCTTTTCCTTCCCATTCCAAAAGGTCGTATAACATGATGACAATTGGCACTTCGTTTTGTAGTTTTTGCGAAACGGTCTTCCTTCCTATTCGTTTTTGCAAAGCGTTAAAGTTTCCTATTTCTCCATCTTTGTAGGGCAAGAGTTCACCGTCTACTACAGTACCATTAGGTAGATATCTTGCAAGACAATGGAGTTCTGGAAATTTATCTGTAATCAATTCTTCTCCTCGACTCCATAAAAATGTTTTCCCTTCCCTAACAATCAATTGTGCTCGCATTCCATCCCATTTGTGTTCAATGTGCCAATCTGAAATCTCTTCTTTTTCGTGGAAACCTTCTTCTAAAGCATAGGCCAAAAAGAAAGGATAGGGCTGTGAAATCTGATCTTCAGGTTTAGGATCAAGAACGAGTTCTTCAAAAGAGGTAGTCTTAGGAGACCATTGTCCCATAAGGCGATGCGCTAAAATATTTTCATCAATTTCTACAGCTTTGGATAAGGCTCGAGTCATCAGTTTTTGACTGATGCCAATACGAAATCCGCCAGTTAATATTTTATTAAATACAAAACGTTCAAAATTATTAAAACGTCTCCAACGATTTAGGATATAGGATTTTTTCTCGTCTTCTTCTTTGGTTTTAAGTTCAATGATTTCCTCTATACATTGACTCAGTGAGGGATTATCCCCTTCTGCTTCTTGCTGGACCAATAGGGCAATGGTTTCTGCTAAATCTCCAACAATATGATAGGATTCTTCGAATAGCCATGCAGGAAGCTCTGCTAATTCTGCAGCCCATTGTCGCATTAGTGTTGTTGTCACAGGGCGTGACGGACGACGATGTGAAAGTAAAGCAATTGCCCAAATTGCATTTTTTTTAGGCACTTCTCTAAAATAATTTGTCAAAGCCTCTACTTTATGATTCGTTTTGTTGGTACTATCCAACTGTTCGATTAATCTAGCAAAACGTCTCATTCTGCTATAGCTTTTTCAAGTGTTTCTGTATCATACTGCGTTTTTTCTGTTCTAGCATTCCAACCTTGTTCGCAGAGATATTGAGCAAAGATATCGGTATAACCGTGTGTTGTGATTACATTTTCGCAACCTGTATATTTTATAGCGGAAATTAAGCCTTTCCAGTCTGCATGATCTGACAAAACAAAAGCATGATCTATTGCTCGTCTTCGTCTAGCACCACGGAAAGCCATCCATCCTGAGGCATAGCCTGTAGAAAGATGTCCAAATTTCTTGACCCAAGCACTCCCCATAACAGCTGGAGGAGCCAAAATCAGATTTCCTTCAACTTCTCTTTTAGTAGTATTACGGGTTATAAGATGTGTTTCGGGGAAATCAATAAATTGGCGTAAAACCTTTGTCATCTGTTCTGTGGCATTATGAGTGTATATCTTACCAATGGATGGATCAATATGTTTTAGTAGGCGTTGAATTTTTCCAAGAGAATAGCCCATCAACAAACTTGTGATTTTTCCAGATTGATTTTTTGCCCACCAATCATTAATCTTGGCATGAATATATTTTGGCTCCTCCCACTGAAATACAGGAAGGCCAAAAGTACATTCTGTGATAAATGTATTGCACTTTATCGGTTCAAAGGGGGATGAAATTCCATCTTTTTGAGTTTTGTAATCACCTGTAAAAACCCAAACCTCCCCTCTGTATTCTACACGAATCTGTGATGACCCTGGGACATGTCCAGCAGGGTGAAAGGAAAATTTCACTCCATTAACTTTAAATGATTCTCCATATTTTTTTCCTGAAACTGAGATACTTCCTAATCGGTGTTTGATAATAGGTACATTAATTTCATTGGTGATATAATGCTTGCTGCCCCACCGAGCGTGGTCAGAATGTCCATGAGTAATTAAAGCTTTGTTTACTCCTTTCCAGGGATCTAAATATACGTCAGCTTGGGAACAATAAATCCCCTTTGAGGTAAATTTGAGCAGCGACATAAATATCTTTCTTTTTCATGATCAAGGTACAAAAAAGAGGAAAACTTGTGTGGTTAATAATTGACAATAAATACTTTGTCAAGTAGGTAGATAATTTCTTATTTTAGTTACAATGTATTTGATCTTTGATACTGAAACTACTGGCCTTCCAAAACGTTGGAATGCACCCCTTACTGATAGTGAAAATTGGCCTCGTTGTGTTCAAATTGCTTGGCAAGTTCATGATATAAAAGGGAATATTGTTGCTCATGAAGATTACTTAATCCAACCTAACGGTTTTACAATTCCTTTTGACTCAGAAAAAGTACACGGAATATCTACAGCCCTTGCAAAAGACAAAGGAATTCCTTTAAAACAAGTATTAGATAATTTTCAAAAAGCAATTAATCAAGTTGAATTTTTGGTTGGCCATAATATTTCTTTTGATCGCAATATTATGGGAGCAGAGTATCTTCGAGGAGGACTAAAAGATGCACTTGAAGGAAAAGCAGTAATTGATACTTGTACTGAAGAAACGGCTTTCTTATGTAAATTAGCTGGAGGTCGTGGAGGTAAATTTAAATTACCTACGTTAAGTGAATTATATTATCATCTATTTAAAGAAACTTTTGAAGAAGCACATAATGCTACCTCTGATGTTGAAGCCACTACTCGTGTCTTTTTAGAATTACTTCGCAATGGCTTATTAAATCCTAAAGCATTTTCTGATGTAAGTATTCAGACTGTAGAAATTAGAAAGCAAAAAACACCTTTTGCTTTGGTTGGATTAAAACATGAGAATTTAAAAGAAGCTTCTAAAGAATTAAAACAAAAGGAAAAAATTTTAACACCAAAAATAGAGCCTAAAACAAGTGATTTTTTAAAAAATGCATCATTTGTTCATTTACATAATCACACCCAATTTTCTGTTTTACAAGCAACTTCGCGTATAAATCAATTGATTGATACTGCTTCCAAAGATGGTATGCCTGCCTTAGCTATTACTGATCATGGGAATTTGATGGGTGCTTTTCATTTTATCAAGGCAGTTAATTTATATAATTCTAAATTAGAAGAACGAGAAAAAAAATTAAAACCTATTATCGGTTGTGAGTTTTATGTTTGCGACGATCACAAAGATAAAACACGTCGCGATGATGGTTTTCAAATTGTTTTTATTGCCAAAAATAAAAAAGGCTATCATAATTTAGCTAAGATGACATCAATAGCCTACGTAGATGGGTTTTATTATGTCCCTAGAATAGATAAAAAAATAGTAGATCTTTATAAAGAAAATTTGATCGTGTTAACGGGTAATACTTTTGGAGAAGTACCTTCAAAAATATTAAACCTTGGCGATCGACAAGCAGAAGAAGCTCTTGAGTGGTGGCATCATAAATTTGGTGATGATTTATACATTGAGTTAATGAGACATGGAGAAGAAGCAGAGGATCGTGCCAATGATGTGCTGATTGATTTTTCTCGGAAACACAAAATCTCTCTAATAGCAACAAATAACACCTATTATATCCATAAAGAAGAGGCAAATGCACATGATATTTTGCTTTGTGTAAAAGAAGGTGAAAAGCAAGCTACACCTATAGGACGTGGCCGGGGTTTCAGGTATGGTTTCCCAAATCAAGAATATTATTTCAAAACTCAGGATCAAATGAAAAGTTTGTTTCAAGACATACCTGAGGCTATATTAAATATTAAATCTTTAGTAGATAAAATTGAATCTTTTAGTCTAAATAGGGATGTATTATTGCCTAAGTTTGAAATTCCAGTTCAATACCAAGTTGAAGATGATCCAGATGGTAAAAAAGGAGAAAATAATTATTTGAGGGATTTAACTTACAATGGAGCTAAAGCTAGATATAAAAAAATTTCAAAGAATTTAAAAGAGCGAATTGACTTTGAATTAGATGTAATTGCTAATACAGGTTATCCAGGTTATTTTTTGATTGTTCAAGACTTAATAGCTGCAGCTAGAAAGATGGATGTTTCTGTAGGACCAGGTCGTGGATCAGCAGCAGGATCTGTTGTGGCTTACTGTTTGAATATCACCAATATTGATCCTGTAAAATACAATTTACTTTTCGAGCGTTTTCTTAATCCAGATAGGGTAAGTCTGCCAGATATTGATATAGATTTTGATGACGAAGGGCGTGGTAGAGTAATGGAATATGTTATATCAAAATATGGGACTAATCAAGTAGCTCAAATTATAACATATGGAACTATGGCTGCAAAGTCTTCTATTCGAGATACTGCTCGAGTTTTAGATTTGTCTTTAGGAGAAGCTGATCGTATTGCAAAACTTTTGCCAAATATAAAACTTGAAAAAATATTTGGTTCTACAGAGGAACAACTTAAAGAAAAATTACGAAGTGAGGAATTATTGCGAGTCAACGAGATAAAAAACATAGCTGAGGAAGACTCTATCTCTGGCCAAACTATTCAACAAGCAAAAGTACTTGAAGGTTCTCTAAGAAACACTGGAATTCATGCATGTGGAGTGATAATAACACCAGATGATATTACACAATTTGTTCCTGTAGCTACTGCTAAAGATTCTGAGCTTTATGTTACTCAATACGATAATTCAGTAGTTGAAGATGCGGGATTGTTAAAAATGGATTTTCTAGGGTTAAAAACATTAACCTTAATTAAAGATACCGTAAAACTTGTTAAGTATAAACACGGAATAGAACTTGATCCTGACATATTTCCTTTAGATGATATAAAAACATATGAATTGTTTCAGAGAGGAGAAACTGTTGGTATTTTTCAGTATGAATCTGCTGGTATGCAGAAGTATTTAAAAGATTTAAAACCAACTGTATTTGCAGACTTGATAGCAATGAATGCATTATATCGTCCTGGGCCTTTAGAATACATTCCAAGTTTTGTAGATAGAAAAAATGGCAAACAAGAAATATCTTATGATCTACCAGTAATGAAGGAATTTTTAGAAGAAACGTATGGAATTACTGTTTATCAAGAACAAGTTATGCTTTTATCACAAAAGCTAGCTGGATTTTCAAAAGGCGATGCTGATGTTTTAAGAAAAGCAATGGGGAAAAAGATTTTTGCATTACTGCAAAAGTTAAAACCACGGTTTTTAGATGGAGGTAAATCGAACGGACACCCTGAAGAAATACTTGAAAAGATATGGAGGGATTGGGAAGCCTTCGCAGCTTACGCCTTTAATAAATCACATTCCACATGTTACGCTTGGATTGGTTATCAAACCGCTTATTTGAAAGCTCATTATCCAGCTGAATATATGGCTGCCGTACTATCAAATAACATGAATGATATTAAACAAGTAACTTTTTTTATGGAGGAATGCAGAAGAATGAAACTAAATGTATTGGGTCCTGATGTAAATGAGTCTTATTATAAATTTACTGTTAATGATGATCAAGCTATCCGTTTTGGAATGGGTGCTGTAAAAGGTGTAGGCCGTGGAGCTGTTGAAACGATAATAGAGAATAGAAAAAAAGGTAAATATCAATCTATTTTTGATTTAGTCAAGCGAATAGATTTGAGAGCAGCCAATAAAAAGGCTTTTGAAAATTTAATCCTAGCTGGAGGCTTGGACTCATTTAAAGACACACATAGGGCACAATATTTAAATTCAGATGGAGACGGTATTACTTTTTTAGAAAAAATAATGCGTTTTGGAACCAAATTTCAAGAGCATTTAAATTCTTCACAAATCAGTCTATTTGGAGAAGAAACAGATAACTCTTACCAAGATTTGACAATACCTCACTGCGAGCCTTGGTCAAATTTAATAAGACTTAAAAAAGAAAAAGAAGTAGTTGGTATATATATATCTTCACATCCCTTAGATGATTTTGAACATGAAATGAATCATTTTGTTTCAATTTCTTTAAATCATCTAACAAACCTTGAAAGTTTTATTAACAGAGAGGTCACTGTTGGTGGAATTGTAAACGAAGTTGAACACCTAGAAAGTAGACTAGGCAAAGGATGGGCACGCTTTTCAATTGAAGATTTTACTGATCAATTTGAATTTCGAATATTTGGAGAAGAGTATTTGAAATATCGTCACTTTTTAGTAGTTAATCAATTCATTAGAATTAAAATAATGATTAGACAAGGGTGGACAAATTCTGAAACAGGTAGAGTTGGATCTCCAAGAGTACAATTCTTAAGTTTCGAAATGCTTTATAATACTATTGAAAAAAATGCTAAAAAACTTATACTTCAACTCGATGTAAAAAAAATAAATGAAGAAAAAATAGATGCTCTTGAAGAACACCTAAAGAATTTTAAGGGAGATAAACCTTTAGTTTTTAAAATTTATGATCCTGAAAAGAAGATTAAACTGACATTGAATAGTAAAAAACAAAAAGTTAAAATAACTCAGGATTTACTTAATGAGTTAGATAGGCAAGAATTGTATTATAAGCTGAATTAAACCCATTATAAAAAAACATTTAGAAATAAGGAAATTTGATTTTAATTAGAAAACTAAAGAATTAAAATAATTACATTTGACAATTAAAATTTGATTATGGCATTAGAAATTACAGATACAACTTTTGAAGAGGTTGTATTAAAATCAGATAAACCAGTCTTAGTAGATTTTTGGGCTGCTTGGTGTGGACCCTGCAGAATGGTTGGTCCTATAATAGAAGAGATAAGTAAAGATTATGATGGAAAAGCTGTTGTAGGTAAAGTCGATGTTGACGCTAACCAAGAATATGCAGCTAAATATGGTGTTCGCAATATACCTACAGTATTAGTATTCGACAAAGGAGAATTAGTTGGGAGGCACGTTGGTGTATCTCCTAAAACAACATATTCTCAAGCAATTGACGCAATCCTTTAACTTATTTCTTTTTACCATGAATAGTTTGGCAAATACAAATTGCAGCGTATATTTGCAAACGCCTTACGAGGTCTGGTAGTTCAGTTGGTTAGAATACATGCCTGTCACGCATGGGGTCGCGGGTTCGAGTCCCGTCCAGACCGCTAAATTAAGATGTTGTGTGTTGTTAAAATATTATTTTAGCAACTAATGAGAAGCTTTCCATTTTGGTGGAAGGCTTTTTTAATTAAAGACTAAAAATCAATTACTTAGATAAAATTATCTTAATTTTAAGGCATGGTCTTTGTAATTTAAGACTTTACAAAAATTATTATTTTTTGGTTATTCAATGGAACTATTTAGAAATTTGATATCTAGGCTTTCAACATTGGTAATTATTTATTCAATGTTAATCACCTTTTTCGCTTATTCTCAAAATCCAGATACAACTCCACCTACGTTGACACTTTCAGATACAGATTCTGATAATTTAGTATTCAGGACTGAAGTCGTAACTATAAC
>CEWG01026798.1_pt1 | contig 54209 bp, 52 predicted proteins | sample 361411 | NCBI WGS metagenome assembly CEWG01 (sample SAMEA2622173, study PRJEB7988) | marine metagenome | biome: marine biome (ENVO:00000447); feature: surface water layer (ENVO:00002042); material: "saline water (ENVO:00002010), including plankton (ENVO:xxxxxxxx)" | depth 5 m | reverse complement strand
CTCTTTCTCTCTGACCTCTTCTTCTGAAACAATTACAATTGGTTTATTAAATGAAAAAGCAGCCTTTTTATATCTCTGCAACTCTGATTTTGATAAAACATTTTTAGGATTTTGTAACTCACCTGTAGCCTCCATTATATGATCATCTGGAACTGTAATTTTTACATCATAATTACCAAACTCTAATGCGAACTCTCCTGTACCCCAAAACTGGTAGTTTTGCCAACCTTCAACATCGTTATATACAGCTAATCTTGGAAAAAATTGTGCAATTACATAAAGTCGATTATCATCCTCACTAAAATATTCATAACCAGATCTATCTCTTTCAATAACATGATTATTAATATTATACCACCATTTAATTTTAAATTTAAAAATTCCATTCGGTAAGAGAGATTCTGGTAAATCAACTCTCATCATAGTCTGGTTAATATTGTATTTCAAAGGATTCCCTTGGGAATCTAAAACCCATTCAATGTTAAAACCACCATCAAAAGATTCATTTACATAATTTTTCAAAAAAGAAGAGGGTCTCTGAGTTAATGAGTTTTCTGAGCTATTTATATCTAAAGACGGTGAATCTTTTTTTCTGATATTTTGATCAAGCTGTAACCACAAATAAGTTAAGTTATCGGGGGAGTTGTTGGTATATGTTATTTCCTCTTCTCCATATATTTTGGAATTTTTATCATCTAATTCAATATCCATAACATAGTCTACTTTTTGTTGATAGTAATCAACACCAGGTGCGCCAGAAGCATTATGATATTTATTTGGATCTGCAAATTGGTCATATAATTGTCTAAATTTATTTTTATTTGTATGACCTTTTTGTGTTTGCCCAAAAAATAAAAAAGAAGATAGAATACTTATTATTGTTATACTAATATTAAAAATACGGTTATTCATAAACAATGTTTTTTTATGTTGAAAAATACGAAGAAATCTTAAGCTATAAATAAAAAACAACTGTATCTGATTCATTATGTAACAAAAAGCTTTCCCTTTTTTGTTGATTTTTAAAATGTATTATATTTTGTTGTTCTTTGAATAAGTTAAAAAACATTCTATTTCGTAATGTGATTTTTTTTGAACTATCAGGTATCGTTACTTCAATATAACATTGAATTATATCATTTTTATATTCTCTTCCCACAAAGTCAAAATCAATATTTTTTTTATTAATCTCAATTTGAAAATATTTTCTTAAACAAGATTCAATTAATTCATCTATCAATTTAACATTTGAATCCGGTGACATTTTTATATCCTTGTTATATAACCTTAATTGAGTCTCCATATCATCAATAAACATCTGGCTAGTAATTTCGAACGTTTGTCTTTGTTCTTTATAAACAATTGATGTTGTACTAACATAAAATTTATGATCATTTTTTGTTTCAATAATAGGATTCATAAGTAATAAGAAGAATAAGAAGAAAAAATGCATTAAAAGTTATTGATCAATATTTTTAAAAAGCTCACTTTGGTCAACCAAATAATCGATTAACTCAAATTCTTTATCTTTTTTCAACAATTTAGATGTTTTCATTTTCTTATCTATATATTCGAGGAAAATATTGACTTGACTTCTTTGAATACCAAGATCTTCCTCAAAAAAGCTAGGTTCAAAAACCAAGGTTAAAATTTCACTTGGTTTCATTTTCAACTGCTCATCTGGTGTTTTATTTTTAATTGCACTTGCTAAAAGTCTAGCTATGTTTACAAAATCAATCCCGTTAGATAATTGACGATTACTTGCTGCCCTATTTACAAGTTTTGAAGATTTATCCTTTTCATAATCAAATCCTTTAAATTCCTCTTCTTTTAAATCTAAAAATTTCTCAACATCTTCAGTTGTAACAACAACTTCCTTTAATTCATTTATATTCTCATTTACTGAAACAACAAGTCTATTTTTTTTTAGTATCTCATCTGTAATAATTACAGATCTAATCCGATATTGAACCGATGAAAAAATTATTTCATCTCCCAATGCTACATCTATTTCAAAAAAACCATCACTATCGGTAATAGTATTCATTTGTGAAGTATTATTGATCACATTAGCAGCTATTACCTTTGTATTTTTATATAAAAGTTGCCCTTTAATTGGATTTCGATCTTGACTATTTAAAATTATAGGTGAAAAAAAACAAATACAAGCAATAAATATATTTTGCATGATAAACTAGATCTAATTCAAATTTAATATCATAATTTAAATTATAATTTAATTTCTAAATATTTAATTGATAATAAAAAAATGAATATTAAAATTTCAGAAATTGAGGTTTCATTAACTTATCCTTTAAGACATGAATTATTAAGAAAAGGTAAGCCTTTAAAAAGCTGTTACTTAGAGGGAGACAAAAATTTAGAAACAATTCATATTGGTGCTTATACCTCAAAAGAACTTATTGGTATTGCTAGTGCTTATTTAAATTCGTGTCCACAATACTTTGATAAAAAAGGTGTCCAACTAAGAGCTATAGCTGTAATTCCTAGATTCCAGCGTCAAGGAATTGCAACAAAGCTTATTTATCACATTTTGGAAAAAGTGAAAATTAAATTAAATCCAGATTATATTTGGTTAAATTCTAGAATTTCAGCAAATCAATTATATTTATCAAATGGATTCAACCCGATTGACAAACCTTTCAATATTAAGTCAATTGGAATGCATCAGAGGTTTATTATAATTATTAATTAGTGCTCTTTAGAATTATTTTATCATCCTTAGCTTTTAATTTAGTAATAGCCCAAGAAAAAATTCAGTATAATTTGATGGAATTACTTGGAAAAGCTAATCCTGAATTTTATAATGAAAAAATACCTATGATAAAAGAAGCCGGAGAGGCATTTGTGAATATGCAGAAAGAGGCCCTAAAAGAAGGGATAAAAATTAAAATTGTCTCCGGTTTTCGTTCTTTCAATAGACAAAAACAAATTTGGAACAGAAAATTTAGAATTAATAAAATGAATGGATTGAGTCCTCAACAAAACTTATTAAAAATTATTGAATACTCAACTTTACCTGGAACTTCAAGACACCACTGGGGAACAGATATCGATATTATAGATGGCAATAAAACAGTTAGTGGAGATGTATTATTGGAGAAAAATTTCCATGGTGATGGTCCATATGTTAAACTTAGAAAATGGATGGATATTAATGCTAAAAGATTTGGTTTTTATCGTCCCTATAATAACAATCCAAAAAGAAAAGGATTCAAATATGAACCATGGCATTACAGCTATGCTCCAATAGCAATTCCAATGCTAAAGGCATATGTAAAATTAAAATTTAAAGACCAAATTGTTCAAAAAGATCTAGAGGGTTACCAGTACTTAAATCAAAACTTTTTAGCCAAATACAAAAGAGAACATATTTTAGGTATTTCAAATAACCTCAAATAATTTGATTCAATTGATTATTATTAATAGTAAAAGATTAATTATCGGATAAATACTGGGCTGGATTCGATTGAAGTTTCTCTAGCACTATATTTATAGTCTTCTTTATCAAAAGCTAATATATCATTATATGAAGTAGCCTGGGTTTCTATTAAGTGTCTTGCCATCATTCCTCTGGCTTTTTTTGCAAAAAATGAAATTATTTTAAATTTTCCATTTTTAAAATCTTTAAAAACAGGACTAATTATTCGACTATTCAAAATTTTAATGTTGATGACATCAAAATATTCTTTACTGGCAAGATTGACAAGTAAATCACCATCTAATAATAACGTATTTAACTTTTCAGTAATTTTATTTTTCCAAAAATCATATAAATTTTTACTTGCACCAATTTTTAAAGGGGTTCCCATTTCAAGCCTATAAGGTTTTATAACATCAAGAGGTTTTAAAATACCATATAAACCAGACAAAATAAATAATTTATTTTGCATTGTATCAATTTGTTTGTTTGAGAAAGAATAAGCGTCTAAACCTGAATACACATCACCATTAAAAGCATAAACTGCGGCCCTATTTTTCGTGCTTTGGTTACTAAAAACTTGATTTCTTTCCCAGTTAAGTTCTGCTAGTTTCTCTGAAATTTTCATTAAATCTTTTATAGATTTTTGAGATTTAATTTTGAGTAAACTATTTATTTTTTCTGCTTCATTTAAAAATACTGGTTTTGAAGACAATTTTGTTGGCAATTGCTTTTCAAAATCAAGTGATTTAGCAGGTGAAATTATAATTTTCATAAAAATATTTATGTTAAAATTACAAGATTTTGTTTCCTAAAACAAGATTATATCACAGATCCTATAAATAGATTATTCATATTTTATTTTGGTTTAACATAATTTCTCCATTTTTCAATTACCGAATTAATATCATTAGGTAATTCAGAATCAAATTTTAGTCTTTTCCCAGATTTGGGATGATCGAATTCTAATGTTTTAGCATGTAATGCTTGACGTGGTAATAGAGTAAAACAGTTTTCAATAAACTGACGATATTTCGTAAAATTGGTCCCTTTTAAAATAGCATTTCCACCATACCTTGCGTCATTGAATAATGTATGTCCTAAATGTTTCATATGTGCTCTAATTTGATGAGTACGACCAGTTTCTAATTGACATTCAACAAGTGTAACATACCTAAATCTCTCTAACACTCGAAAATGAGTGACTGCCTCCTTACCTTGAGAGTCGTCTTCAAATACAGTCATTTGCAATCTGTTTTTAGGATTTCGTCCAATTGAGCCATTTATAGTGCCAAAATTATTTTCTAAATCACCCCAAACTAGAGCTAAGTATTTTCTTTGTGAAGTTTTGTTAAAAAATTGTTTTGACAAATTGGTCATTGCTAATTCTGATTTAGCAACAACTAAAAGTCCACTTGTATCTTTATCAATCCTATGAACTAATCCTGGGCGCTCATCAGTATTATTTGGTAATTGTCCGAAATGATATAATAATCCATTTAAGAGTGTACCTGAATAGTTTCCATGACCTGGATGGACTACGAGACCAGATGGTTTATTAATCACAACCAAAAAATCGTCTTCAAAAATTATATCAAGTGGGATTTTTTCTGGTGTGAGTAAATTTTTATAAGGAGGATGTGAAAATAATACTTTTACTATTTCACCTCCTTTAATTTTATAATTTGATTTTACAATTCTGTCTGAAACAAAAATGTTACCTGCTTTTGCTGCCTGTTGAATTTTGTTACGAGTAACATTTTCAATTCTTGACATTAAGAATTTATCAACTCGAAGTGGTGATTGTCCTGGATCAGCCTTGAAAGAATAATGTTCAAATAGTGAATCATTGATATCGTCAATATCAATTAAACTATTATTATCTCTTTCCATTTCCCAAAACTAAATCTATTTTACTTGTTTTAGGAAGCAGTATTCCAGGTTCTATTTTATTTCCTTTATACTGTATTTCTAAAACCATATCTTTTCCAATATTATCCCTATAGCTAAACTCTCCTAATTCAAATCCTGTTGACTTTAGCAAGGATTCTGCGTTTCTCTTGGTTATTTGAATAAGGTTTGGAACAGTAATTTTTCGATATCCAGAAGGATTTACAATCAAATATATTTTTCGGTTTTGTTTAACTTCATGGTCAGCCATTGGTATTTGAGATAACACTGAAAAGGGATTCATTGAAGGGACAAATCGTGCGGAATCAATAACCTCAAACCTAAGACCTTCCCTATCCATTATTTTTGTAACATCACTTAATTGAATACCTACGAGATTAGGTACTTTTTGATAAATATTATGATTGGTAAAATTTTTAAGTCCAAAATATAACATTACAAATAATAAAAAAGAGGTCAGAACAACAAAAATTACATGTATCAAAAAAGATTTAGTAATTAGAAATCTAAGAAAATTCATTGTTAATTATTGATTTACTAATATAATAAACCTATACTTTTTGATTGCTAAGAAATGATATACATTTGTATTTAAGACTCATTATTAATGAATAAAAAAAAGGTTGGTGTAGTTTGTGGAGGATATTCTTCAGAGTATAATATTTCTATAGAAAGCGGCAAAAATGTACACGATAATATTGATAGAAATTTATGGGAAGTATATCTAATTGTTTTAGACAAAAAATCATGGAATGCAAGTGACGATTTTGGAAATGAATATATTGTTTCAAAGGGAAATTTTGAATTACATAATTCAAAATCAAAAATAAAATTAGATGTTATTTTTAATCTTATTCATGGCTCGCTTGGTGAAAATGGCCAACTTGCTTCATTATTAGAACTTCTTGAAATCCCTTTTTCAAGTTGTAATAGTTATAATGCAGCATTAACATTCAATAAAAGAGATTGTCTTTCTGTTTTAAAGAAATTTAATATTCCAACTGCAAAAAGTTATTTAATTGATAAAGGGGATGACTTGAATGTTAATGAGATAATAAAAAAACTGGGACTTCCTTGCTTTGTTAAAGCAAATAGATCTGGTAGTAGCTATGGTGTATTTAAGGTTCATGACGAAAAAGAATTGATACCGTCAATAAATGAAGCCTTTAAAGAAGATCATCAATTAATTATTGAGAGTGCTTTAAATGGTAGAGAATTTTCTGTAGGAGTTGCAAAGTATGAAAATGAAATTCATATCCTTCCAATTACAGAAATTATTACAGAAAATGATTTCTTTGACTATTCAGCAAAATATGAAGGTCAATCAAAAGAGGTCACACCAGCAGAAATTTCAGAAAATTGGAAAAGAGAATTATCCAATTTATCGGAAATTATTTTCAAAAAGCTTGGTCTCTCAGGATTCATTAGAAGTGAATTTATTATGGTAAATGATGTACCCCATTTACTTGAAATTAATTCTGTTCCCGGTATGACTAAAAAAAGTATTATACCTCAGCAAGTGGAAAAATTAAATATCAAATTAACCGATTTTATAACAAGAATCTTAAAAGAAACAATTAAAATATGAAAAGACTTTTTTTTCCAGGTTCTTTTGATCCAATTACGTTAGGACATTTAGATATTATTAAAAGAGCTAGAGTTATATCTGATGAATTAATTATTGGTATTGGTGAAAACTCAGATAAAAAATGTCTTTATTCTTTGGAAGAGAGGATCTATTTTATTTCAAAATCGATTAATCCTAAGTCAAATGTTAAAATTATGTCTTACAAAGGGCTGACTTCTGACTTCTGCTTGAAAATAAAAGTATCTGCAATTATTCGAGGAATTAGGAGTTTCAAGGATTTTGAATATGAAAAAGATATAGCTGAAATAAACAGAAAGTTAATTGGAATTGAAACTCTTTTTTTTCTTTCTGATTCTAAATACTCGTTTATAAGTAGCAGTATTGTAAGAGAATTAATTTTAAATAAAGGAGATTATTCATTATTCGTTCCAAATGCAGTTAAAAACAGTAGATAATTTTAATTAATAATGTCAAAAATTAATTTTAAATTTTTGTAAGCATTTTCCATTAATTTTGGGATTTCTTCTTTTGTTTTCCATTCAGCTTTAGTAATATTTTCGTCAATTTGTGGAGTCAGAGTTGAATTACATGAAGATTTCATTAAATACCAATGAGTTTTTTTGAGTTTATATTTTTTATTTGCTTTAAAAATATGAAATGTCACAGTAAGAGGTTTGTCCGGGGTTAAATCAGATACACCAGTCTCTTCAATTACTTCTCTAATTGCTGCATCAATTATTTTTTCCTTTTTGTCAATTTTTCCTTTGGGTAGATCCCATTTGTTATTTCTATATATAAACAAGAATCTTCCGTCATTATGTTCTACCAATCCACCAGCAGCTTCTACAATTGGAAAAATTTTAAAAAAATATTTCTCTATTTTTTCTTCTTTAGGGTGATATAAATTTACTCCAACTACTTTTTTATCATTTAATGCTTTAATAATCGATTTTGAATTTGAATATTTAATGAAAAATAATGGGTTATTAGGAGAGTTTTCACTTAAGGATGATACAAAATTAACAGGTTTTTGATTATAAAAAACTTTATACATTTGTGTATGATTATTGATAAAAAAATTGCCAATCAAACTGCAAAATATCTATTACAAATTAATGCAATTAAATTGAATCCAGAAAATCCTTTTACTTGGGCTAGCGGTTGGAAATCACCAATTTATTGTGATAATAGAATTGCACTTTCTTATCCAAAAGTTAGGAATTTCTTGTGTAATTCATTAGCAAAAACAATCAAACAAGAATTTAGTGATAATTTTATAATTGCAGGTGTTGCTACTGGTGCTATAGGCATTGGAATTCTAGTCGCACAAGAATTGGATTTGCCATTCATTTATGTTCGCCCAGAGGCAAAAAAACATGGCCAAAAAAATCAAATAGAGGGAGTTTTAAATTACGGACAAAAAGTATTAGTTATAGAAGATTTGATTAGCACAGGAAAAAGCAGTCTAAATGCAGTTAAAGCTTTAAAATCCAATGGCGCTGAAATTTTAGGTATGATGGCATTATTTACTTATGGTTTTTCATTATCATTTGATGAGTTTGAAAGGGAAAATATCAAATTAAAAACTTTGAGTGATTATAAACATCTATTAGATGAGGCATTACTAAGTGGTAAGATTTCAACCGAACAAGCAGAAAACTTGAAATTATGGCGCAAAGACCCTTCTAATTGGAAGTAGAATTTGGTATGTTATCATAAAGCATTTTAATTTCTCGATTATCACAGGTCATTTCTTTTCCCTTTATTTTAAGAACCAATTCACCATTTAAATTTACTTTGAAAATTTTAGCTTCAAAATTTGAATTTTTTGAATAAAAAACAGCTTTCTTTTTAAATTTCCATAATTTGGTTTGATAGAGATCAATTAGTTTTTTTTCATCAATATCTTCTAAATCTTTAAATCCCTTATTTATATAAACCAATAAATTTTCTAAAATATATTGAATATCCCAATTCTCTCCAGTTTCTATTTTTAGAGATGAAGCATTATGTAAATTTTTAAATGATTCTTGGTTTATATTGAGACCTATCCCAATAATTGAATCAACCAATTTCCCATTTGAAAAAAAGTTTTCAATTAAAACACCACCAATTTTTCTATTACATGACAAAATGTCGTTAGGCCATTTTATTAATACATTTGGCACATTTAATTTTTCAAGACATTTAACAATGGAAATAGAAATTATCACACTTATTAAAAAGGGATAAAAAATTGAAGAATCTTTAAAATTCTTGTAAATACTTATAGTTAAGCTCTTATGAGATTCGGAAAACCATTTATTTTCTCTTTGTCCTCTACCTGAAGTTTGCTTAATAGCCCAAACTAAATCCATATCCTTTGTATTTTTTGACCTCCGCATGACTTTTAAATAGTCATTTGTGGAACTAATGGCATCAAGTTTGATTATATTAAAAAAACTCATAAAATTAATCTAGTTTTAAAGTAATAAATTTGTACAAAAGAAATTCACTTTAATGTTAAATAATAATGATAATGCTAGTTCACTTATTGACGAGATCATCAAGGGAATTGAAAATGTAAAAGGAGAAGAGATTCAAGTAATGGATCTTAATAATATTGAAAACACACCTTGCAAATACTTTATTATTTGCAGTGGAAATTCAAATACACAAGTTATGGCAATTGTTAATTCAATAATTAAGAAAGTAAGTAAAAAAATACAAGAAAAGCCTTTACACACAGAAGGCCTTGAAGCAGCTGAATGGGTTTTGATAGATTATATTAACGTTGTAGTTCATGTATTTCAAAGAAAAACAAGAGAGTTTTACAACATAGAGGAATTGTGGGGAGATGCCAAAAGTACCCTTGTTACTTCAAATTATTAAAATATGAAAGAAGAAAAAAAATCAAATCAACCAAAATTTAATATTTATTGGATTTACGGCGCAATAATATTTGTCCTTTTAGGCCTTAGCCTTTTTGGAGGAAATGATTGGCAAACCACTAGTAAAACAAATATTTCAAATTTTGAAAAATTTCTGAACGCCGGTGATGTAAGTGAAGTGATAGTAATTAGAAACAAAAGTAGTGTTAGAGTTACTCTTTCCAAAGAAGCCTTAAATAAACCAGAACATAAAGTACTATTAACAAAAAATATTTTAGGGCAAGAAAATATCAAAGGTCCCCATTACCAATTTGAAGTTGGAAGTTTAGAATTATTTGAAGAAAAATTAGAAAAAGCACGTTCAAACGGTGCAGTCTTCAGACTTGAATTTATCACAATTGAGAACAGATGGTTAGATACTTTAATTGGATTTTTACCTATAATAATTATTATAGGTGTTTGGATTTTCTTAATGAGAAGAATGTCAGGTGGAGGTGCTGGAGGACCTGCTGGGCAAATATTTAGTATTGGTAAATCAAAAGCAAAACTCTTTGATAAAAATACAGATGTAAAAATAACCTTTAAAGATGTTGCAGGCTTAGAGGGTGCTAAAGAAGAAGTTCAAGAAATTGTTGACTTTCTAAAGAATCCTAAAAAATATACTGTTCTTGGAGGAAAAATTCCTAAAGGTGCTTTATTAGTTGGTTCACCTGGAACAGGAAAAACATTACTTGCAAAAGCTGTTGCTGGAGAAGCTAAAGTGCCTTTTTTTTCTCTCTCTGGTTCTGATTTTGTTGAAATGTTTGTTGGTGTTGGAGCCTCAAGAGTTAGAGATTTATTTAAACAAGCTAAAGACAAATCCCCATCGATAATCTTTATAGATGAAATCGATGCTATTGGTAGAGCAAGAGGTAAAAGTAACATCACAGGCTCTAATGATGAACGAGAGAATACACTAAACCAACTTTTAACAGAAATGGATGGCTTTGGAACTAATACAAATGTCATTGTTATAGCAGCAACCAATCGAGCAGATGTTCTTGATAAAGCTTTAATGCGTGCTGGACGTTTTGATAGACAAATTTATGTTGATTTACCTGACTTAAACGAGCGCAAAGAAATATTTAAGGTTCATTTAAAACCTCTTAAAATTATTAAAAATCTTGATATTGATTTTCTTGCTAAGCAAACACCTGGTTTTTCTGGTGCTGATATAGCTAATGTTTGTAATGAATCTGCATTAATTGCTGCAAGGAAGAACAAAAAATCTGTTGGAAAGCAAGATTTTCTTGATGCTGTAGATAGAATTGTTGGTGGATTAGAGAAAAAAAATAAGATTATAACTCCTGAAGAAAAAGAAACTATCGCCTATCATGAAGCAGGTCATGCCATAGTAAGTTGGCTTCTTGAACATGCTGCACCACTTGTAAAAGTGACAATTGTTCCACGAGGACAGTCGCTAGGTGCTGCATGGTATTTGCCTGAAGAGAGACAAATTGTAAGAACTGAGCAAATGCTTGACGAAATGTGTGCTGCACTTGGAGGGCGAGCTGCAGAAAAAATTGTATTTAATAAAATTTCTACAGGTGCGTTAAGTGACTTAGAAAAGGTCACTCGACAAGCAAAAGCGATGGTTTCTATCTATGGGCTCAATGAAACGTTAGGAAACATTACTTACTATGATTCTTCTGGACAAACTGATTATAATTTTTCTAAACCTTATTCAGAACAAACTGCTCAGGTAATAGACAAAGAAATTTCTAAAATTATCGAAAAACAATATAGTAGAGCCATAAGCTTACTAAAAAAATCAAAAGACAAACTAAAACAACTAGCTGATCGTCTTTTAGAAAAAGAGGTTATTTTTAAAGATGATTTAGAAAATATTTTAGGAAAAAGGCCCTACAAAACAAATAATGAGAAAATAGAGGAAGCTAAATTACAAAAAGAAAAAAAATGAAATAAAAAATGGGAATTTGGAAAAAAATATTTGGTAAAAAACCAGACAAAAGTCCTTACCTCCCAACACCTAAAGAACCATTAGACATTAGTTTTGCAAAGAACTTTACCTCGAACGGAGGTCTTTTTTTATATAATCAATCAAAAGAAAAAGTATTATATAATTTCCACGAAATATGTAAAGAAAATAAATGGACCTCAGAAGAAATAATTTGTTTAAATCAAAAACTTTCATCCTTTTTTAAAATTCCTTTTGTTACTAATAATTCAGGAAAATTAACGCACTATAAGTCACTTTTAATTAATTGTGAATACTTAATATCAAATACTGGAAAAATTTTATTAAGTAGTAAACAAATAAACCATTTCAAACTAAATGATCTACCCAAAACAATACTAGTTATTGCCAAATTAAATCAATTAGTTAAAGATGTTAGTCAAGGGATGACTCAAATAAAAAATAAATATCCCAATAAGATTCCTACCAATATAACTACCCTAAAGACAATCAAGGATAAAAAAACAAGTTCCATTAAGACCAATTCAAAAAACATATATTTGTTACTTGAAGACATTTGAGCTTTAATTAATATTTCATTAATTAGCTTAAAATGGAACTATGATGAAAATTAACTTGTGAAAGAATTTATTATTAGAAGTATTTCTGGATTATTATATGCAATACTAATTATTGCTGCAGCACTTTACTCAGATCTTAGTTTTATTATTGTCATTTTTGTTTTTTGTTCATTAGCATTATATGAATTTCAAAAGTTGATCCAATATAAAAGTCCAGTCCCTTTTATTCTTTTTGGACTCATAATATATCAATTCTACAACAATAAATTAAACCCATATATTCATTTAAGTTTACTCGGTCTATCAATTTTAAGTAATTTGTTTTTAACCTATTTACTTTTTTCAAAAAAAATTATAAAGTTAATTCCCTATCAAAAATCAGCTTTAACACTTTTCTATATTGTTGCTTCAAGCTATTTTATTATAGCAATGTCATCTTTAAGTTCTTCCATAGAAAATGGAATTATAATTAGCATTTATTTCCTTATTTGGGTTAACAATAGTTTCGCTTACATATTGGGCAGAAAATTCGGTAAAAATCTTCTTTTTAAAGAAATTTCACCTAAAAAGACATGGGAAGGTTTTTGGGGAGGAACACTAGTGTGCTTTATGTCAAGTTTCCTATTAATTTTTTATCATCCCTCCTATCCAGCCTGGACATTCCCAATAGCATCAATTTTAATTGCAGTAACCTCCACAGTTGGAGACTTAGTGCAGTCAAAATTTAAAAGACAAGCACTAGTTAAAGATAGCGGGTCTTTAATCCCAGGCCACGGTGGATTTTATGACCGTATGGATAGCGTTTTATTTACTGCTCCATTTATTTTTTTAGTATTAATGATAATAAGCTATGTTTCATAAAGAGGGTTATCAAATCATTCTGACTTCATTTTTAATTGCAGCTTTAATTGCAATTGGATCTGAATATAAAATTGATAATTTTATTTTAAGAACTGTCTTTCAAATTTTTTCACTTTTACAACTGATTTTGGTACTTCAATTTTTTAGAAATCCAAAGCGTGAAACAACAATAAATAAAAATCATTTAATTGCTCCTGTAGACGGAAAAGTAGTAATAATTAAGAAAGTTCATGAAAAAGAATATTTCAAAGACGATCGCCTTCAAATATCCATATTTATGTCTCCTCTGAATGTTCATGTAACAAGATATGCAATTAGTGGAGAAATTAAATTTAGTAAATATCACCCTGGTAAATACTTAGTTGCATGGCATCCTAAATCTTCTGAATTAAATGAAAGAACAACGATTGTTATTAAAAATGAAGCTTTCGGAGAAATTCTTTACAGACAAATTGCTGGAGCTGTGGCTCGTAGAATTGTGAATTATGCTGAAGTAGGATCAAAAGTTATTCAAGGCGAAGATGCTGGATTTATAAAATTTGGTTCTCGTGTTGATTTATTTCTTCCCCTTGACACAAAAATTGATGTCAATTTAAATGATAGAGTAATAGGTGGAATTCAAAAGATTGCTCATAAAAATTAGAACCCAGCTAAACTTTTCTCTATTAAATTTATCTTTTCTTTAGCATCCTCAACTTTTTTCTTTTCTATAGCTACCACATCTTCTGGAGCGTTTAGAATAAATCTTTTATTTGAAAGTTTACTCTCAACAGATGCCAAAAACCCTTTCATATATTTTAATTCTTTCTCTAATTTGTTCTTTTCTAATGATTTATCTTCAGAAAATTTTGTTGGTATAAAAAATTCGTATGTATCAACTCTGAAGCTTCCCCCAGATTGATTGTTTGGTGCTTCCCCAAAAATTAATTTTTGAACTAACCCTATTTTTTTTATGGTTGCTTCGAGGAAAGATTTTGAATTTCCTTTAGTAACATATAAATCAATTTTTTCTTTGAAAGAGAGTTTCTTTTCTTTTCTAAAGTTACGTATTGCGACTATTATTTCCCTTGTTAGGGAAAATTTTTCTATAATCTGTTCATCAATTTTTCTAACCTTTGGCCATGATGATATAGTAAGAGAATTTTCTATATTTCTGTTAGATATATAATGCCAAAGTTCCTCTGATAAAAATGGCATAAAAGGATGTAATAATCTAAGATTATTTTCAAAAAATAATAAAATTTTATTGTATGATTCTCTATCTATAGTTGACCCATAAGGGGGTTTAACTATCTCAAGAAACCAAGAACAAAAGTCGTCCCAAATAAGCTTATATACTGACATCAGCGAATCTGAAATTCTATATTTATCAAAATTTTTGTTTACCCATTTTAAAATTTTATTAAAATGACTATCGTACCATTCAATGGCCTCTTCATTTGATTTTGAAATATCACCCATTTCATCAATTTCCCAACCATTTATTAAACGAAAAGCATTCCAAATTTTATTTGCAAAATTTTTACCCTGATTACAGAGACTTTCATCAAAGAGTAAATCATTACCAGCAGCAGAACTTAACATTAGACCAACTCTTACAGCATCAGCTCCATATCTATTTATCAGTTCTAAAGCATCAGGAGAATTTCCTAACTGTTTAGACATTTTTCTTCCTTTCTTATCACGAACTAGTCCTGTTAAATAAACTTTAGAAAATGGTTGTTTTTTTTGAAATTCATACCCCGACATAATCATCCGAGCAACCCAAAAAAATAAAATATCTGGTCCTGTAACCAAGTCTTGAGTAGGATAATAATAGTTAATATCTTCATTGTTAGGGTTTCTAATACCGTCAAAAACCGAAATAGGCCATAGCCAAGAGGAGAACCAGGTATCTAGAACATCTTCGTCTTGAAATAAATCGTTTAAAGTTAAATTCTTGTTTTTTGTTACTTTTTTTGCTTTTTCTAATGCTTCTTTTTCTGAAACTGCTACTACAAAGTCATTTTTACCTTTTCCATAATAATATGCTGGAATTCTTTGTCCCCACCATAATTGTCTTGAAATATTCCAATCACGAATATTCTCCATCCAATTTCTATAAGTGTTTTTAAACTTTTCTGGGAGTAATTGTATTTGTTTGGATTCTAATACATTTTTAATGGCTGGTTTGGCTAGATCTTTTGTATTTAAAAACCATTGATCAGATAACCTAGGTTCAATTATCGCTTTTGTTCTCTCAGAAGTACCTACTTTGTGTACATGAGATTCAATCTCTACTAAATAACCTTCATTTTCTAGATCTTTTACAATTTTTTTTCTTGCCTCAAAGCGATCTAATCCTTCATATTTTAAACCATTTTTATTTAAAGTAGCATCAGAGTTAAAAATATCGATTATGTCTAAATTATATTTTTCACCTAATATTTTATCATTTACATCATGAGCAGGCGTAACTTTTAAACACCCTGTGCCAAAATCCATTGCTACATACTCATCTTGGATGATAGGTATTTTTCTTTTGGAAAGTGGTACTAAAACGTGCTTACCTTTTAAATGCTTATATCGAGTGTCATTAGGATTAATGCAAATTGCTGTATCCCCTAAAAGAGTCTCTGGACGTGTAGTTGCGATTACAACTTTCTCTTTAGATCCATCTAATTGATAAGCAATATGATATAGGTTTCCTGATATTTCTTGATAAATCACCTCTTCATCAGAAAGTGTTGTTTGAGCCAATGGATCCCAATTAACCATTCTGTATCCTCTATAAATTTTTCCTTTTTCATACAAATCAACAAAAACCTGTATTACTGATTCAGACATTTCTTTATCTAATGTGAATTTGGTTCTTTCCCAATCACAACTACAACCTAATTTTTTAAGCTGTTCAAGAATTATACCTCCGTACTCATTAGTCCAATCCCATGCATGTTGTAAAAATTCTTCTCTAGATAAGCTACTTTTTTCTATTCCTTTTTCTTTTAAAAATGCTACTACTTTTGCTTCAGTTGCTATAGATGCATGATCTGTCCCTGGAACCCAACATGCATTGTATCCCCTCATTCTAGCCCTTCTAATAATAATGTCTTGCAAAGTGTTATTGAGCATATGGCCCATATGCAGGACACCTGTAACATTTGGAGGAGGGATTACTATTGTATATGGTTCTCTTTCGTCTGGTTTTGAATTAAAATATTTATTCTTTATCCAGTAATCATACCATTTACTCTCAACTAATTGAGGATTAAATTTGGAAGGAATTTCCATGAAAATTATCAATAAAATATTAAACACAAAAATAGGGACACTTAATCTATAATAAAAATGAAGTCTTAACAAAGACTTTTCAAGAATAATACTCGATTAATAAGTTTAGTGTCCCTACTTTTGTATTTTATTGAAATATGCCAAAACTATCTAAAAGAGGAACAGAACTTCCAACTTCACCAATAAGAAAACTAGTTGTTTATTCTGATCAAGCTAAGTCAAAAGGTATAGAAGTTTTACATTTAAACATTGGCCAACCTGACATCGAAGCTCCAAAAGAGGCAATTAATGCTGTACAAAATTCCAATCTTAATCTCCTTCCCTATGGTTCCTCTCAAGGTTCGTTCTCTTATCGAAAGAAACTTTCTGAATATTATAGAAAAAATGAAATTGATGTTAGTCCAGATGAAATCTTAATTACAACAGGAGCTAGTGAAGCGCTTACTTTTGCTCTTAACTCAATTTGCGACTCAGGTGAGGAAATAATTATACCAGAACCATTTTACGCAAACTATAATGGTTTCGCAAGTGCTGCAAATGTTAAGGTAGTTCCAGTTATCTCTGAATTTAATAGTCAATTCCAACTTCCATCTCTGGAAAATATTGATGAAAAAATTAATTCAAAAACTAAAGCTATACTGCTTTGTAATCCAAGTAATCCTACTGGGTATGTATATAGTAAAAAAGAAATCATTACGTTATGTGAATTAGCTGTAAAGCACAATATTTTTCTTGTTGTTGACGAAGTTTATAGAGAATTCATTTACACTGATACAAAGCATTATTCGGTTATTCAATATTCCCGAAGTGGGAAGAACTCAGTGATGATTGACTCCGTTTCAAAAAGATACAGCCTTTGTGGTGCTAGAGTTGGATGTATTGTGACTAAAAATAAAAAACTCATGAAAAATCTGATGAAGTTTGCACATTTGAGATTATCTCCACCTACATACGCAACAATTGCTAGTGAAGCTTCCCTTGATGCGCCAGACACTTACCTTAAAGGTGTTATCAAAGAGTACAGCAAACGAAGGGAGGTTCTAATTAAATCTTTACGAAAAATACCTGAGGTGAAAGTTTCAGAACCCAAAGGAGCATTTTATTGTATTGTCAAACTTCCTGTTAATGATGCGGAAGATTTTTCTAAATTTTTATTAACATCTTTTCATAATGAAAATCAAACTGTAATGTTAGCTCCTGCAAGTGGATTTTACTCTACTCCTGGAATTGGAAAAAATGAAGTCAGAATTGCCTTTATATTAGATTGTAAAAAATTGATTAGAGCAGTAAAAATTATAAAATTAGGATTAATCGCCTATAAAGAAAAACATCCACTTATAATCGAATGATCAAACAAAATATATCTTTAAAAAAATATAACACTTTTGGTATAGATGCCAAAACTAGATTTTTTTCAGAAATATTAAATGAAAAAGATTTAATTGAAAAAATTAAAAAATGTAAAAAAACACCCTTTAGAATATTAGGTGAAGGAAGTAATATCCTTTTAACTAAAGATTATAAAGGCTATACTTTTATAATTAAAAATAAAGGAATCAATATTATTCAAGAAAATGAATCTGAGATTGTTGTAGAGGTTCAAGCTGGAGAAAATTGGCATAATTTTGTTCTTTGGGCTTTAGAAAAAAATTATGCAGGTATAGAAAACCTAGCATTTATTCCTGGAACTGTTGGAGCAGCTCCAATTCAAAATATTGGTGCATACGGTGTAGAATTAAAAACTGTTTTTAAATCCTGTCGTGCTCTTGAAATTGAAACACTAACTTTCAAAATTTTCAAAAAAGAAGATTGTGACTTTGAATACAGATCATCAATATTTAAAAAACAATTTAAAGAAAAAATTATAATTACAAGCGTTTGTTTTGTATTACATAAACCCCCTCACAAAATAAATACAGATTATGATCCTTTAAAAAATGCCCTTAAAGGAAAAAAAAATACAATCCAAAATATAGCAAATGCAGTAATTAATGTAAGGAAATCAAAACTACCTGATCCCTCCAAAATTGGAAATAGTGGTAGTTTCTTTAAAAATCCAATCATTAATAAAGATAAATTCCTTGAACTCAAAAATAAATATCCAGATATTCCAAATTTTTTTGAACCTTATAATAAAATTAAAATTCCAGCTGCGTGGCTAATAGAAAAAATAGGATATAAAGGAAAAAGATTTGGTCATGCAGGAATACACAATAAACAGGCTTTAGTTATTGTAAATTATGGAAATGCTGAAGGAAGTGATATTTTGATGCTTGCAAACCAAATAAAGGAAAAAATACTAATTCATTTTGGAATAAAATTAGAATTTGAAGTAAACTTATTTTGATATATTATTCTCTATTTTTAGAATCAATCCATATCGTAACAGGACCATCGTTAATTAGTTCAATTTGCATATCTGATCCAAATTTCCCAGAAACGACAGGTTTTGATAGAAATTTTTGTGAGTATTCAATAAAGGAATTATAAAGTGGAATAGCATGTTCATGACAAGCAGCTCTTATATATGATGGCCTATTACCTTTTTTTGTTTTAGCCATTAATGTAAACTGACTAATAATCATTAATTCTCCTTTAATATCTAAAAGAGATTGATTCATTACACCTTTCTTGTCATTAAAAATGCGCAAATTCAAAATCTTATTTACCAACCATTGTACATCATTTATTTCATCAGCATTTTCAATACCTAATAAAATCATTAGGCCTCTTCCAGAATGTTTTTTTTCTTTTCCATCTATAATTACCTCAGCATATTTAACTCTTTGAATAACAACCCTCATTTAACTTCTAATATTTGTACCCTCCTTAATTAAATGAATATAACTTTTGTATCTACTTTTAGATATTGAACCATCTTCAACTCCTCTTATAATTGCACATTTGGGCTCGTTTTTATGAAGACAATTTTTGAATTTACATTTTCCTTGATTGATAAAAATTTCTGGGAAATAATTTCTAATTTCTTCAGCTTTTATATTGACAACACCAAATCCTCTTATTCCTGGGGTATCAATTATTTTAATTCCATTTTTTAAAATATGCATTTCTGCAAATGTAGTTGTATGTTTTCCCTGCATGTGTTGACTTGAAATGGATGCTGTTTTTAAATTTATCTCAGGTTCTAATGCATTTATAAATGTTGATTTTCCAACTCCACTATTGCCTGAAATCATGCTGACCTTATTAATTAGTATTTTTTTTAATTTACCTATATTTTGGTTTTTTTTTGCTGATATCTTATATGTCTTGTAGCCAATATCATCATAAATTTTTTTTAATGATTCTAAATCTTTTAGCTGATCTATACTAAAAGAGTCAATTTTGTTAAATAAAATAATTACCGGTATATGATAAGCCTCCGCGGAAAGTAAAAATCGATCTATAAATATTGGGTATGTCTTTGGTTTATGAATCGTTACCATTAATAATGCTAAGTCAATATTAGATGCAATAATTTGTGTTTGTTTTGAAAGATTTACTGATTTTCTAACTATATAATTTTTTCTGTATCCAATATCAATTATTTTTCCTTCATCTTTTTTACTGGCATCATTAACTTCGAAAATAACATTATCCCCTACTGCAACTGGATTTGTGCTTTTTATATTCTGAAGCCTTATCTTTCCTTTTAATTTACAAGAATATAAATTTCCCTCTGACTCAATAGAGTAAGAGCTCCCAGTAGATCTTAAAACGACACCTTTTTTCAATAGTTTTATTTACAAAGTAACAGTTTTTTTTCAGCATAGTCTGCTCTTACTAGAAACGACTAATTCTTATCTTTGTGTAAACTCATTTGATGGCACAAAAAACACTTTTAATGATACTAGATGGATGGGGTAACTCAACAGACTCTAGTGTATCTGCTATAGATAAAGCTAAAACTCCTTTTATTGATTCCTTATATGAAAATTATGAGTCTAATGTTTTAAAAACCGACGGAAAACATGTTGGGCTTCCAGAAGGACAAATGGGCAATAGTGAAGTCGGTCATATGAATTTGGGTGCGGGAAGGATTGTGTATCAAGATTTAGCAAAAATAAGTAGGGCAATTAAAGATGGAGAACTTGAAAATCAAATAGTTTTAACAAATAGTATAAAATATGCTATAAAAGAAGACAAGAAAATACATCTTTTAGGATTACTTTCAGACGGTGGTGTACACTCTCATATTAATCATATAGAAGGTTTTTTAGAATTTATAGGGGAATATCAATATAATAAAGTATTTCTTCATGCCTTTACAGACGGAAGAGACGTAGATCCTAAATCTGGTATAAAATTTATAGAACGTATCGAAAAAAAGATTTCTGAAACCGGGGGTAATCTCGCAAGTGTTATAGGAAGATACTATGCAATGGATCGTGATAATAGATGGGAAAGAATTAAAGAAGCATATGATCTTTTAGTTAAAGGCTTAGGAAAGCCGTCTGATAATTTTATTGAACAATTAAATAAAAGTTATAAAGAAGGCATTACAGATGAATTTATTAAACCCCTTTTTAAGAAAAATATTGATGGTAATGCACTTACCAAAATTGAAAATGGAGATGTTGTAATTTTTTTAAATTTTAGAACTGACCGAGGAAGAGAGTTAACACAAGTGCTTTCTCAAAAAGCATTTCCTGATTATGATATGCATCCTCTTCAATTACGCTATATTACTCTTACCAATTATGACACATCATTTAGAAATGTTGATATTATTTTTAATAAAGAAAACTTATCTGAAACACTAGGCGAGATATTGTCAAAAGCGGGTAAGACTCAAGTTAGAATTGCAGAGACAGAAAAGTATCCTCATGTTACTTTTTTCTTTAATGGAGGACGCGAAGAACCGTTTGAAGGAGAGGAACGTATACTTTGTCCATCACCTAAAGTTGCAACTTATGATCAAAAGCCTGAAATGAGTGCTTTTGAGATTACAAAAGCAATTATAAAAAAAATTACTTTACAAACTCCAGATTTTATTTGTCTTAACTTTGCAAATCCCGATATGGTTGGACATACAGGTGATTTCAATGCAGCTGTAAAAGCTTGTGAAGTTGTTGATGAATGTGTGTCAGAAGTTGTAAAATCAGCTTTAGATAAAAAATATGCTATACTAATTATTGCTGATCACGGAAATTGTGAAACAATGTTAAATTCTGATGGAAGCCCTAATACTGCCCATACTACAAATCCTGTTCCAATTATTTTAGTAGATTTAGAAAAGAAAAAAGTTAAAGAAGGTATACTTGGAGATATTGCACCTACTATATTAGATTTATTAGAAATAGACATCCCAAAAAAAATGACAAGAAACTCTCTAATTAAAAAGTCATGAAAAAAATTCCTTACTTGTTTTTTATTTTATTGCTCAGTTATACTTCTTGTAAAAAAAATTTTAAAGAAAACCAACAGTTACCTTTAAATGTAAAAACTTTGGTAGGTGAAGAAGGTGAGACCGTAATATTAGGCCCTATGAATCGTGCAAACCTAAATACTGATGAGTTTTTAGCTTGGTTTGAACCTTCTTATAAAAGTCAAAAGGTGCCAGTAGATTGGGTTAACGAGCATCTTAATCTGAGTGAAAAAATAACTTTTAAGCTTTTTTTAGGAACTTGGTGTGAAGATACCCAGAGAGAATTAGGACCGATGTTTAAAATTCTAGATGCTCTTAATGTTCATCATAATAGAATTGAAATGTATGGTCTTTCAGAATTCAAGGATAGCCCCAATAGGTTAGAAAAAGAATATGAGATTCTTAATATTCCAACACTAATATTTTTTGAAAATGGAATTGAAATAAATCGAATAGTTGAATTTCCTGTAGTAAACCTTTTGGATGATTTTTCTAAAATTTTAAAAAAACAATCCTACAAAAATTCTTACTCAGATTTTTAAAATGGCTTCAATAGTTTTAAAAAACAAAGAAGAAATAGAATTATTACGTGAGAGTGCATTAGTCGTTTCAAAAACACTAGGAATGCTTGCTTCAGAAATTGTTCCGGGAATAACTTCCCTTGAGTTAGATCGTCTCGCAGAAACATATATCAGAGATCATGGGGCTGAACCAGGATTTTTAGGGCTATACGATTTCCCTAATACCCTTTGTGTTAGTCCAAATGCCCAGGTTGTTCATGGTATTCCAAACAATATTCCTTTTGAGGAAGGAGATATAATATCAATAGATTGTGGTGCATATAAAAATGGATTTTATGGCGATCACGCATATACCTTCCAAGTTGGAAATATAAAATCAGATATTAAAAAATTACTTGAAATCACAAAAGCATCTCTTTACGAAGGAATAAAATCATTTAAAGAGGGTAACAGAATTGGTGATTTGGGTTATGCTATTCAAAATTATTGCGAAAAAGAAGGCTATGGTGTCGTAAGAGAATTAGTTGGGCATGGATTAGGTAAAGAAATGCATGAAGGACCAGAAATTCCAAATTATGGAAAGAGAGGACGAGGAAAAAAATTTGTCAATGGTATGGTTTTAGCAATTGAACCAATGATAAATCAAGGAACCCACAAAATAAAACAGCTTAAAGATGGTTGGTCTATAATGACAGAAGATGGAAGGCCAAGCGCTCATTTTGAACATAATGTTGCTCTTATAGATGGTAAACCCGAATTACTATCTACTTTTCAATATATATATGATGCCATTGGTATTAGCAGTATAGAAGAAAACCCATTTAGAAAAGAACCTTTAAAATTATGAAATTGATTCTAAATATTTTTCCAAGACCATGGCTAATTAGATTGAGTATTTGGCTTCTTCCTTTAATCAAAATTTATTATTCAGGTAGGCGGTTTATTGATCCTATAGATGGAAGTTCATACAGAAAGTTTCTCCCATATGGATATCAAAAATTGAGAAAAAATGCATTATGCCCAGGAACACTTTCTTTAGAAAGACATCGATTGTTATGGCTTTACTTAGAAAGAGAAACAAATATTTTTAAAAAAAAATTAAATGTATTACATATTGCACCTGAACAAGTGTTTTTTAAAAAATTTAAAAAATTTGAAAATTGGAATTATACAACTTGTGATATTAATTCACCTTTAGCTGATATTAAATCTGATATATGTAATCTGCCATTTAAAAATAATTCTTATGACTTAATATTGTGTAATCATGTTTTGGAGCACATCCCTGATCACAATAAAGCAATTAGCGAATTATACAGAATATTAAAAAAAGGTGGAATTTTAATCGCTCAAGTACCTATAGATTTTAGTAAAGAAAAAACATTCGAAGATTTTAATATTACAAACAATAAGGAAAGAAATAAAATTTTTGGACAATATGATCATGTTAGAGTATATGGAACAGATTTTTTTAGCTTTTTAAATCAAGCGGGATTTAAAACAAAAAGTATCGATTACATAAATAAGATATCTAAAGAAGAAATTCAAAAATTTGGATTAAAAAAAGATATCATTCCAATTGGGTATAAAGTTTGAAATTGTATTTATTTTCTAGGAAAATTTTTTGAGAAATGTTGTTCAATTGACCCATCCTCATTTTCAATTATCCAAAATGCTTCTAAGTCCAATTCTCGATCTACCAAGGCTTTACCCTTTTCATAAGGCATAACCATAAGTGAGGTTGCATATGCATCGGCAATCATACATTTGTTTGAAATTACTGAAGTACTTAGAACATTTGTTGGGAATGGATTGCCTGTTTTTGGATTAACTGAGTGAACTATTCGTCTTCCTGATCTTTCATCTATTTTGTATTTTCTGTAATTACCCGAAGTTGCTAAAGCTTGATTTTTTAAACTAAGTGTTCTTATAAATTCTCGGTTTTCACCTTGTTTCGGATCATCAATAGCTACTTTCCATAAATTATCTGTCCTAGGACTTTTCCCTTGAGCTACTATTTCTCCTCCAATCTCAACTAAAAAAGAATTGACATTATTTTTTCTTAAATGATCAGCAATTAAATCAACTGTATAGCCTTTTGCCAAAGCATTAAAATCTAAATATATATTTGGATCCTTTTTTTGAATGGTGTTTTTTGAAGTTAGGGATGTTTTATTCCAACCTGTATATTTCAAAATTTTATCTCTTTCTAATTTGCTAATTGATTTTAATTTTTTTTCTGGTCCAAAACCATATGCATTTACAAGTGCTCCAACTGTAGGATCAAAATAACCTTCAGTTTTTTTCCAAATAATACTAGAAGTTTTATAAACATTTTGAAAATGAATATCTACTTGAATCAAACTGTCTCCCCTATTGATTTTCGAAATATCAGAATCTATTTCATAGGTTGACATTGATTTATTTATTAATTTAATAATAGAGTCAATATGAGTTATTAAAAGATTTGTTTCAAGAGACTTACTTATATAAGTAACAGAATACGAGGTACCTAAAGCATATCCGCTTATTACTTTTAAATCATTAGTTTTTTTTTGGTGACATCCAATGATAAAAAAAAATAGAAGAATTCTAAAGTATTTTCTCAAGACCACTGAAATTGACAACATATGAGTTATTTTTTAATAAGGGTAAATTGTAGTTTTCTGAATTAGCAAATCCTACTCCAGCAAAATAAAGCTTTGCTTTATTTTTTTTTGCATGAATAATTACTTTTTCCATGAATTTAAGATCATATTTTTTAGGAGAATTTGGATATAGACATCCAGATACAACAATAAAATATAGTGATTTTTTTTTCACACAAACAAATTGTGGAGACTGCTTCATATCAGAATTTACTCCTAAAAATTCGTACCCTTGGGTTTTTAAGAAGTTTCCAACTTCTTGCATTGCAAGTTGATGTATTTCTTTCTTATTTAGTTGCTCCATCTTATAAGTCAAAAGTAATTATTAGTACTATAATTAATATTAAATAAAGTTAAAATAACTATTTTGCATTCTAAGAAAAATAAAAAATATGATCTGGATTAAAAAATATAGTCTAGCAATTTTATTTATAATTTTTACGGGCTGTTCAAATGAAAAGTATCAAACAAAAACATCACATTCTGGAAATTATAAATATGAGTATGTAACTAATGATCCTACTCAAACAAGAATTTACACTTTAGATAATGGTTTAAAAGTATATTTGAGTCATTTCGAAAAAGAACCCAGAATTCAAATATTTACAGCTGTAAAAGCTGGTGGAAAAAATGATCCAGAAAATAATACAGGTTTAGCTCACTATCTGGAACACATGATGTTTAAGGGTAACAAATTTTTTGGAACCAAAGACTATGAAAAAGAAAAGCCATTATTAGATTCAATTGAAAATTTATTTAATGAGTATTCGAAATTGGACGGTGAAAATGAACGAAAAAATCTATATAAAACCATTGATGAACTCTCAAATAAAGCAGCATTATTTGCCATTCCTAATGAATATGATAAAATGATTTCTAAGTTAGGAGGTAAAAATTTAAACGCCTATACATCAGAGGATAGAACAGTTTATTATGTTGATATTCCCTCAAATGAAATAGATCGCTTTTTAAAATTAGAAGGTTCTAGATTTAAGCAGATTGTAAATCGCCTTTTTCATACAGAACTTGAAGCAGTTTACGAAGAAAAAAATAGAAGTTTAGATAGTGACTCCAGAAAAATAGTTAGAGCTATTTACCAAAGTTTATTCCCAAACCATCCATATGGTAAACAATCCGTAATAGGAACAATTGAACATTTAAAGAATCCATCAATTACTGAAATCAATAATTATTTTGATAAATATTATCGCCCAAATAATGCTGCAATTTGTATGAGCGGTGAATTAAATTTTGATAAGACAATAGCACTCATTGATAAATACTTTGGCGATTGGAAACCAAATTATGATCTTGTAGAGTCTGAATTTGAAGAGCAAAATAAAATTAATTCTCCAATAATCAATGAAGTTTTTGGACCTGATAAAGAATCAGTAACAATTGGTTATCGCTTTGATGGAAAGAATAAAAAAGATTTAATGAAATTGAAGCTAATTGATATGATTTTAGCTAATAGCACAGCTGGATTAATTGATCTGAATTTAGTCCAAAAACAAAAAGTTTTATTTGCTAATTCACTTGTTGACGAAATGAATGATTTTTATGTCCATGTTTTAGAGGGTACTCCAAAAGAAAATCAAAGTCTAGAAGAAGTAAAAAATCTCATCCTTGGTGAAATAAAAAATATTAAAAACGGGAATTTTGATAATTATTTATTAAATGCTGTTGTAAATGATCTTAAAAAATCAATAATGCTTCAGGATGATTCAGATAATGCAAATTATTACAGAGGCGATAAAATGGTAATTGCATTTACAAGAGATATAACATGGAAAGAAAGTATCGCTTATTTTGATGAAATTTCAAAAATCACAAAAGAAGATCTTATTTCTTTTGCAAACATTCATTACTCAGAAAACTATGCGGTAGTATATAAAAAAACAGGAAAAGATAATTCAATAAAGAAAGTTGAGAAACCAGAAATTTCAAAAATCCCTTTAAATAGAAACGAATTGTCAGATTTTCATAAAAAAATAGACGAAATCAAAATTGAAAAACTACAACCAAAATTTATTGATTTTAAATCAGAGCTTGATTTTTATAGAATTGGAAATTTAGACGTAATAGCAAAAGAAAACAAAAATAACGATTTATTTAATCTCACTTTTAAGTACGAATTTGGAAAAAATTTAGAATCAAAAATTGGTCTTGCTACAAGCTTAATGAATTATGCTGGAACAGGGGAATTAAGTCCTGAAGATATAAAAAAAGAGTTCTATAAATTGGGAGCAGAATATAGCTTCAGAACCTCTGGAGATGGAAAAGAAACTTCAATTTCACTAAGTGGACTCAGTGAAAATATGGATGCTTCAATTAAACTTTTTGAAACACTGTTAAATGATCCTAAAGCAACACAGAATTCACTTAATAAACTTGTAGATAGAATACTAAAATCTAGGTCAGATAATAAAAAAAACAAAGATGTAATACTCGGAAGTCGTCTAATCCCTTTTGGGGTATATGGAAAAGATAATCCTGCAAATGATGTTATAAGTTCTAAAACGTTAAAGCAGACAAAGGTAGAAGAGTTATTAACTTGTATAAAAAAACTTAAGAAATATCCGCATCGTATTTTATATTACGGTAATAAGAATAAAGAAGAATTATCCAGATTAATAAAAACTTATCATGACGTTCCCAATAATTTTATTGAAGTAAAAAATGATATAACATATTACAAAGAAAAAGATCATGACAAAAAATATGTGTTTTGGACAGACTTTGATATGGTTCAAACAGAAATCATACTTCTTTCAAAACAAGAGCTTCTAGATAACTCTAAAAGTGCAGCTATTCGTCTGTTTAACGAATATTTTGGTGGTGGAATGAATTCCATTGTATTCCAAGAAATAAGAGAAGCTCAAGGCCTAGCTTATTCTGTATTTTCAACTTATTCTCAAGCACGTAGTAAAGATCGTTCAGACTATATATACTCATATATTGGTGTACAATCTGATAAACAAAAGGAAGCATTATCATCGATGTTTAACTTAATAAACAATCTTCCTGAATCATCTCAAGCATTTGATGTTGCAAAGCAATCTATATTAAATAAAATTGAAAGTGAACGAATTACGAATTCATCTATTTTAAGTTATTATTTGAATGCAGAAAAAAGGAATATTGATTATGATATTAGAAAAAATATATATGAAGAAGTAAAAAATATGAGTTTCGAAAACTTATTGTCATTTCATAAAAATTATATAAAAAATAAATCACATAATATCTTATTAATAGGAAATAAAGAAAATATTGATTTTAAAAACCTCAGAAAATATGGTGAAGTTGAGGAAATTTCTCTAGAAACTTTATTTGGATACTAAGTACCTATTTTAAAAATAATTCTTTTTTATGGATGGTTTTCTAGCCACCAAAATCATCAAAACGTACATTTTCAGGTGGTACACCAAAATCGTCTGCCATTCTTTCTACAGCTTGGTTCATGAGAGGAGGTCCACAAAAATAAACTTCAATATCCTCTGGAGCTTCATGTTTGGACAAATATTGATCTATTACTACTTGGTGTACAAAACCGGTGAAACCATCTCCTTCTGATTCTAAACTTGATTTTTCATTCCAATTATCTTCTTCTAATGGCTCTGAGAGTGCAATGTAAAATTTAAAGTTTGGAAAATCCTTCTCTAGAGATTTAAAATGATCAATGTAAAATAACTCTCTTTTTGATCTTCCACCGTACCAAAAAGTTACTATACGTCCAGTTTTTAGCGTTCTGAAAAGTTCATAAAGATGTGATCGCATCGGTGCCATACCTGCACCACCTCCAACATAAAGCATCTCAGAATCAGATTCGTTAATAAAGAATTCACCGTAAGGTCCTGAAATAGTTACTTTATCACCTGGTTTTTTTGAAAAAATATAGGAAGATGCAACTCCAGGATTTACGTCACTCCATGTATTTTTATTACGATCAAAAGGAGGTGTAGCAATTCGAACATTTAACATTATCTCTTTCCCTTCGGCCGGATAAGAGGCCATTGAATAAGCTCGTTCAACTGTTTCTGAATTTTTCATCACTAGTGGCCATAAGTTAAACTTATCCCATTCTAATTTAAATTTTCCTGGATCACCAGGATGTTCGTCAGGGTGGGCAGATATATCTATATTTTCATATTTTACTTCACATTCAGGTATTTCAATTTGAATATAGCCTCCTGCTTTGTAATCCATTTCTTCAGGAATCTCAACTACAAATTCTTTAATAAATGAAGCAACGTTCCAATTTCTTACAACAGTAGCCTCATATTTTTTTATACCAAAAACCTCTTCCGGAACCTGTATTACCATGTCTTGTTTGACTTTTACCTGACAGCCTAATCGCCATCCCTCTGCTACCTCTTTTCTAGAAAAATGTGGTGTTTCAGTAGGAAGAATTTCTCCGCCACCCTCTAATACCTGACATTTACATTGGATACAAGTTCCTCCACCTCCACACGCAGAGGGTAAAAATATTTTATTATTTCCTAAAGTACTGAGTAATGTACTTCCTGATGTAACTTCTACTTGGTTATCACCATTTATTTTTAATGATACGGGGCCAGATGGTAAAAGTTTTGCTTTAACCCCTAAAAGCATTCCAACTAATAAAAATGTGATTGTCAAAAAAACAATAATACTTGCAATAACAACTGTATATTCCATACTGATTTTATAATTTAATTCCCATAAAACTCATGAATCCTATAGCCATAAGCCCTGTTATTATAAAGGTAATTCCCAAACCACGCAAAGGGGCAGGCACATTTGAATAGGAGATTTTTTCTCTTATTGCAGCTATTGCCAAAATGGCAAGTAACCATCCTATTCCTGATCCAAAACCATAAATTGCAGATTCTGTGATGCCTGAAAAATCTTTTTGTTGCATAAAAAGTGATCCCCCTAAAATTGCACAATTAACAGCAATTAAAGGAAGAAAAATTCCCAAAGCACCATAAAGAGCAGGTGCAAATTTTTCAACAATCATTTCAACTAGTTGAACCATAGACGCAATTACAGCGATAAACATAATAAAACTTAAAAAACTTAAATCTAATTCTACATAAGAACTGTCTAACCAAGTTAGAGCACCTGGACGAAGTAAATAAGTGTCTAGTAAAAAGTTAATGGGTACAGTAATTGCTAATACAAAAATAACAGCAAGACCTAAACCTACAGCAGTTTTTACTGTTTTAGAAACTGCTAGATAAGAACACATTCCTAAAAAGTAAGCAAAGATCATGTTTTCTATAAAGATGCTTTTGACAAATAAATTTAAATATGCTTCCATCTACAATTAATTTTTCTCTATTAGAATACGATTTCGATACCTTTGTAACCAAATAATAAGTCCCACGGTTATTAATGCCATAGGAGAAAGCAACATTAATCCATTATTTTCATAACCCATCTCGTATATCATGTCAGGTATTACTTGATATCCAAATAATTTCCCAGAACCTAAAAGCTCCCTAAAAAAAGCAACGAGGATTAAAATAAATCCATAACCTGCTGCATTGCCAACACCATCTAAAAATGATTTCCATACTCCATTCCCCAATGCAAATGCTTCAAGCCGACCCATTACTATACAGTTAGTTATAATTAATCCAATGAAAATTGATAGTTCCTTGCTTACGTCATAAGCAAAAGCTCTTAAAACTTGATCTACTAAAATTACCATTGAAGCAACTACAACCAATTGAACAATAATTCTAATTCTATTTGGTATTAAATTTCTTAAAAGAGAAATAATTACATTACTAGCTGCCATAACTGCCATTACAGAAATACTCATTACAACTGCTGGTTTTAACTGAACAGTGATAGCTAGTGCAGAACAAATTCCTAATACCTGTACGGTTATAGGATTGTTATCATCCATTGGGTCTGACAATAATTTTCGATTTTTCTTTGAGAAAAGTGGTTCCCTATCTTTATTTATAAATAGTAAAGTTGAAGTTTTTTTAGTAATAGACTTTTTTTCTTCCATCGTTTTAATTATTCAATGCAATTAAATCATGTTTAGTTTTCAAATAAGGCAAATAATGGTTTAAACGTTCTAAAATCATTGCTGTTACACCGTCTCCAGTAATTGTAGCTCCAGAAATTGCATCTACTTCATGATCATTTTTATCAAGATCTTTAGGATCATTATTGGTTTTAGAGACATTTATTCCGACTAAATTTCCATCTACATCAAAAACTTTTTCTCCTAAAAATCTGTCCTGAAACCATTTTTGTGTAATCTCAGCACCAAGTCCAGCAGTTTCTCCTTTATGATCAAAAACAGCCCCTTTAATAGTATTTTTATCTTCTTCGAGGGCAATATATCCCCATATAGCATTCCATAATCCTGCTCCTCTAAGTGGGATTATATAAAATTTTTCTTCATCTAAATTTGCTTCATAAATTGGAAAACGTTGCTCAGATAACGGCTTCTTGAGCTCATTACTCAATTTAATTTCGAATGCATCCGTTTTCTCATCTACTGTCCCATCTTTAGTTAGTGAGAGTTCGGCAGTTATATATTTTTTGTATAAGTCTTCAGCCTGGTCTCTTCCAATATTAATTCCAACAGTTGCTAAAATATTTTGCATTTTTTCTTTACGTACATTAGCTGCCTGAAGATCTTTTAATGAACTAGCTGTAAAAGCTAAAGCAGAGGCAACCACTAACACCATAATCGTAGCAAATAAAAAAGTATATGCATTACTATCTCTATTCATCTCTAAGCAGTTTTAAGATTTTCTGTAACTGTCTTCCATCGCTTCTTACGTTTATTTATGTTTCCATTAATAACATAGTGATCTATTGTAGGTGCAAACACATTCATTAATAAAATAGCAAGCATAACACCTTCAGGATAAGCAGGATTAAATACCCGTATCATAATACAAAAGATACCAACTAAAAAGCCATAAATCCATTTACCTTTGATTGTTTGAGCGGCTGAAACAGGGTCAGTTGCCATGAAAACAATTCCAAATGCAAAACCACCAACAATTAAATGATTTATCCAAGAAAAACTCATTAAGGCATTGGCACCCCAAAGATTAAATAGAAAACCCATTAGTGCAGCGCCTAAAATTCCTCCAGTAATGATACGCCAACTACCAACACCAGTAATTATTAAAATTAATGCACCAACTGCTACCCAAAGAGTCGATGTTTCAGCAATTGATCCTGGTATTGAACCTTGAAACATTTCTGCCATTGAATAAGTTATATTATTTCCAGCAGCTAAATTGCCAAGAATTGTTTCTCCTGAAATTGAATCAACATTAGAAGCCTCAGAAACCCATACTTTATTTCCCGACATATAAGTTGGATAAGCAAAAAATGCAAATGCTCTGGCTGTTAGTGCTGGATTTAAAATATTCATACCAGTTCCACCAAAAGCTTCTTTAGCAACAAGTACAGCAAAAGCTGTAGAAATTCCAACCATCCAAAGTGGTATATCAACTGGCATAATCATTGGAATCAAAAGGCCTGTTACTAAATATCCTTCATTAACTTCATGGCCCCTGTAAACTGCAAATCCAAATTCTATCGAAAGACCTACAACATATGAAACAATTATCATTGGAACAACTTTCCATGCTCCATGAATAAAGGCTTCAAAAAACGTAAATGGAGATCCAATTTGTGAATAATATTGGAAACCTGTATTATAAATGCCATAGATTAAAACAGGCAACAATGCAATAATTACAGTTACCATGGTTCTTTTTAAGTCAACTGCATCACGAATATGGGCACCTTTTTTTGTTGTATGATTTGGAACAAATAAAAAGGTGTCAAAAGCATTTATTGCTGGTGCAAATTTTTCAAATTTTTGTCCTTTACCAAATGGTCTTTTTAGATTATCTAAACTTCTTCTTAAAAAATTCATTTTTCTTAAATTATCCTACTTCATTAATCATTAATTCTATTCCCTGTCGGATTACTTCTTGAGCTTCTAATTTAGAGGTATTGGCATAATCCACCAATCCAAAATCTTCGGGTACTATTTCATAAATACCCAAAGCCTCCATTTTTTCAATATCTTCCACCATACAGGCTTTCAGAAGCTGCATAGGATAGATATCAAATGGAAAAAATTTCTCCATTTCACCTGTTACAACAAGGGCGCGTTCCTCACCATTCAGGTTAGTATTAACCTCAAAACCTTTTCTATTAAAAATTCTTGAAAAAGAAGTATTTGACAAGCTCATTACACTATTATCCTTAAATGGTAACCAGCCAAACATTCTGTAATCATTGCCCTCAGGAATCACTGTAATTAAGTTATTAAAATAACTTAAATAGTCTGATAGATCTGATATTGATCCAGTTAGGACGTTACCATTAATAACCCTGTTTTCATTATTTCTTATTCCTGCTTTTTTAAGTATAGGTTTTAATTCAGAACCAATTATCGTTTGAAAATACTTTGGTTGTTCTACTGAATTTCCCGAAACAGCTACTGTTCTTAATGGGGAGAAAATTCCTGTACTCAAAAATTCTCCTAAATTAACAACATCTTCTGCATTTACAGTCCATACTACTTCCCCCATATTTAAAGGACATATTTTTTGGATATGAAAGCTAATATTACCTACAGGATGAGGCCCTTGAATTGTGTAGTGTTGTACTCTTTCAATCGAACTAAAATATCCTGAAAATGATTTTTCAATTCCCAAAAAAACATTTTGGTCAACAAGTTTATTCAATAAATCTATCCCTAATTGAAATTTCTTTTTTTTGTCCTTCAAGATAAATTGCATATCACCTTCAAGAGGATCCGTTTTTACAGTTGAAACAAAAATTGCTTTGGGCGTCTCCAATGGGTTTGCCATTATTCCGTAAGGTCTTTGGTGTATGAATGGCCAGTTTCCACTCTTAGAAAGAATAGCCTTTAAATCATCTCGGGTCTTTTTATCCCAATTATCAATTGAGTGAGAAACTGATTTTTGATTATCAGAAGCTTCAATAATAATTTTCTCTATTTTTCTTTTTGGACCTCTTTCAATTGATTTTATAATTCCTGCAACAGGAGAAACAATTTTAATATCAGGATTTTTTTTGCTAAAAAAAATGGGTTCTCCTAATTTTAAATTAGCACCTTCTTTATGGAGCAATTTTGGAATAGTTCCAAAAAAATCATCGGGCTTTATCGCGAAGGTTTTGGACGAAGTAGTCTTATCTAGTATTTTCTCTGCTCTACCTTTAATGTTAAGATTTGCCCCTCTATTGGAACGAAGATTCTTAATTACCTCCATCAAGTTAAATTCAAAATCATACAAATTTAATAACTATACCTCTTTAGAGAAAACAAATAACAAATGAAATAATTTATTTATAATGATTCTAAATAGTTGTTTAATGTTTTTATTATAATTTGTGAATTTGGTCAAAATAACATGAACAATTACATTTACCTTACGTTGAGAAATAAAATTATTTTTTTTTATTTAATGGTCCTTTTAAATTCTTTTTTAACTAGGGCTCAAACAGTTTTTGAATACGCTCCGCCAATTCATATAAAATCCGTACAGTTTTTTGGATCAAATAAATATGGAAGTTTTCCAATAGTAGAATTAGGAGAAAAAATTACACTTATATTTGATGATCTCAGGGGTGAAGAAACTGATTTTTATTATAAAATAAAACATTTTAACTTCGATTGGACACCTTCTTCACTTTTTCAAAACGAATTCATTGAAGGTCTTGATAATTTAAGGATTGAGAATTATCGTACTTCTTTTAACACATTACAAAATTATACAAATTATAGGTTAGAAATACCTAATGAAAATATAGAGCTAAAAGTATCTGGCAACTATTTATTGGAGATTTATAATGTATATGATGAATTAGTTTTTTCGAGAAAATTTTGTGTTTATGAAAATATTTCTAATGTTCAAGCATCTGTTTTTCGCCCTCAAAATATGAATATTTATAACACTCATCAATCAATTCATTTCGCTGTAACTCCTCAACAAGGAGCTTTAATAAACCCACAAGAAAATGTTTTTATCCGTTTATTACAAAATTGGCAATGGGATTCAGAAATAATTGGATTAAAACCTCAGTATTTTTCCGGCAAGACAATAGAATATAGATATGAGCTCCCATCTCAATTTGAAGGAGGTAATGAGTATTATTTTTTTGACACAAAAGATTTAAGAATTACGAGCCCAAATATTAGTTATATAAACAAAGCTGATCTTTATGAAACATTTTTAAATGTTAATACACCACGATTCAATCAAGAATATATTTTTAATCAGGACATAAATGGAGGTTTCGAAATTCGAAATGTAATGAGACCAGGAGATCCAAACCATGAAGCAGACTATAGTTACGTATATTTTAGCTTGGCTACAAATTATAAGCTTAATGATGATGAAATTTATATTTATGGCGGATTCAACAATTTTAATTTAGATGATTATAATCGAATGTATTATAATCCTTCATTGGAAATATATGAGGGCGTCCTTCTTTTAAAACAAGGTTTTTATAATTATAAATATGTTTTAAAAAAAAATGGTAAGTTTTACAAAAATGGAATAAGTGGAACACATGCGCTTACAGAAAATGAATATTTAATTCTTGTATACTATCGAAATGTTGCCTATCAATATGATTCAATTATAGGAGTTGGAAATACAAGTTCTTTTAATTTAAGAAATTAAGGAGTTGTTTAAAAACAAAGTATTAAATCTTTATATTTAAAGTAAAAATTTCAAGAAAGTAAATTGATACAACAAATCACAAAAGGAATTAAGATTTCTGTTGAATCTAAATTTGAAGGAAGTTTCTTAAGAGATAATGTTTCTCACCACGCCTTTAAGTATTTTATAAATATCGAAAACCAAAGTAATAATGTAGTCCAACTAATATCAAGACACTGGAAAATAAGGGAGGTTACATGTCCTCCACACTTTGTAAATGGTATTGGTGTGGTTGGAAAAAAACCTGTAATTCGTCCAGGTGAATTACATACTTATCAATCTGGAAGTCTGATTACTTCTCCAATTGGCTGTATGTCAGGAACATTTACTATGATAAATTTTAGTACTGCTCAAAAATTTAATGTTGAAATACCTAACTTCAAGCTCAATGTCCCTTTTATTTTGAACTAAGACTACTTTATTCATCTTGCTGTAGATTAAAGATAAATCTATACATTTAAAAAAAAATTAAAATGGCTAATAGTTTAACTAGTGTTCCATATCCTTCTAACGAGCCAATAAAATCTTATGCTCCAGGAAGTGTTGAAAAAAAGGAAGTTTTATCTACATATAAAAACCTATACAATACTTCAATAGAAATAAAAATGAGAATAGGAAATAAAGATGTCAAGTCTGATAATAAAGCTTCAATTTACCCACCTCATGACAATAAACATAAAATTGGTTTCTATTATAGATCAGATAAAAAACATATTGAACAAGCAATTAAATCTGCACTAGAATCTAGAGAAAAATGGTGTAAAATGCCCTGGGAATCAAGAGCTGCGATATTTTTAAAAGCTGCAGATTTGGTCGCGGGACCCTTCAGAGCAAAAATTAATGCGGCAACTATGTTAGCTCAGTCAAAAACTATTTTTCAGGCAGAGATAGATGCGGCTTGTGAATTAATTGATTTTTTAAGATTTAATGTTCAATATATGCAGGAGATATATACGAATCAACCTAATAATAGTCCTGGGATATGGAATAAAATTAGCTATCGCCCCTTAGAAGGATTTGTTTATGCAGTGAGTCCATTTAATTTTACTGCTATTGCAGGTAACCTTCCTGCTAGTGCTGCTATGATGGGAAATGTTGTTGTATGGAAGCCAAGTGATTATCAAATTTATTCGGCAAAAATTTTAATGGACATTTTCAGAGAAGCTGGGCTCCCAGATGGTGTAATAAATATGGTTTTTGGTGACCCCGAAATGATTACAAATACAATTCTTGAAAATTCTAATTTTTCAGGTATTCATTTTACAGGTTCAACAAAAGTTTTCAAAGATATTTGGAAAAAAATAGGAAACAATATTGATTATTATAAAACTTATCCAAGGATTGTCGGTGAAACAGGAGGGAAAGATTTTATTATAGCTCATCCTTCGGCAAAGCCCGCAGAAGTAGCTACAGCAATAACTCGAGGCGCCTTTGAATTCCAAGGTCAAAAATGTTCTGCTGCCTCAAGGGTTTATCTTCCAAAATCTATGTCTGAAAAAGTCATTTCTCATCTTAAATCAGATTTGAATTCAATATCAATGGGTTCACCAGAAGATTTTAAAAATTTTGTTACTGCTGTTATACACAAAGATGCTTATGATCGACTAGTAAAAGTTATAGAGAAAATAAAAAAAGATACCGATGCTGAAATTATTTTAGGAGGTGGTTATGATGATTCAAAAGGTTACTTTATTGAGCCTACTGTAGTTATAACAACAAACCCAAAATACGATACTATGGAACGAGAGCTTTTTGGTCCTTTAGTTACAGTTTATATTTATCCTGACGAATTATGGGGGGAAACTCTTAAATTAATCGACCAAACATCTGAATATGCATTGACAGGTGCAGTTTATTCTCAAGATAGATATGCACTAGAAGATGCTGTAAATATTTTAGAAAATTGTGCTGGAAATTTTTATATAAATGACAAGCCAACTGGAGCTGTAGTTGGTCAACAGCCCTTTGGAGGAGCTCGTGGGTCTGGAACAAACGATAAAGCTGGTTCCTCAATAAATCTTTTAAGATGGGTGTCGCCTAGATTAATTAAAGAAACATTTATTCCGGCTTCAAATTATCGTTATCCCTTCTTAGGTTAGTTTTTATTGGTAAATACACTATTTTTTTTGTTTCAAAAAAAGATTCATTAAAATAATTGTTTAAAAAATGTATAACAGCTTCAGGAAAAAATTTTAGTTCCTCAGTTAAATCCCCGCCTTTTAAACAAATAATTCCATTATTTAAAATATTTTTACTTAGGGGTGAAATTTTATTTTTCACCCATGGTACAAAAAATTCCAATTTAGTTACAGCACGACTAATTACAAAATCCACCATTTTTGGATAATGTTCCGCTCGAATATGATAACTAGAGACATTATCTATACCTAATTCTTTACTTACTTCTTTAACAACATTTATTTTTTTTCCAATACTATCTATTAAATCAAATTGGACTTCAGGAAATAATATTGCTAGAGGAATCCCTGGAAAACCTCCTCCTGTTCCTACATCTAAAATTCTTGTTCCTGGAATAAAAGAAATCATTTTTGAAATTCCTAAAGAATGAAGAACATGATGTTTATAAAATGAATTCATATCCTTTCTTGATATGATATTTATTTTAGAATTCCAATCAATATATAATTGTAAAAGTTCATTAAACTGATGTTTTTGGTTAATTGTTAAATTTGGGAAATATTTTAAAATAGATTCCATAACTTTTTCTTATACTATCTTTTTAAAAGTAAATTTTAATTTATTTTTGCTTAACTATAAACATATGCAATCTAAACAAACCCTCCGTTTTTCAAGAAAAGACTCTAAAAATTTTTTTAAAACTCTAAACCATAGAGTTAACACTTATTTTAAAAAAAATAAAATTAGAAAAACAGGTAACTGGAAGCTTTACCTAAAATCTTCACTTATGTTTATTTTACTTTTAGGCCCCTATTTCTTAGTTTATACACTCGAAATAAGTTTATGGGTTAAATTAATTATGTGTATAATAATGGGTATTGGCATGGCTGGAGTTGGAATGAATGTTATGCATGACGGTAATCATGGCTCTTTTTCAAAACATCCTTTAGTAAATAAATTAATGGGTAGTAGTATTTATATTTTGGCTGGGAATGTTTTTAATTGGAAAATTCAACATAATTTGCTTCATCACACTTATACGAATATTCACGGTCATGATGAAGATATTGATCCAGGAAACATCTTACGCTTTTCCAAACACAGCCCATGGTTTCCTTATCATCGATTTCAGCATTTATATTCTATATTCCTTTATGGTCTTTTGACAATCAATTGGGCAATTTTTGCTGATTTCAAACAGATGAAAAGTTATACGTCACGAAAATTAACCTATTTAAATAGTAAGAGAGCTAGTTTGCAGTGGATTGGCCTAATTATTTCTAAAATTATTTATTTTTCTGTCTGGTTAATCATTCCATTAATATTTATTGAAGCTTCCTGGTGGGCTATAATTATTGGTTTTATAATTATGCATTATACTGCAGGTTTAATATTAAGCATCGTGTTTCAACTAGCACATGTTATGGAAGATGCTTCAATGCCTAAAGCGGACAGAACAGGAACAATGAAAAATACATGGGCTATACATCAACTTTTAACAACTGTCAATTTTTCAACGAAAAATAGATTCATAAATTGGTTTACTGGTGGATTAAATCATCAGATTGAACATCATATTTTTCCTAATATAAGTCATATCCACTACTCTAAAATTGGTAAAATAGTAAAACAAACAGCGAAAGAATTTAATTTACCTTACAACGAATATAAAACAACTAGAAGTGCAATTTTTTCCCATTTTAAATTTTTAAAACAAATGGGGCTTCAACCCAATTAAAAATATCTATGGATTTACTTTCAAAAAGAATTAACAGCTTGCCTATTTCGGCAACTTTATCAATGGCTGCAAAAGCTCGAGAATTAAAAAATAATGGAGTAGATATAATTGGTTTGAGTTTAGGTGAACCTGATTTCAACACCCCTGAATTTATTAAAGATGCTGCAATTAGTGCTGTTAATGATAATTGGAATTCATATTCCCCAGTTGATGGCTACTTAGATTTAAAAGCAGCAATTTGTAATAAATTTAAAAGAGATAATGGTATAAGTTATGAATCATCTCAAATTGTGGTTTCAACTGGAGCAAAACAATCGATTGCAAATGTGTGCATGGTTTTATTAAATCCAGGAGACGAAGTTTTACTTCCCGCTCCATATTGGGTTAGTTATTCTGCCATAGCAACATTAGCTGAGGCAGAATCAAAAATAATACCAACTTCAATAAATACTGATTTTAAAATAACACCTGAACAATTGGAGAATTCAATAAATTCAAAAACAAAGTTGGTAATGTTTAATTCTCCAAATAACCCAAGTGGAACTATTTATACAGAAAACGAGTTGCGAGCACTTGGAAAAGTGTTAGAAAAACACCCAAATATTTATATACTATCTGATGAAATATATGAACATATAAATTACGGGACTCCTCATTTTAGTATTGCATCGATACCTGAACTATATGAAAGAACAATTACAGTTAACGGTGTTGCAAAAGCCTTTGCTATGACTGGATGGAGGATTGGATATATAGGCGCTCCAGAATGGATTGCTAAAGCATGTAATAAAATGCAAGGACAAATTACATCAGGAGCGAATTGCATAGCCCAAAGAGCTACAATTGCTGCTGTTAATGCACCTTTAAGTCAGATACAATATATGGTTGACGAGTTTTCAAAACGAAGAGAGATAATTATAGACCTCTTGAAAGCAATTCCTGGAATTAAGATTAATCAACCTCAAGGAGCTTTTTATGTTTTTCCTGATGTATCAGATTATTTCGGCAGGACTTTAAATAATAAAAAAATTGAAAATGCTTCAGACTTTGCAATTTATCTTTTAGAAGAAGCACATGTCGCAACAGTTAGTGGTGAAGCATTTGGAAATGGAGATTGTATTCGTATATCATATGCTGCTTCGGAAAAAAACATAAGGGAGGCAATAAAAAGAATCTCAAAATCTTTGCAATAATATTTATTAAAAATATTTAATTAATAAAATTTGAATTATATTAATGATTACCTCAGATATAAATCTAGCAATTGAATCATTAAAAAAAGGAAATGTTATTGCAATACCTACTGAAACAGTATATGGTTTAGCAGGAAATGCTTTTGAAGAATCAAGTGTTAATAAGATTTTCAAAATTAAAAACAGGCCATCATTTAATCCTTTGATAGTCCATGTTCCAAATCCAAAATACATAAATAAAATTGCTCAAAATATTCCAAAAATTGCACAAAAACTATCTAAGCATTTTTGGCCAGGACCACTAACTCTAGTTCTTGAAAAACAAAAGCATATTTCAGATATTGTAACAGCAGGAAAGTCAACTGTTGCAGTGAGAGTCCCAAACCACAAATTAACACTAGACCTTTTATCAAAATTACCCTTTCCTCTTGTAGCGCCTAGTGCAAATCCATTTGGATTTACTAGTTCTACATCAGCAGATCATGTAATAGAATATTTTGCTGATAAAATAGATTTAATATTAGATGGAGGAGTATCCTTAAAAGGAATTGAGTCTACAATTATTGGGTTTGAAAATGATAATGCTGTTTTATATAGACATGGATCTATACCTATTGAAGAGATTGAAAAAATAATAGGAAAAGTTGAAATAAAAAACAAGAATAATTTATCACCTGAGGCACCAGGAATGCTTAAAAGACATTATGCACCAAAAACCAAAATAGTTTTTTCAAATGATTTTATAAAGTCAATAAAAAGTTATCCAAATAAAAAAATTGGAATATTATGTTTAAAAAAAATTAAAAAAATTCCTAAATCAGTACATCAAGAGGTTTTATCTTCTGATGGGAATTTGAATGAAGCAGCAAAAAATCTCTACGCCTCTTTGCACAAATTGGATCGATTAAATTTAGATTTAATTCTCACCTCCATTGTGCCTGAATATGAATTAGGTAGATCAATTAACGATCGCTTAAGAAGGGCTGTTGAAGTTGAAAATTAAATCAATTTTCAAATCGCCTAAAATTTTCATCTTTTATTGTTAAATAATAATTAGCAAGAGCAAGGTTATGCCAAGGCATAATAATAAAAACTCCAACAATAAAAAATAGTAAGCCTAGAAAATACCATGGAAGAAAACGAAGGTGTAACATAAATAATTCCATTTTTTTTCCATCCATCATTTTCCAACTTTTTTCAAGAACTTCAATAACCTGCATTTCTGGTTTTTCCGCAATTATGTAATAAGACATTGAAAAACCCAAGCTAATTATTATACCAGGAATTATAAAAAATATAAAACCTACAATAGTTAATCCATTAACAATTATAAATAATAAAAGAATATTTATTAATGGTTTAAAGCCTTCAAAAAGATCATAAAAAGATGATTTATTTTCTCTAGATATTTTTAGAAAATAAATACATAGTCCTAATTGTAGAGGTCCAGCTATTAGTAAAGATAATATTTCGCCGAAAGTATTTAACTCTGAGGGAATAGCTATTAACATTGTATAAACTATACAAACAGATATAGATAATCCCCAATGCGATAACAATTGGTCTCTTGTTTTTTGTATTAAAACTAAAAGATCCATTAAAAATTAATTATTTAGATTATTTATTTAAAATCTTTTCTTGCTTATTAATTGATTCTTGATGAATAGCCTTAAATACTTTAAGAATAAATTCTTCCGACAGATCCCTTTCCTCTCCTTCAAGTATCATTTTTCCTAAAATCTCATTCCAACGTTTATTTTGAAGAACAGCTACATTATTAGATTTTTTTAAAACACCTATTTCGTTAGCTACTCTCATTCGCTTTCCAAGGGTGTCTAAAAGTGTTTGGTCTGCAACATCTATTTGTGCACGTAAATTATTTAACTGCTGTTTATAAGATTCTTCATCAGTAGTTTTCTTTCTTACTTTAAGGTCTTTCATGATTTCAATTAATCTTGAAGGAGTTACTTGCTGTTTTGCGTCACTCCATGCATTATCTGGATCCCAATGTGATTCTATCATTAAACCATCATAGTTTAAGTCTAAAGCGGCTTGAGAAATATCAAAAATCAAATCCCTTCGTCCAGAAATATGTGATGGATCACATATCATTGGTAAATCAGGAAAACGATTTTTAACTTCGATAGGAATCTGCCATTCTGGATTATTCCTAAATTTAGTTTTTTCGTAAGTTGAAAAACCTCGGTGAATAAGTCCTAATTTATTGATATTCGCTTTGTACAGCCGTTCAATTCCACCAAGCCATAGGGCTAAATCTGGATTTACTGGATTTTTTACTAATATAATTTTATCAGTTCCTTCAAGAGCATCTGCAATTTCTTGCATTATAAAAGGACTTACTGTTGATCGTGCTCCTATCCAAAGAATATCTACATCATTTTCAATTGCTAAGTCAACATGATTTTTATTAGCAACCTCAGTTGCTGTTAAAAGGCCTGTTTCATCTTTTACCTTTTTTAACCATTTCAATCCAATTGCACCAACTCCTTCAAACATACCCGGTTTTGTTCTTGGCTTCCAGATTCCTGCTCTATAAACTGTTACGTCACTTTCTTTCAATTCATGTGCAATTTTTAAAACTTGTTCTTCAGTTTCTGCACTGCATGGGCCTCCAATTACAAGTGGATGATTCAATCCAAAATCAACAAGCCATTGACGCATTTCTTTTTTATTTTCCATCTTAAATTCTCTTTTATTTATATTGGTTTAATTTATTCCAGTTAAAATTTCTTTAATAGCATTAGTTTTAAGCATTTTATCATAAATAGCTTCATAATTTTTTTGTTCAATAAGCCTTTTAAATTCTTGTAAATTTGAAATATATTGATCTAATACCTCTAAAATATTTTCTTGATTTTGTTTGAAAATAGGAGTCCACATATCTGGAGAACTTTTTGCCAAACGAACTGTTGATTCAAAACCACTCCCAGCCATATCGAAAATAGTTTTTTCATCCTTCTCTTTTTCCATTACCGTTTTACCAAGCATAAATGAAGAAATATGGGAAAGATGAGAAACATATGCGATGTGTTTGTCATGTTCTTTTGGGTCCATTTCCCTTAGCCTCATGTTTATATTTTTGAACCAACTGACTGCCCACTCTAAAAGGTCTGGTCTTGTTTTATTTGTCTCACATAAAATTTGTGATTTACCAATAAATAAAGAATCAAAAGCAGCTGTAGGTCCAGAAAATTCAGTGCCAGCTATAGGATGTGTTGCAAGGAACTGATTTCTCTTCGGGTGAAAAGCCACTTTTTCACAAATCATTGATTTTGTTGAGCCCACATCAATTAATAAAGTATTATCATTGATTTGATCTAATAAATCATCGATAAGGTCAAGAGCAGCGTCAACAGGTATTGCTAGAAGAATAACATCCATTTGAAAAAAATCAGATTTTTTAAGAATTTCATCAATAAGACCTAATTCTAATGCCCTCTTTTCATTCTCAAGATTTTTGTCATTTCCAAATAATCTTGAAGGAGATACATGTTTTTTTGCTGCTAATGCAAATGATCCACCTATTAATCCAAGTCCAATTATTCCTATTTTCATGACTCAAACCTTTTAATTGCTTCTTTTATCTTTTCCTCTGAAACACAAAGTGAAAAACGAATATACCCTTCTCCTTGGCTTCCAAATACAGTTCCAGGTGTGATGAAAATATTTTTCTCTTTAAGAATTCTATCAATAAAAGCTTCAGAATTATTGAGTCCTTTGGGGAGTCTTGCCCATAAAAAAAGACCTACTCCTTCTTTTTCTATTCTAGCACCAAGTTTCTTAATTAAATTTTTCATTAATTCCCTCCGTTTCTTGTAAACTTTATTAAGTTCATAAAACCAATCAGGTGTCATATTTAATGCTTCTATTGCACCTTGCTGAATTCCAAATAACATTCCAGAATCCATATTACTTTTTACCTTCAGCGCTTGTGTTAAAACTTTTTCATTTCCAATCATCATACCAACACGCCATCCTGCCATATTAAAAGATTTACTTAATGAATTTAACTCAACAGCTACTTCTTTTGCATAGGGTCTTGATAAAATACTTTGAGGTTTTTCTGTTAAAATAAAACTGTAAGGATTATCATTTATTAAAAGAATATCCCTTTGTCTAGCCCATAGAATGAGTTTATCAAAAGTTTCGACTGAAACATCTGTTCCAGTTGGCATATGTGGATAGTTCAACCACATAATTTTTACTTTGGAAGTATCTAAATGATCTAAAAATTCAAAGTCAGGCTGCCAATTTTTGGATGGATTTAAATCATAAAAAATTGTTTTGGCTTCCATTAATCCAGCCACGGATGAATAAGTTGGATATCCTGGGTTAGGAATTAACACTTCATCTCCAGAGTTAAGAAAAGCCATTGATAGATGCATTATACCCTCTTTTGATCCCATTAAAGGAAGTACCTCAGACTCAGGATTAAGGTTAACATCATAATGTTTTTTGTAAAAACTAGATATTGTTTTTCTAAGTTCAGGTAGCCCTTGATAACTTTGATACATATGAGCTCTAGGATGACTCATAGCACTACTTAAAGCTTTAACAACACTGGGATTCGGTTCAATATCAGGACTACCAATACCCATATTAATTACAGGTTTCCCCGAATTCATCATCCTAGAAACTTCTTTTAGTTTTCTAGAAAAATAGTATTCTTTAACAGAATCTAAACGTTTAGCTTTTTTCATATCACATGTTGTTCATATTCACCTAAAATTTTAAATTTTGAAGCCATAATCTCAATAAGTTTTCTAGCCTTATTGTAATTAGAATAATCATCAAAAGTCACATCTACAAAAAAAGCGTATTTACCAGGAATTTCTATTACTGGAAGTGATTGAATTTTGGTTAAATTTAAATGACAGTCACTCATAACATTCAAAACTGCAGCTAAGCTTCCCCTCTTGTGATCTAAAATAAACTTTAAGGAAGCTTTGTTTATTTGTTTTTTAGGAACTAAGCTTCCTTTATTTTGAACAATAAAAAATCGAGTTACATTATTTTTTATTGTCTGTATAGATGAAGCATAAATTGTAAGATTGAACATATTAGCTGCTTCTTGACTCGCAATTGCACCTCTTCTTTTCAATTGATTTTTTGATATATTAAGTGCTTCTTCTGCGGTGTCTTCAGACTCAACTAATCGGATATGGGGATAATTTTTAAAAAAAGACTTGCATTGTAGTAATGCCATTGGGTGTGAAAACACCTCATCAATTTCTTCTATGCTCTGACCATCTAATCCCATGAGGTTATGATTAATATTTAGACCGTATTCTCCAATAATTTTCAAATTATTTTGATCAATTAATGCATAATTTGGTATTATAGATCCAGCTATTGAGTTCTCAATAGCCATAACAGCTAAATCTGCATTTTCTTCTAATAATTCTTTTACGGTTTGATCGAATGAATCACAAAGAACTAGAGAGGTGTCATCCTCAAAATATCGATTTACAACGATGTTGTGAAATGATCCTAATTTACCTTGTATCGCAACCTTAATTTTCTGTTTCATTTAAAGTCAAAAAAAAAGCCCTGAATAAGTCAGGACTTGTTTTTATGTTATTTCGTTTAGAATATTACAAATCCCCCTTAACCTCTAAAAAGAAGTAAAAATAATTTGAATAAAATAAATTAGTATTGTTCATATTCTAAATAATTAAGCAAAAGTAATATTGCTTTTATCAAAAACAAATTTTTAATGATTTTTTTTGAATAAACTATAAATACATTTTTGTTTCTTTAGCGATATAATTCAACCATTTGAAATCAAATAAATCACATTTTTATTATGTTTTTTTATTGAATACTGGTATGCTTTTTATTAGTACATCTGGAGTTTTAGGACGCTATATATCTCTTCCCCCTCCAATCTCAATTTTAATAAGATCATTAATAGCATTATTTTTTATCACTCTTTTTGCAGTTTATAATAAATATACTTTTAAAATAAATTATAAAAGTCATGGAATAGCAATTCTGTTAAGTGGATTTTTTATGGCACTGCATTGGATAACTTATTTTTTTTCATTGCAGTGGAGTAATGTCGCTATTGGCATGATGGCCCTTTTTACATATCCTTTAATTACGGTTTTTTTAGAGCCTTTATTTATGAATGTAAAACTTCAAAAGAGACATTTTATTCTAGGTTTTATGGTTATTTTCGGTATTTACTTTTTAGTTCCTGAATTTAATATTGAGAATTCAAAGACACAAGGTTTATTAATTGGTTTATTATCAGCATTAGCTTATAGTTTGAGAAATTTAATTTTGAAAAAACACAATGCTATGGCAAATGGTTCAATTCAAATGATTTATCAACTAAGTGTAATTATAATTCTTTTGATTCCAACATTTTGGATATATCCTGGTGTAGATATTATTTCACAGTGGCCATATTTATTAATTTTAGGATTAGTAACAACAGCCATAGGGCATACATTATTTCTAAATAGTTTTTCTCACTTTAGTATTAGTACAGCCAGTATAATGAGTAGTATTCAACCTCTTTTTGGGATTCTTCTTGGTAGCATATTTTTATATGAAATTCCAAATATCAAAAGTATATTTGGAGGTATATTAATTTTAATGACCGTGCTGATCGAAAATATTTACACGAAAAATAATCAGCTATAAAAGATTTATAATAGAAAATAATGAGTCTTGTTTTAAAAAAAGTAAGTAAAAATTTTGGAGACCTTCAGGCGTTAAAGGGTATTTCATTTTCATTAAAAAAAGGAGAAATAATAGGTTTACTTGGCCCAAATGGAGCTGGAAAATCAACATTAATGAGAATTTTGACTGGATTCTATACAAAATGGAAAGGAGAGGCTTCTTTTTTTGAAAAAGATTATAAAAAAGATATTTATGATATAAAAAAACAAGTTGGTTATTTATCTGAAAATAATCCTTTATATCCTGAAATGTATGTTAAAGAATATTTTCGTTACGTAAGTGGTTTATACCGCCTGAAAGACCCACCAATTGATCGATTAATGAAACAAACTGGTCTTTTAGAATATCGAAGAAAAAAAATACAAACACTCTCTAAAGGTTATAAACAAAGAGTTGGATTAGTAGCAGCTCTTCTTCATGATCCTAAACTTATAATATTAGATGAACCTACAACAGGCCTTGACCCAAATCAGCTTCTAGAAATAAGAGAACTAATAAGAGAATTGGGAGAAAAAAAAACAGTTATTCTTTCAACACATATCCTTCAAGAGGTTGATGCTATATGTGATCGTGTTTTAATTATTAATAAAGGTGAAATTATCTATGATGATCGGTTAGAAAACATAAATAAAAATCAAAAACAAATTCTAGAAGTAAGCTTCGATTATCGTATTGAAACAGAGGCACTATCCAAAATTCAAAATGTTGGAAAAGTCATAAATACCAGAGGTTTTGATTATGAAATATATGCAAAAGGGACAAAAGATATTCGTTCATTAGTCTTTGATTTTGCACATGAAAATGGATTAAAAATTTTAAGTCTCCAATTAAAAAATCAAAATTTAGAACAGCTTTTTAATAATTTGACAAATTAAAAAACCTGTTCTGCAATAGCTTTTATATTATCAGATTTTCCCATTGAATAATAATGTAAAAATGGCACACCAGCTTTTTTTAATTCTCTACTTTGTTCAATACACCAATCAATACCAACTTTCCTAACTGAGGAGTTATCTTTACATTTAATTATTTCTTTTATTAAAATCTCGGGTAAATCCACATGAAAACGATGAGGTATTAAATTTAATTGTTTTATAGTTGAAAGAGGTTTAAGCCCTGGTATTATAGGGACCTCTATACCTTCTTTTCTAGCAAGCTCTACAAATTCAAAAAATTTTTTGTTGTCAAAAAACATTTGTGTTACAATATAGTCAGCTCCTGACTCAACTTTTTTCTTTAAAAAATGTAAATCGCTTTCCAAACTTGGAGCTTCCATATGTTTTTCGGGATAACCTGAAACTCCTATACAGAAATTCGTAGGATGTGAGTTAAGAAGTTCTTCGTCTAAATAAATACCTTTATTCAGATTTGAAATTTGTTTTACCAAATCGCTGGCATGTTGGTGGCCATCTTTATTGGGTTTGAAATATGTTTCTGACTTAACAGCATCTCCTCTCAATGCCACTAGATTGTTAATCCCAAGAAAATCCAAGTCAATTAAAAAATTTTCTGTATCCTCTTTATTAAATCCTCCACAGAGTATGTGTGGTACTGCATCAATATTAAATTTATTTTGAATAGCAGCACATATTCCAACTGTCCCCGGACGCTTACGAATTATTTTTTTTTCATGTAGACCATTTTCGAGTTTCTTAAAAACATGTTCTTCTCTATGATATGTTACGTCAATAAAAGGAGGCTTAAAATCCATCAAAACTTCTATTACCTCCATAAGAGCTGATATATTTTGACCTTTTAGAGGAGGTAATATTTCAAAAGTAAATTGTGTTTCCCCCTTAAATCTTTCTATATGATCTGTTATTTTCATCTTACAATAATTTTATATTTAACACAACTCTCTATTCAGCAAAATTAGTACTTAACCATTTTTTTGCATTTTGTAATGAAATTCCTCTTCTTTTACTATAAGAAATTAATTGGTCTTCTTTAATTTTTCCCAAACCAAAATATTTTGCCTCTGGATTTGCAAAATAATAACCTGATACTGAAGAAGCAGGCCACATAGCCAAACTTTCAGTAAGTTTAACACCTATAGTCTCTTTAACATTTAATAATTCCCAAAGACTCTTTTTTTCTAAATGGTCAGGACAAGCAGGATATCCTGGTGCAGGACGAATACCTCTATATTTTTCCTCTATTAAATCCTCATTTGAAAGATTCTCTTCTTTTGTATAGCCCCAATAATTAATTCTTATTTCTTTATGTAAATACTCTGCAAAAGCTTCTGCAAATCTGTCTGCTATGGCTTTTATCATAATCGAACTGTAATCATCGTTATTCTCCTCAAAAAATTTTGCTTTTTGTTCTACTCCGAATCCAGTTGTGACACAAAAAGCTCCTGCGTAATCAATTTTTTTTGATTCCCTGGGCGCTATATAGTCTGCAAGAGCTAAATTTGAAATACCTTTATGTTTTTTTAATTGCTGTCTTAAAGTAATCCACCTTGCAATAACTTTTTCCCTTTCCTTGTTGTTATATACCTCGATGTCGTCCCCAACAGAATTTACTGGAAAAATACCAAAACGAGCTTTGGCAGTAAGCCAATTTTCTTCGATAATTTTTCTAATCATTTTTTGAGCGTCATTAAATAATAATTTTGCTTGTTCCCCAACTAATTTGTCATTTAAAATATCTGGATATTTACCGTGTAAATCCCATGATCTAAAAAAAGGACTCCAATCAATAAAATTTAACAATTCTTCTATTGTTTGATTCTCTATAGTGTAAATCCCTAATTTTCTCGGCTTTTTTATCTCAAAATTATTCCAATCTATTTTTTTTGCGTTTTTTTGGGCCTCGGATAAAGTCAAATATGTTTTTGATGATGTTCTCTCTAAAAACTTTCTTTTAAACAATTCGTACTCCTCTCGGATTTTTAAAGTGTAGGATTCTTTTTGATCTTTTTGAAGAAGATTTCCTACAACACCTACAGCACGTGAAGCATCATTTACATGAATAACTGGAGATTTTGATTGTGATGCAATTTTAACAGCAGTATGAGCTTTTGAAGTTGTTGCGCCACCAATTAATAGAGGAATTTTAATATTTTGTCTATCTAATTCCTTTGCTAGATAAACCATTTCATCTAAGGAAGGAGTTATTAAACCTGATAATCCAATTATATCAACTTTTTCCTCTAGAGCTCGTTTAATAATAATTTCAGGAGGAACCATAACTCCTAAATCAATAATTTTGTAATTATTACATGCTAAGACAACACTAACGATATTTTTTCCAATATCGTGAACATCACCTTTTACTGTTGCCATTAGTACTTTTCCAGCATGTTTTTTTGTCTCAGTTTTCTCTGCCTCAATAAATGGCTGTAAATAAGCTACAGCTTTTTTCATTACCCTAGCAGACTTTACAACTTGTGGCAAAAACATTTTACCTTCTCCAAAAAGGTCACCTACAACATTCATTCCATCCATTAATGGTCCCTCTATTACATCTATTGGTTGTTTTGATTCTAATCTAGCTTCTTCTGTATCTTGCTCTATAAAAGTGTCAATCCCCTTAATTAGGGCATGAGTTATTCTTGAATTTAAATTTTTATTTCTCCAACTATCCTTTTCTTTTTTTGACTCTCTACCTTTGTTTGTTATAGTTTCAGCATACTCCAGTAATCTTTCTGTAGCATCATCTCTACGATCTAACAAAACATCTTCAACATATTCCATTAGTTCTTTTGGTACTTCGTCATAAACCTCCAAAAGGCTAGGGTTTACAATCCCCATATTCATACCATTCCTTATTGCATGATAAAGGAAGGATGAATGCATTGCCTCACGAACATAATTATTACCTCGAAAAGAAAATGAAATATTACTTACACCACCACTTACGCTTGCATGGGGAAGATTGTTTCTAATCCATTTTGTAGCATTAAAAAAATCTAGAGCATTTTTTCTATGTTCTTCCATTCCTGTTGCAACAGGAAAAATATTTGGATCAAAAATGATATCTTCTGGCGAAAATTCTACAATATCGACTAAAATTTTATAGGATCTTCTACAAATATCAATTCTACGTTCTAATGTATCAGCTTGACCATTTTCATCAAATGCCATAACAATAACAGCTGCTCCAAATCTTTTTATAATTTTGGCTTGATTAATGAAATTTTTCTCTCCCTCCTTTAAACTAATCGAATTTACAATACACTTTCCTTGAACTACCTTTAGTCCTGCTTCAATTATTTCCCATTTTGAACTATCAATCATTATTGGTACTCTAGAAATATCAGGTTCAGCTGCTATTAAATTTAAAAATCTAGTCATAGCCTCTACTCCATTGATCATTCCTTCATCCATGTTAACATCTATAATTTGCGCACCCCCTGTAACTTGCTCTCTGGCAATCTCTAATGCTTCATCATATTTTTTATTTTCTATTAACTTTAGAAACTTACGCGATCCTGTAACATTAGTTCTCTCACCAACATTTACAAAATTGGAATCTTTAGAGATAACTAAAGGTTCTAACCCACATAGCATTAATGGTTTATTACTAGACATTTTCAATTATTTTTGGAATTCTAGGTGAGTATTTTTTAGCTGTCTCTGAGATTAATCGAATGTGATCAGGTGTTGTTCCACAACACCCTCCAATAATATTAACTAAGTTTTGTTTTAAATATTCCTCAATCAATTCCTGCATCTCTTCAGGAGTTTGATCATATTCTCCAAAAGCATTAGGTAGTCCTGCGTTTGGATGAGCAGAAATAAATACACCACTTTTATTAGAAAGCCTCTTAATATAAGGTAGTAGTTGGTCTGCGCCCAAAGCACAATTAAATCCAATGCTTAAAATTGGAAGATGACTTAATGAAATTCTAAATGCTTCTACAGTCTGACCTGATAGAGTTCTTCCGCTAGCATCTGTAATAGTTCCACTTATCATAATTGGAATTTCAATTGATTTCTCATCCTTTACAGAATCAATTGCGTATAATGCAGCTTTAGCATTAAGAGTATCGAAAATAGTTTCTACCAAAAGAAGGTCTGATCCTCCTTCAATTAATCCCAAAACTTGTTCTTTGTATGCTATTACCAATTCATCAAATGTTATAGCTCTATATCCAGGATCGTTAACATCTGGTGACATGCTTGCTGTTTTATTTGTTGGTCCTATAGAACCGGCAACGTATCTTTTTTTTACTGGTGTTTTTCCTGAATAATAATTAACAGCTTCTTTAGCAATTTTTGCACTTTCATAATTCAATTCGTAAGCTAAATCTTCCATTTGGTAATCTAACATGCCAATTGATGTTGATGAAAAAGTATTAGTCTCTATAATATCAGCACCTGATTCAAGATATGCTAAATGGATTTTTCTTATTAATTGGGGTTGAGTAATTGATAATAAATCGTTATTACCTTTCAAAGAACAAGGATGATTTTTAAAACGACTCCCCCTAAACTCATCTTCTGTAAGGTTATGATTTTGTATCATGGTTCCCATAGCCCCGTCTAAAACCAAAATTCTGTTCTGTAAATCTTCTTTAATATTCATTGTATATTGATCGCTTGTTTTAAATCTGCCCATATATCTTTTGGATGCTCAAGTCCTATTGACAGCCTAATCATACCCTCAGATATACCTACTTTAAATCTGTCCTCACTAGAAAGTTTACTATGTGTTGTGGATGCAGGATGCGTAATTATAGTTCTAGTGTCTCCTAAGTTAGATGATAGGGAACACAGTTTAATTTTGTTAATAAAATCATACCCTGCACTAAGTCCACCTTTTAATTCAAACGAAATTATGTTTCCTCCAAACTTCATTTGTTTTTTAGCTAATTCATATTGTGGATGAGAGGTTAAGAAGGGATATTTGACCCAACTAATTTGATCTACTTTTTCTAATTTTTTAGATATTTCTAAAGCACTGCTACAATGTCTTTCGATTCTAACTGCTAATGTCTCTAAACTTTTTGAAAGCACCCATGCGTTAAATGGAGATAATGTGTTACCAGTATTTCTAGAGAATAAATAAATCTCTCTAATAAATTCTTTTTTACCTACAACAATCCCACCTAAAACTCTTCCTTGACCATCAATTAACTTAGTTGCAGAATGTATAACAAGGTCTGCACCATACTGAATAGGATTTTGTAAATATGGTGTTGCAAAACAATTATCAACAATAAAAAGTAAATTATATTTTTTTGCTATTTTACCAATCAATTCTAAATCTAATATTTCTACCCCAGGATTTGTAGGAGATTCTACATAAATACATTTAGTTTTTTTTTGAATTAATTTTTCAATTTGATCTATTTGATCAACATTAAAATAACTTGTATTTATATCCCATTTAGGAAAGTATTTAGTGAATAAACTATGGGTAGATCCAAAAACTGATCTTGAGGAAATTATATGATCTCCTGCATTTAACAATGCAGCAAAAGTACTATAGACAGCACCCATTCCAGAAGAGAAAGCAACTCCATCCTCTGCTCCTTCCATTTGACAAATTTTTTCAATGAATTCTGATGTATTAGGATTTGAAAATCGGCTATAAATATTACGCTCCTTTTCTTCTGCAAAAGAAGCTCTCATTTCCTCAGCATCTTCAAAAATAAAACTAGAGGTAATATATAATGATGTAGAATGTTCTAAAAAATCTGATCTCTCTGTCTGTGTCCTAATC